>Ga0114920_10000589_pt1 | contig 15822 bp, 19 predicted proteins | sample ChitaG_FD_88683 | JGI IMG/M metagenome (GOLD analysis project Ga0114920, IMG submission 88683) | Deep subsurface microbial communities from South Pacific Ocean to uncover new lineages of life (NeLLi) - Chile_00310 metaG | ecosystem: Environmental > Aquatic > Marine > Oceanic > Sediment ... | reverse complement strand
TCTTACCATAGAAAAGGTTAAAAAGGGAAATTTTTTTTTAGAAATAATTAAAAGGTGATTAAAATTCCTACAATTGTTGACGAATCATGTTGCGTTGGTTGTGGCGCTTGCGTAGATGTCTGTCCAGAAGATGTCTATGAGTTAATAGATGATATAGCTAAGACGGTTAATAAAGACAACTGTACTGATTGTGGTTTATGTATAGATGAGTGCCCCAGTGAGTGCATTGACTTTGAATAAACTATTTAACCTTACTTTTTTCTCTTTTTTGTTTCTTTAATATTAATATGTAATATTAGTATAATTAATATTCGAAAAAAATATTTCTCTTTTCCCGTTATCATTATTCATTTGATATGACAAGAAAAGAAAGAGAGATTTTGTTTTTTTCTCTCTTTATGATATTGGTTTTGACATACTCATAGCATTTCCTGTAATTAAGAATGACACAGCATCAGCGAAGTATGTACTTTGAGACATGAAACCTACTACTTCTCCTGTTGCTTCATCTGTTGCTGCTATTAGCACTTCTTCATTTTCCCTTTCAACACCTATGAATTTTGGTGTATCGGGTCCTTCTCTTAATGCTCTTACTTTCACATTTGCTTGAGATTCCAGGACATCAGCTACCCATGGATCTCCTTCGTTTATACTTGTCACTATGGTTACTTGTACTGTACTTGAAAGTTCTTTTATTGCAGCTATTGGTATATATTCTTTTTTAGGTGCCATTATCGTTGTTCTGTTCTTAGTTGCTTTAATTATTCTTGCGATATGATCCATAACAGCATCAATTCCTATTATAGTTGATGTTCTAATTTGCAGTGCAGACACTTGTTTTGATGTTGCATCCAGAGTTTTAAAATCATTACTTATAGATTGAGTAGTGCTCATCAAACTGTTTGATAATGTATTCAAATATTGCTCTGATTCTTCAACATAGTTTTTCGCTTCGTCAACTTCATTTCCCAAGCTACCAGCTATAAGAGTTCTGTTTTCTTGCAGTCCTGCTTTAGTTGTTTCTACAATAGAGCTAGCAGCACTTACCATTGAATCAACGCTTTGTTGTAAGAAGTTATTTAAGTCAGCAGAGAGTGTAGTAATTGTGTTATTAAGATTGTTTATAGATTCTTGGTTCTGTTCAACTATTTTTGTTTCATGTTCAGAGAAAAGCACATCAAGATTTTGTACTTGGTTTTTCCATTTCTCATCTACAGTAGTATGGTTACGATCCAAACCTTGTGTAATTGTTTCATCAATTTGATCTGTAAGTGTTTTGAATGACGCTCTATGCGAATTTATGCCTTCAACTATACCAGTTGTAATCTCATTAAGTTCTGATGTTAGATTTTCTCCAAAAGTCCTAAATCTATTTATTGCTTGCTCTCTAATATTTTGGACTGTTTGTTTATAACTAGTTAAGGTTTCATTATAATGGGCTTCTAGTTTTTGATTGAAAACATCTCTCTCACTGATTAGATTATTTCTCTGCGTTTGTTCTTCATTTTGAAAATCAGTGAATTTTATTGCCATCTTGTCCTTAATTCCAGTTATTGTAGAATAGATTGCGGAGTTTTTATTTTCCACTAATTCATTTATCGCTTCTTCTTTCACTTGATGTAAATGTTCACTCATCGAATCAATTGCTTCTTGAAGTTTTGTTGAAAAATTTGTTATTTTACTATTCAGAATAGTACCTAGTTTGCCATTTAAATCTTCAAGAGACAAAGAAACAGTATCCGAAAGCTGATCTATTGTCTCCCCTGCTTTTCTTGATACAGCAGAAGAGAATTCCAAGTTTTTCTCTGTTTGAGCTTGATTAAATTCTCTTACATCTATTTTTGTTTTATCTATATCAGTTTCAAGTAAAATAGCAATAGAATCAACTTCAGTAACATAAGACTCTGTTAATTGTTCCATTTTTGATTTGATGGTAGATGATTCAACCTGGATTTTTTCGATTGATTGTGTCGAACTCTGTTCGACTTTTGTTTGAGCTGATTGTATTTGTGCTGAATTAGATTGTTTAATATCAGAGATTGTATCATTTAGGTTATTTTGAAATTCTACCATGTTGGATTTAATATCATCAATAGATCCGTTTAAAGAAGATATAACTGAAACTTTCTGTGCTTCTTGTAAGGATGCTAAATTATCTTTAAGTTCATTTGATTTTCTAGATAATTCCTCATTTTGTTGTTTATTGTTATTTTGTATATCTGTATTAAACTGAGTAAATTTGGCATCTATTTCTGAGCTCTTTTGAGAGACAGAATCTGTTAACTGGGTTCTTAAACTGTCTACAATCGTATGAAAATTAGTTTTTTTCTCTCTCAAGAACGTTGAAGATTCCCTCAATTGTTCTCTTATTTCATTGCTTATTTTTTCGCTTGCTTCTCCTAGATAATCTAAAGGAATTCTACAGTAATATTTTTCTATATATCCTTCTGAAACACCAGCTGCTCCCTTTGCAGCTAATCCTTCTAAAGCTTTTTGAACTTTAGAATAATGTAAATCTCCGAAATTACAGAGTTCAATTGCTGTTAATTGTCCATAACCCAAGAGAAGTTTGTAGATCTGCTTTTCTTCCATAGTTAGTTCTAATCTTTCAATAAACGACATGTGTTTTTCACCAATTTAATTATTAAAAACTCATAATAATTAAAGGATTTTTAATCTTTCGAAAGTTTGGTAATTCTACACAGTTCACAGGTTGAATATCTAAAAAATCAGCAAATTGTAAAATAAACAAAGATAGAAGATAAACAAGTTTAAGAATCATATTTAACTTATACATTTCATCACTAATTCGTCGGTAGAGAAATGGTAGAATACGAAATTGTATCTTGGGATCAAAGTTACCAAATGACATTTTATCTATTCCAAAAAATAGCTGAAAGTGGGTTTTATCCTGATGTTATTGTTGGGATAGCTAGGGGGGGATGGATACCTGCTCGACTATTAGCAGATTTTTTTGGTAATAGAAGAACAGCAAATCTTAAGATTGAATTTTACGATAACACTACTAGATCTACAGATGAACCAATAATAACTCAAGAAATTTCCGAAAATGTTGAAGGTAAAACTGTTTTAATTGTAGATGATGTGGCAGACTCAGGAAAGAGTCTTTCTGCAGCCATCAACCACATAAAAGTAAAAAACCCTTTAGAAATAAAATCCGCCACATTGTACTACAAAAAACATAGTATCATAAAACCGGATTATTATATTAAAGAAACAGAATATTGGGTTGTTTACCCTTGGGAAACAGGAGAAACAATTAGTTTTCTTTACAACAAATTAAAAGATAAGAAATCCCCAAAAGAAATAAAGAGGTATCTCAAAGATATTGGTATTGGTTCACCACTTGTAGAAGCATATTTCTCTCTAATCCTTGAACAAGAGAAAAGGAAATGATTCAAATGGAAGAAAAAGATGCTAACACTAACGAAATATTAGATAATGAAGTTCTTGAGAGAGTTAATATTGGTGTTGTAGCTGTATCACTAAGCATGTATGATGAAGGCATGACTTTAGAAGAACTAGCTGAAGTTACCGGAATCAATGAATCAAGTGTAAAAGAGATTTTAGGGATTCTAGTGGAGAAAGGAATGATTAAGAAAAAAATCACATCAGACGTTTATATTGTGATTAACTTCAAAAAATTGCTCCACTATCTTGTTGAAAGCGGACTAGTTTTTCCACTTAGTGACTTAAAATAATAATATACTCAATTAAAGAATTTCTCTAATGAAGTTTGTGAGGGCTTTTTCTTTTTATCTTTTTTTACTTTCGTGTCTTTCTCTTTTAATACAGGTGGTATTTTCTCTGTTTTTTCTAGCTCAGTTTTGTTTTGAGAGAGGTCCTTTGTAGAAGGAGTTTGAAGTTGCGCTTTTGTTGGTTTTATTCCTTTCTTTTTGGGTTTCTTTGTAAAGTCTAATATGTTGATTGGTTTTACTTCTTTAGCTTCTGCTATCCATGTTTCAGCCATCTGTTGATATGCCAGCTCATAGTGTTTCATTACTTCTTTAGTAACCTTATCAGATCCACCAGTTAGAAAGTCAACATCATCTTGATCAAATCTAAGCCATACTGCAACCCCTGCAGCCATTCTGGGATCAGTTCGAAAAATTATTCTCAAATACGGAAAGATATCATTTTCAAACAACTTTGTTGAGCTATGAAGTTTTTGTGCAGATTTATCTGACAGTTTCTTTATCTTAGCCTTTCTCACTCTGAGTTTTCCCATTAATCCCCAATAACTAGGAAAACCGAAATTAGAATATTTAAAGGAAGATTCTTTTACCAAACCAACTGATGATATAAATAGAAAAAAGTATTTTAGAAACTTCCATTCTTGTTTGATATAACATTGTGAAAGATAGAAATCGGCTTCTGAAATGAGCTCGTACATATTAAGAGTTTCTTCATTATTTGCTGCTTGTTTGTATGCGTGTTCATAAACATACATCAACAGCTCTCTGTAATCAATGTCAGCACCTTCTGTTGCTCTTTTTGCAGATTTTAAATCCTTGGCCATGAAAATATTTGTAAGAACTTGATTCAAATTTTGTTCTCGATTTCTGGGTGAAAAGGTTATATCTACAGAGATTGCACCAAAAGCTACTCCTTCTAAATCGTTAATAGCTGAACGCGCATCTCCGTGTGAATTTGTTGCGATTTTTGCTAAAATATCTTCAGTTATAGAAAGACTTTCCTTTTTTATTATTCTTTTAAGCAAAGTCAAAATTTCATGATCATTCAATCTTTCAAAATTAAAAACACGCATAGACTTCTTTGCTGCTTTAAGAGCGGCAGCTTTGGGATCATTAGCAGTACATATTATAGGTATTCGTGCTCTTTCAACAACTTTAGCAAGAGCTTTTGCTCCACCTCTATCTTCATTCCCGAAAAGACCATCAGCTTCGTCAACAAGTATTAATTTTTTTAATCGAGCACCTTGTAGAACAGTTCCTTCAGTAGATGATAAACCTACATTTCTTTCTATAGCTTTCTTATTTCTTTTATCGCTAGCGTTTACTTCAACAAATTCAAAACCATACTTATTAACAAGGTATAGAACAACACTTGTTTTTCCTACTCCAGCAGGTCCTGAAAGCCAAGCAGTTTTCTTTCTCTCTTGTTTCCAGTTTTTAAGCCAATTCTCTAAATCCCTAACTTTAGCTATGTTACCTACAAAGTCTTCAAAGGTTTTTGGTCTGTATTTTTCTACCCAAGGGATTGTTATTGAGGAACTTTGCAAAGCCATGATGGTTAAATAAATCAACAATATTTCAATATAAAAAACATGTGGATAATAAGCTAGTTAATTCTTACAAAAAGTAAAAAATTAGATGATATATCCTAATTTATTACTCTTCTGAACTTGTATCGTCAATTTTTTCTTTTCTAAATAACATTTTACCTAGAATTCCTCCAACTGCTCCTCCAACAAGTCCAAGAATTATTACAAAGATGAAAGAACCTACGAACAAAGCAATTAGAAATGTTACAATGAAGAGAGGAAAACCACTCATTCCAGCTTCACCAGACTTAATAGAAGCAGTTAGCACAGCAAATAGAAAATCTAGAAAAATGAATGACCAAATCGCTGAAGACATTCCAGATTTTAATCCACCTCTTGAAGCTAATCCACCCACAAAAGCTCCAATAAGCCAAATGAGAAGTATTAGAAAATATAAACCAGCATGTCCACCAATAGATGAATTAAGATTGTATTCTTTCAATAATGGAATTGGCAGTGGTATATCAAAATTGAATGGTATAAATAAATTTACAACTACTAACATTAGTAAAATTACCCATAAATGACCAGCAGCACCAGCTTGTTCTACTAATGCTGTATTTGCGTCGATTACTGCCTGTACATCTATAGTTGTCCACAGAATTAACATCAAGCAGACTATTACTATAGTACAGGTAAGAAAACCAATCAAGGTGCTTTTCCATCGCTTGAATAAAAACATAACACTCAATTAATAATGATATATCAGATATTTAGAGTTTTGCTTTCACTTTTGACATTATTTGACGAAGGAATTTGTTCTATATGTAACCTATTTAAAATATAAGGGACAAACAAGTTAATGCTCCCTCACATTTTTCGAATTCACTCATATCCAGAGATAATACCTCAAAGCCGGTTTCCTTTACCAGCTCTACGACATTTGGAAATTTAGTAGACATAATGACTGCACCTTCAATTATCAAGCAATTTGTTGCGTAATATTCCTCATTTGGTATAACTATCGAGTAGAATTTTTCGAGGCAAGGATGATTCTGGTAAGCCATTGTGACAAGAATGGTTTTCTTCCCAATATAATTCACATAGCTTTTGAGGTGTACAATGGCATTATCAACAATTGTGTCAACTTGCACTTTTAACCAAGATCGCATTTGAGCTACTCCTTCCATATTTGTTCTCTGAGTGACTCCACTTATTAAATGAGATGGCAAATGAATAACATCTCCACCTTCTATAGTTGCAGGAGAAAAAGCTCTTTTAACATCAAAAAACTCTTCTAGTAGCTTTTCTACTTCAACATCTTCTCCTCTTCTACTCTCTTTAGCCATTCTTGTTACAAATGCTCTTTTTCCTTGAACCACAGCAGTGTCTTCAACAAAACATGCATCAGGTTTATCATCTATTGGAAGTAATTTTATCACTTCAAGCCCAAGATTGGATAAGGTCTCGCAATAACTATAGTGTTGCTTTTTTGCTTTAGACATATTGAGAGTATGATGAAGTGGATGGCTAGAAATGCAATTTCTATAATTTTTCCCTAGTTCTCTAACTATAGCACATTTAGCTTTCATTCTTCCACATATTTCTTTCTGGGATTAATTTATATATTTAGCTCTTTTAATTGCACATGGATACCTAATGGTAATTATAGGTCAAACTCTTCAAGCACATAAAGGATTAACAACTGAACATCTGCTACGTTTCACTCGGCTTCTTGGATTTGAATTATGTGAAATTAACCCAGCTGGTACATCGTTAGAAAATATAGATAAAATCATCCCTCTTGTAGGTGATATGCCACTAACTTTTCACCTTCCAATACAAGGTATTGAAAATTTTGAATTTGCGCAACCAAACAAAAAAGATGATATCAAGGATATAATTAAGCTAATAAATAATAATAAAGAGGACTTAAATCTGATTTTAGGGGTATTTCACCCTCCAGAAGCAGATAATGGAAACCTTAAAACATTAGTTGAAAATTTGAGTCAGCTTGATATTAAATTGGTTGTAGAAAATGTTCCAGATTATACTGATAATGAATTTATTGAGATTTATAACACGCTTAAGGATCATTTGGGTGAACAGCTAAAAGGGTGGTTGTTTGATGTTGCACATTCCTATTTAGTGAATGGACCTTCAAATTTCATGGAAATTCTAAATATTCTTCCTTTTAAAGAACTAGAGGAAATTCATCTATCTGATTGTCTTGAGGATCGTGATGCTCACTACGCCTTTGGAGCTGGTGTTTTACCAATAAACGAGATTTTAAGAGAGATTAAAGACAGGAAATTTGACAGAATTATTGTAAATGAAATAGATGCTTATCCTTCAATTTGGAGTGTAATTGACTCATACAGAATGGTTGCAAAATTATTCAAAAAAAGACTTTATAGAAAAGTAACATTTCGATACAGACTCGTAAAACCACTCATTCAAAAAAAGTTGAGTAAAGCTGGTATCGCCTAAAGCTCATTTTTTACGACTATTAGATAAGATTTGAAGAGAGAGATTAATCCATCTCATGTATGAATTCATGGCAGCGCGTGCAGATACCGAATCTTGAGCAGTTATTATAAGTATAAGTTGTTCATCTTCTGTACTCAAATGGACAGATGCCCTGTCATTTGGATTATAAGTGGTTTCTAAGTTTAACGCATCAAATAAGAGTTTACTAACCTGTCTGTTCTCAAGTTTTACCTTCATAACTAGTTCAATATCGCTAATAAAATTTGAGACCATTTTATTCACTTTATCAATGTATAACTATAATCCATTTTCTATCCTTCTAGGAACAATCCTCAATTTGATTCTAGGACCTGTTTGCTGATTGTCTTTGTCCAAAAATTCAACGAAAATCAATCCTTCCTCTTTTTCTAAGTAATCAGCATAAACGGTAACATAATCGTATTTTTCTAATTTATTTATGTCTTCAGTTGTTGTATTGAATAGCCTAGAAATAATTGTTTCTTCTTCAGGGTTGTTTAATGACGATATCAAGAGTGAAAACTTTGGTGACCTCCCTTCTGATTGTTTGCCATACTCTCTTGAGAGGGTAGATCCCCGAATTTTGATAGCATAGGGTAATTCTTGAGGCGAATCAACAAGATTAAAAATACGAAGGAAATTAGGGTTCCCTTTTACGGAATTTATAATTACAGCTGTAGAGTAACCTTGACTTTTTATCATTCCAAGAGAATAAGAAAGACGACTGGATCCTCTAGTAAAGCGAGATGACCCTGGTACAACTTTTATAATGTCGTGAATGAAAGACCGAGTCTTTTTTGCTGGATTGCGTGATGTTGTAAAGCTTATTCGTCTCATCAATATAACACCTGCTTACTGAACAATAAAAAGTTGACTAATCTTGACATTCAACCTAAAGCTATATGATTTACAGTTAAGGAGGGAGAGAAAAATCGAAGGTCTACTTTTTTCTTTGAGTATATAAATGAAATTTAACATGTATAAACAATCTTTCAAAGTGTAAAGAGTAGTTGTGGGTTAAGCATTCTCCTTCAATGCTTCTGAAATACGTGTAATTCTACGTAACATGCTTTTACCTGCACTTGTAGTAGGTTCACAAGCTCCACCAGCTCGCTTCCGCCCGCAGGTTTTACAAGCCCATATTCCAAGTCCAGCTCTAATGAATGTTAGTTTAAAACAAATTGGACAACGATAAGAAATCTTACTTTTTTCCTCTATTTGTCTTACTCTTTTTCTGATGGTACTTCCATACCTTGCACCATAACGACCAGTTGAACCTACTTTCTTAGTACGTCCCAAACCTTTTCACCACGATTTGAAATCTTAGCCCTATTTATAAGAGTTATTGTTTTTAACAGAAATTAAAAATTGAAATCTAAAAACATAAAAATAAAAAAATAGAAAAAAAGAATAGTGCTTCTTTATTTAGAAGGTAGTGCTTTCATTAGCTCTTTTCTCAGAACTTTGGATATTCCTAAAGCTTGTTTAACTATTGGCATAACTTCGTCAGGTTTGAGTACACCATTATCACCTTTTTGAGCTGAAACAATATGGTCATCCTCATCAAAGGCAAAAGTTAATCGCATATTTGTAACTCTTTCTTCTTTAAATGTGGGATCTATTAACAGGTTTTTTCCTATTCGGTATGTAGTTACTGATACTGGGTAGTGTTGAATTTCCAATGGAACTTTCTCTTCAAGAACTTCATGTTCTTCTCCAGTAACTTTAACTTTTGGTATTTTGGCTGTAGCTAAAGCTGCTACTGATCCTAATACAGCTGCATCAAATAAGTTCCCATCGTGATTGAGAATATAGAAATCTAGGAATAATATCCAAACCAACTTTCCAGGAATAACACACAACTTTGCAAAGTCAATGCAATGTGACTCTCTGATTGCTCTGTCTGTAACCCTAGCTAATTCTATAGCTTTTTCTGATGGTGGTCCACTTTCAAAAAACGGAGAAGCAATAGGAGATAATTCAGCACCAGTGGTTATAACCCCAGAATTTGGTGAATCTGGGAAAGGTGTTCCTAAAACTGATTTTACACCCACTATAATTTTTGTATCTCCCAAAGTTACAACTGCTGAACCTTCAGCTTTTTCAACATAATTAGTTTCAATTTCCAATGGACGGTATTGGAGAACTTCTCTACCATCAACACGCTTATTCTGTTCCAGTAGAGCAATTATATACTCCTTCTCAATTTCGCTTATTACATAATCATCTGCCAACTAAGCCACCTCGGTTTTATCTTCACCTTCTTTAGAAGGTTCTTGTATTGGATTTTCCTTGGACTCCTCAGGAGCTTTCTCCTTCTTGGACTCCTCAGTTACTGGTTTTGGAGCTTTAATGGGAGATTCTTCTATTTTTTTCTTTTTATCTTCTTCAATGGGAGATTCTACCAGTTTTGCATCTTGTTCCTTGATGTCTTCCTCAATTACTGTTTTGCTCGTCTTATTCTCTTCTTCAACGGAAACTTCATCTCTAATTTTAATGTATTTTGCCTTTAGAGCTTCTTTTTGTATCTCATGGATGTCAGTACAACCTTTTAGAGATAATTTCAAAGTTTCTTCAAATTGTTCAATAGTAAATACTCCATCAAGTTGCAATAAAGATATTTCGTCTAATGTAGGGGAATATCCGACTGGGATATCTCCAGAACCTTTTTGATCTTCAATGTTACTCAAATCCAAAACAGCTGTATCATTTACTAAACCACCAGCTACTCCTGCAATTATTCCTTTCATTGGAATACCTGCATCTGCAAGCGCAACTGAAGCTGCAGTTAAACTTGCACAACGTGTTCCACCATCTGCTTGCAGTACTTGGAGGTAAACATCGATAGTTGTTCGAGGATAGGCCTCCACAAATGCAACAGAATTAAGGGCGTTGCTAATTATTGTAGATATTTCACGCTCTCTTCTTGAAGGAGCTGGGCTTTTTCTGTCGCCGACAGAAAAAGTTGACATCCGATAAAAACATTGAATTAGAGCTCTGTCTGGTAGAGCTCGATGTTTTGGATGTAATTCTCGTGGACCATAAACTGCTGCAAGTATAATGTTATTTCCCATTCGTATTTCAGCTGATCCATCGGCATTTTTTAAAACACCAACTTTTATGCTTACAGGACGCATTTGATCAAAGTTACGTCCATCTTTCCTTTTACCTTTTTCATCTATTAAAATTTCAGTACTATCGCCTGCCATAATATCACCATTATTTTTTTAACTTTGTTTTTCAGACAAGAAACTTTGTATCCTGTTTGTTAGATTTTGTGTGAAAGCTTCACGTTCAATTTTCCTTATGGCTTCAATAGCTCGCAGTTCATCCTCTGTTTTCTTTCCTTGTACCCAAATTCGTCCATTTTGACCAGTTATTATTTGAGTTCGGGTTAAACGTTTAATCATGTTTATCATGGTTCCTTTCTTTCCGATTACCCTTGGAATATGAGCTGATTCTATTTCAATTATCCTTCCACCTCTAAGTTTCCCTAAACCTCTTTCATTTGTTACAAGCGACGGATCCCTTGTTCTATCGAAAGCAAAAATTTTTGTTAATATGATATCTCCTATATCAAAGATTTTTCTAACATCATCATTAACTGAATCAAATCTTTTTTCTAGTGCATTGTTGGCACTTAGTATTGCTATAAATGGACATGCAATATCAACTGTCCAAGATGTAAGACTAATCTCAACAACTTTACCAATTACTAAATCTCCAGGTCTAGGAAGATATTTAGCTTTAAGCGCTTTTACTTGTATAAACTCGCCTTTATCTAGAAATAGTCCAACAACCGTAGCAAAGTAGTTGTCTCCTTTTCTTGTGATCCCATCGCCATATTTGTAACTGCCTTCAGCCAAAAGTACGCCAGGTACAACTATATCATGGTTTTCTATTAATGTTTTAGACATATTATTCACCGTTATTATGTTTATTCTGCCAATCTTTCTAATATTTTAACTTGTGCCTTTCCTTTTGTTCTAGAGGTTATCTGCTCTAAGAAATCTGCTTGTGTTCCAGATGGAATTTGAATAATTACAGCTAAAGAACCATCTGATAACCATTCTTCTTGTTGTAAATCACCAGCCCCATGGAAAAATCCGTATAAAGAACCAGCATAACTGGGTGGGATTTTGATAGCTAACTTTACAGCTTCAAGTCTGATTGGCATAATTGGTTTTAGAAGATTAATTATTTCTAGTGCTTGACTTTTTGCATCTTTTTTATAATGAATATTTACACCCAATTCAAGGATTGTATTTTCAATTCTATCCTTAGGAATCGGCGTATTTTCACGAGGGTTGATACAATGGATGTGAATAAACTCAACAATTTCCCTTCTTTTTTCCTTTTGTATTTCATCCCTCTGACCTTGAGTCAGCTGTAATTTACCCGTTTTCAGGATTTTAGCAGCTATCTCACGTTCATTGAATCCTTCACCAAAAACAGCTACAATATCGTCTTCTGTAGCTTTCTGCCCTCTTGATATATTTTCATAAACGTCATAAGTTTCAAAAATATTATCGAGTTCAACTTCTTCTCCTTGAATAAAGAGCCAAGCAGGTTCGGGATTTACAAGTAATTCAAGCCTTCTTCCATGAGTTTCCAAACGAACAATAGATTTTCCACTTAAGTCTATTCGTTTATCACGAACACCACTAGCAAAATCTCGTGACATAAATAACACACTCTACATAAGATAGTTAATTCATTACAGCTTACTGCGATATATGAGAAGTCAGATTTATAAGAATATCCTTTGATGGCTAACAGTTTTTTATTCATTAAACTCCAGTTATCATATTACAACAAAATAATACTTTATTTAGCATTAAGAATAATGGTAGGAAAACAGATAATGACAAGATGGTGGATCTAACTAAACATAGCAGAAGTCCCAATCCTTTAAGTGGGGGAAGTTCATTCTATGGTTAATATTTTGATAACTGGAAGGCCAAGAGTAGGTAAAACAACAATGATTACTAGGATTTTAGCTGAGTCAAATAAAGCAGCTATTGGTTTTATAACAAATGAAATCAGAGAAAAAGGTTACAGAATTGGATTTAACATAGAAACACTTTCAGGAATTGTAAAGCCATTAGCATCAAAAAAAGGAAAATCTAGTAAATATCGAGTAGGATCATATAACGTTTATGTTGAAAATGTGGATTTTGTTGTTGATTACTTAAAAGCAAAAATTGAATCTGGGACGAATTATGATCTAATAGTTTTGGATGAAATTGGAAAAATGGAGTTGTTTTCCCCTTCTTTCAGAGAATTCGTATTATATTGCCTAAAACAGAAAAATGTGCTAGGTACAATCATGATGAGAGATAATGATTTCACTGCGCAAATAAAATCCCGTTCCGATACCAGAATTTTTAATTTAACTGAAGAAAATAGGATTACTATACATCGAAATATCATGGAGCTAATGAAATAGATGCCAGAAGGTCCAGAAGTTGAATGTACAAGACTCGCATTATCTCCACTAACTGGAAAGAGAATTGTATCCATCAAATTTACAAAAAATTCACAAAAATATCAGAAATACAAAAATAAACAGCAAGAAGTTACTAGCTTTAAAGGACAAAAACTAATCAAAATTGAAAGAAAAGGCAAATTTCTTATTTGGGTTTTTGAAAGAGAAAAGGTTATCTTGAATCATCTAGGGATGTCTGGTAAATGGATTTTACTAAAAAGTGATAAACAAAAATTGCCATCTCACGCTAAAGTAATACTAAATATGGAAGATTTACCACACGCAGTGTTTGATGATACCAGGAATTTCGGCCAATTCAGAGTCTTCAATAATTATAATTCAGTATCAGAATATAGACCTATGAAAAAGATGGGAATTGATGGTTTAGCTAAAAAATTTCCAATCGAAGAATTCCTTGAAAAACTGAACAAAAAAAATTATGCTGAAAGAGAAATAGGTGCTGTACTACTAGACCAAAAACTTGTTGCAGGAATGGGAAACATATACAAATCTGAATCGTTAGCCTTAGCAGAAATCAAACCAATGAGACTTGTTAAAGAACTTTCAGAAAATGAGAGAGAATTTCTTGGTATTTGCATTTCAAAAACGCTCCATAAAGCTCTAAAAAGCATGGGAAGTACATTTCAAGCATTCAGAACCCCTGATGGTCAAGAAGGTAAAGCACAGAATTGGCATCAAGTATATGGAAAAGAAGGAAGCTTCTGCTCAAAATGCAGTAATAAAATTACTAAGCTAATTCAAAATGGCAGGAGTACATTTTTCTGCTCAAAATGTCAAAAATAGATGAAATTTTAGGGATTGCAGGAGCTAGAATTATAGCTTTTGCAGCAATAGTTTTTACAGCTGTTAATATATCTGCTATAAAATTGCTAGATAAGAAGAAGAAAATTCCAAGCATTATTAGTGCAATTTTAATTGTTCTTTACTGGGGGATTTGGATTTCCAATCTCATAATTAATGGATAAAAATAAACATCTAATTTAAAGGATATTTTAAATATGCTAAAATTCTTTTTCACTCATGTTTAACTTGTCAGAGTATTACAAATTAATTGAAAAAGAGAGAAATGATCACTTTAAACTGTTCAAACTAGCACCTAAGGATGTCTTCCACAAATCTTTTACAGAAGATACTTGGTCTACTGAGCTCATTTTTAGACATAATCTTGCAGTTCTAAATTGGTTCAAAACACTTATTCCTAATATTGATTTCGAAGAAAGTACCTTGGCTACTAAATATGGTGAAAAAACTGAAGATTCCTTCTCTTTAGAGGAAATTGAAAAAGAATTCCACAAGATATCTCCCATCATAGCTGAAGGGATTGAAAAAATGACTATTGAAGAGGAAGAGGAAATTCTAAAATCTCCTTTCGGTGATAATCAAAGATACAAGAATATCGCTGGTTTATTAAATCACGAAAGTAACCATTTAGGTCAAGTTATCTGGATTTTCAAGCGAATAACTGGATGGACAGATCAAGATATCAGAGAGAAATTATATGGTGTTCCTAAGAAAGAAGATTGAAGTAAAGAGGTTATGCTTGAACAACAAAAAGATTCCCTCACAAAACTATCTGTTGATCGTCCTATATGTCAAAAATAGGTAGGTTTTAGAGAAAAAGATAAAACGGTATAATTCTTTTTCGACATATGAATTTTAAAGATATACTTAATTCAATAATGGATGAACTCTCTGGCGAAAGAACAAAGAGAATTGTAGGGATATTGTCTACTTATCATAGAATACAAGCTAGTTCTGGTTTATTATCAGCAATTAAAGTGATTCAAAAAGAGTTACAAGCAATAGGGGATCAAAACTGTAAGATTATTGAGTACATAGCAGATGGTAAAAAACGTTATTATGATTGGAATACTCCCATCCCTTGGGAGATTAACGATGGTTTCTTGAAACTTATTGAACCTGAAGAGAAAATACTTTGTAGATTCACAGAAACCCCTGAAAGTATTGCTACTCATTCAAAATCAGTTGATATAATAGCTGAGATTGTTGACATTGGTGAAGGGAAAGAAAAGGATTTCGAAGAGAAAGATGTCAAAGGAAAAATAGTTTTAACCTCTGGATCACCTCGATCGTTAATCGAAAGGATGTATAAACATGGAGCGATTGGAATTCTTGTTTATCCAACTGAGCAGAGAGCAGCTGGATGCGCTCAATTAATCCAGTATTTAGGAATTTGGCCGAATGCAGAAAATATTGACAAAACTAGTTTTGGATTTTCGCTTTCGAGGAAACAAGCGTTAGAGTTATTGAATCATTTAAAAAAGGGGAAGAAAGTAGAAGTTCACGCAAAAATCGATGCCAAATTAGAACCAGGGAAACTGCAGATCTTATCTACAAAGATTGAAGGAACAAAAATTCCTGAAGAAGAGATAATTTTAATTGCTCACATTTGCCATCCTTCGCCTTCTGCTAATGACAATGCTTCAGGTAGCGCATTATTATTGGAGGTTTTTAGAACAGTATTTGAATTGATTAAAAAAAGTAAACTACCACAACCAGAAAGATCTCTAAGATTTTTGTGGGTACCAGAATTCAATGG
>Ga0114920_10000588_pt1 | contig 15827 bp, 32 predicted proteins | sample ChitaG_FD_88683 | JGI IMG/M metagenome (GOLD analysis project Ga0114920, IMG submission 88683) | Deep subsurface microbial communities from South Pacific Ocean to uncover new lineages of life (NeLLi) - Chile_00310 metaG | ecosystem: Environmental > Aquatic > Marine > Oceanic > Sediment ... | reverse complement strand
TGCGGTGTTCAATATAGAATAGTTCATCGTCACGGATAATCAACGGCTTAATACCTCCGTTGATCCTTTCTATATACAGATCGTTAGCCGCAGCATCAGTGGGATCGATGTCCGGAATGAAGTATTTGGAGACACTGTCTTTTTGACTCTTTATGAGCCACAGGACATAAGGCTCGCAATGCTTAGGTGGATCTTCGCCGGTAAGTACACACCTTCCGTTATACATCGGACACTCCTCGTAGGTGCATCGCGCATCAGATTTATCTGGCGTTGGGTATTGCCTGTCACTCATTAGATCTCCTTCCAATCCTGAGCTGATACGTCCCACTGAACTCCAGGAAGCGGAGTCAATGCGGTGGACAGCAAGGCTGCACCATCCCTGTTCTTGTACTGCGTAACCCGCATCACCGATCCGCCAGGAATATTCTTCATAGCCTCGGTAAAATCTGAACCGGTCACAAAACACCTATTGGCCCCTTCGTTTTTATGGCCCCCACAGACCACGTGCCATTCATTGTTCCATTTGTGTGGACTCATATCTATCCTGCTACTCGAAGTGTAATGCTGATTCTCCCCCGCGTCTTGAGCGGGGAAAATAAAGGGTCAGCTATAATCTTTTTCACGGTGTGAAGCCAGTCGCGTGTTGGACCCTCGAGCACCGTGATGTCTCCCGACTCAAGACGGGTCTCATGTATAGGGCTCGAGCTGTCCTCTCGAACAGCCCAGGCGCACGCGTCACCAAGGGACACGGTGAAGACGGGTCGAGTCAGGTCACGCTCATTGACGTCGGGGTGCCAGCCAAGCGATGCGTTCTCATCGTACCAATTGATGATGGCTGAATCCCAGGGCTGCTCGCCTGCAACTTCGTCTGCCAACCGAATCCAGTTGGTCGGTATCGGCGGCCAGGGCTGACCATTTTTTTGAGTTGGGGAGTAGCGATATCCGCCGTCTGCAACCCAACCAAGCGCTCCGGCCCCAGAAATGCGCACGCGAAAAGGCGTACCGTCGCGCATCGTCGGTCGAACAAGCGGAGCTGCTCGCAGTACATCTCGCACCTGCTCAATCCATTTGGATTGCTCTTTGGAGTTGAGGCAGCGAGACATTACTGTGATCATTTCTCTTGGCCTAGTGGATCCATCCACCTCGTGTCGCTTCGAACTTCGAGGAGTTGAGCCATGGTGAGCTTTGAGGAGTCAAACTCTTCATCATTTAAAATCCACCCTTTCTCTCGGCAGATCTCCAATATAGCCTTGTGTCGAGCAGCCATGAACTCCTCCATACCTGCGACCTTGTCCTCTCCGACTGGATGGTGAACAGATATATTGGAAGGAAAACCGGGAGGCATTTTTACTTGCGTCATAGTGCCATCTCAGGAATCGAACCTGATGGCTAGGTGCTTGAGAGACCCCCTGGCCACTGACCACAGACTGACATTAGGCGGGACGATCGAAGTCGGGATATCGTTTCGCATTCGACGCGCCCCTAGGAGATGGGCCACACGGCAGGTACAGCCCTCCGTCTCCTGGCGGGAAACTAAAACTCTTTCGGCCTCGACTCCAGCACGTCCTCGAGGAACGAACTCCCCACCGGAGTGGCTAGCCACTGGATGACGGTGTTGGCGACCTTCCTGTCCCTGTCGGAGCAGTGATCGACCCGGCTCTGGTCGCCTTTATGCAAAAGATAATCAAGCGTGTCAGGCCTACCGTTCGCAATCCCTTTGTCTAGAAACTCAGCCCACTTCTCAGCCATATGCTGCTCTTGTGGGTTGCTACCAAATCGGTAAGCACTGAGGCCGCGCGCCTTTTCTGGAATCTCTTTATTCGCCATCTTTCTTCTCCGTAAGTGATACTGAGATGGAAGGATCGTCATGAAAATAAACTGAGACAGATGGCCAATTGTCGAGTAGCCACATAAGACCCCTGACAGGAGATGTGACAATCTGAACCCCGACGTTCAGGAAGGCTTCGATGGCAGTGAGTAAGGGTCTCATTATTTATCTCTCATCTTCGAATCCAGAATGGTTCTAAGCGTGAAGATGTATGACCCAATCGCCTTACGCCACGCTTTGAAGTCGCCGTCCTCGCAAGGGAATTCGTCTTGGCAATCTTCGAGTATGGCCTTGTCCACATCTGGATTTAGGCAGTAGGACCGGATCGCCGCCTCCTGCTCATTACTTAGCGTTATTTCTTTTTCAGACATTAGACCCTCACAGCCTTCGGGCTCACAGCCATCGCAATCGCCTCCGGGCTCTTAGCCTTTGGCCTCTTACCCGCCTTCGCCTCCGGCGGAGAGACTAAAGCCTCCTCGCATAAGGCTTTCATCTTCTCAAGAATCTCAGGGTTCTCCCTAAGCCTTCGGTTGATGAGGTCGCGCTTTCGATTCTGCCAATCCTGAGCATTTGAACGCGCTTTCTTACACCTCTTTTTCAGATTGCGTAATTTGTCGAACGCCCTTGCAGCTCGCCTTCTAGGGTTGCCATTCAGCCGAACCTTACCGCTGCTGGCGCATAGTTTATAGTCCTCGTTATCTCCACTATTCCATACTAGGAAATATACGTGGGGAGGTCTATAGCCCTTGCATACCAGAGATACTTCCGATGACCTCTGACCCCTAGGGAGCGTGCTACGCATCTCCTCCGCCAACGCTTGGATATTATCCCTGCACTGATCTATCTCGGTCTCAATCTGCTTCATCTTTCGGATATCATCATCTCAACGGGCGATGAAGGCTGCGTGAATTACATTTGGATTTGTGATTTTGAGCTTTGACATTGATATTAATCTTCGAGCTTCCAGCCATAGAGGGAGCCAAGCTTTTTGAGTAGGGCGCCAGCAACATCCAAGGAGATGTGGAAGATGAAATCTTCAAAGTGGAAGTTGAGACTGTGGAAACTTAAGCGCACATGCTTTCGTCGATTCCACAAGTCCACCGACACTGTGGCAATTGAGTTGTCATTAATTAGGGCTCGAGTGCATTCGCCCTCAAACTCTGAAGTCAGTACCGGGATGTCTGAATCGATCTCGTACCCAAGTACTTTTGCCAGGCATGCGATAAGCGCGTCGGTCTCATAGGCATTGAACCGAACGCTAACGAGCTGAATAAGCGCCGGCCTAGGCGGTAGATATCCGCCTCCCCAAATGGTCAGGAGTAGCACTGCTGAGTCACCATCATCCCTAAGGTCATGATGAGTCACAAGCCCATGCTGGGTGAGCTTGACGTGGAAGTGGTCCTGCTGCTTCTTAGGCATCGTCGACCTGGGCCTGAGCGTTCTTAGTGCGGTTCCTAGTGCGAGACTTAAGCTCGCTGTATCTTTCGGCGAGTTCCTGCTTCGGAACATCCTTGAGTTCGGCTTCGTCTATCCAATCAGATAGGCATCCTATGTCGTATCCGCAGTCTCGAGCCATACTGGCCAGCACCTTTACGGGATCGTCTCCGAGATCGCAGAACTCCGAAATCAAGGCGATCGCCCTTAGGCCATCACGCTGGACGCGTCGGCCTAAGCCTTGCCAATCTCCGGCGGCCTGCATCGGAGCATCAGAAGATTCTTCGAACCCATATAGTTTTCGGAGTGAACGGACCTGGTCCCTTGTAAAGGCTACCCCCTCCATTGTCTCTTCGTGGCCAAGAATTTCTATGAGGGCAGCGGACTCGGGGTCAGACACTGAGCACCCACAACCCTTGGGAACAGTGAATGGTTCCTCTACTCCGTATATGTTCTTAGTAGGCACAGTTATTCGAACCGCCTTTGGTTACCCTGTCTAGCTTATCAAGAAGTTGGTTCACGTCTCCGCTCGCTTTCTTTACATAAGGCCTATCGGCCGGGAGGGCAAATTTTCCACCCTCGAATGTCATGAGAAACCCGCGCATGAAGTTGCCTATCTTGCCGGCGAACACGGAGTCCCTGACCCCGTCCATTCCATTGCCAAAGGGGTTCTTGAATACCCAATCGAAATCTCCACCAAGACAGCTCGCCTCATGGCGAAGCCAGTTTTCTCGGTGCTCGAGCATGAGCTTAGTTGCGAGCACCTCCTCCTCTGGAGGAACGGTATTGTCGTGAAAGTGCAGGACGCCGCAATCGTCTTGGTCGAAGCAGATCTTCCCAGCCCTTTGAGCATGTCGACCGTTCCTGTGTGACACGATGTATCGATGCCCGCTTAGGTGCCCAGTGACCTCGATGGCTCTCTCCTTCGCCCACATCTCGTGCTGCTCCTCGTCCAGGAATGGCTGGAGAACCTCGTCGGCGGCCTTGACGGACCCGGGGAGGCAGCGTGGACAGCTTGGTGTCGGGCGCCGTACTGTCACGGCCTTCTCCACCTCGGGCTTCTTCTCGATAGCCTTTGGCTCTTCGGATTCCTTACGGTGAGGCGAATCCTCCTTAACAGGTTTTGGGTCGCCTCTTTCTTTTCTGCGCTTTTCTTCGGATCGCTCCCACATTCTTTGGGCTACCAGCTTTGCCGATTCAGAATCAACATCGGCAGCTGACTCGAGTATCCCAGCCAGACTACCTGTTGTTCCGAATTCTTTATCGCCGTCGGCACTCTCGAAGAATCCGTTGAGCCAAGAAAGGAATCCCCTTTCGGCCGACCCCTTCGCGGTCACGGTCCCGTCCGAAAGTTTAACCGCAGTCAGGGCTGTAACGCCGGGCTTGAGATGGGCGATCATGTAGAGGCCTATCTCTGCGAGGGGGGCATGAACGGTCGTCTTTTGAAAATCTCGATTTCCTCGAGGGTTCCAGATTGTCTTACGCCATTTTAGCCATCCCTTGCCCTTGAAGAGTTCAGCACAAGCATTAAGTACACGAAGCTCCTCCACCGTAGGTTCGATGATCGTTACAATCGTCGAACCCGGGTCATCTTCAGATGTCTCTATTCGGACGTCGCCGTTCCATGATGGGAAGAACCATTGTGCCATTATGATCCTCCCGTGACCTCGGCATCAACAACATCCTCTTCACCTGTCAGAATTTTCTCCAGACTCTTTTCGAGCATCGCTACGACCCTGTCGAGTCCGCCTTCTTTTGCTTGTGCGATTCTGGCGATCAACTCCTGGGTGTCAGGCGCGTTATTGTTCTTGATGGCGCCGATTGCGGCGACAAGCTCACGCGACAATGTCGCTCCGAAGGTCTCGTTATTCTGAGCCTCTCCGGTCATAGGTTCGAGATCTTCATCGTACATACCTTGGTATGCCCCCGCACTTGATTGGTACGACGCTGATCCACCAATATACACCGAGCTGCTTTGCGTCGAGAATTGATTGCTCTTTTTTCGGCGGACTTCTCCGAGTGGAGTGCGAACCAGGAGAAGCTCCTGGGCGACATGGCAGAACTTAGAAAGCTCCATCAGGGAACGGATGTTAACCCCTTTCTCCATGATCTTCTGAACCTCTGTCTCTAAGGCTTTCAGAAGTGCGGGGCTTGTTTTTGCTGCGAGGGCGTCAGCCTTGTCGTAATCGATTGGCGGTACAGCCACCCCTGCACCGCATCCGTTATTTGATATAATGTTCATTCATTCGCCTCCGCTGATCTTTTCAATCGTCTCAGAGACCGCTCGATTGAAGCCTTCCAGGCTTCCGTCGTTCACGATCTCGTAATCGAGATGAAGACCTTCGTGGGCTTCGGACTCGTGCGATTGATCGAAGCTGCGCCCCGGCCTGGTAATAAGGATGATCTTTGCGCCGTAATCCTTCCGAAGTATTTCAATTTCGTTTGGAAATCGAATGTCGTCTACAACGATGAGGTCAGACTTGGGCATGGTGTTTTTCCATGCGGTCACCCAAATGTCCTTGTGGATCATATGGCGCCCCCACTCAGTACCCATGGTCTTCATGGCATGACGTGGTGTCCTTCCATTTAGCAACGGCGTAGGAGTCTCCTTGAGATCTCCATCAACCTGCTCCTCGCTCAATCCGAAGGCGACCATCAGAGCCTTCTTGAGCGGGCCAGCGAATCGGTGGCGGGCGTACCCCATCTTAACCAGCTGCTTTGCAGCAGTGGTCTTACCCGATTCCTTGGGACCTCTAATACCGATCATGCGTGGCATTTATTTCTTCACCCACTCGGTAGTCATGGTCTTCTTCTCTTCGACCTCGTAGCACTCGAAAGTGTCGTCGTTACTTGCGCCATCGAATGTGTCGATTCCGTGGTTTGAGTCATGATAATACTCCATAGCGTAATGCTTACCATCTGTAGGATCGCGGAAGACCACCTCGAACGTAGGGCAGTCCATGTCGTCGTGAAGATACTTTTGGCTCAACCATTCTTGGCTGCTCTTTTCTCGTAGGAATTCTGCTCTGAAATTTTTGGTGGTCATTTAATCTTCTTCCTTGGAAAGTTCCCCGGATATGGACTGTTCTTCGAACATGGCTGCGAGTTCGTTCTCGTCGATGTTGATTGAGATTTGCCTGTGCGAGATCAGGTCTTCACCCCACGACTTCTTAGCCTTCTCCATATCCTCGTCGAAGCCGGCGGGATTATCGTCGATGGAATGCTCATCCCAGGCGACCATGAGTTCGGGCATCGTGCAGTCTATCCGCATCCCAAACATGCATCTGATTTTCATTTTTCTAGCAGACATTCAGCACCTGTTCTTTCTATTCTTTTTTCAGTAGTGCCCCATCTAGGTATCGAGCCTAGGTGTATGTTGATCTCCTGCCCGCCGAGGTAGGAAGACGCATTCACACTCCAGCATTGGAATGGGACTAGACGATCCCGCCCTTCCAGACGGTATGGAGCTTCGCGCTCTTGCGTATGGTTAGCCCTTCTTCTTAGTGCGGAAGTACTTCATTCCGCGAGCCTTTCCGTCCTTGTCGATCTTACCCTTCTCCCGAAGGGATTCCATGTTCGCTCGAAGCTGTCGGACTCTCCGCCAATTCCTTCAAAGTCTTCTGTGCCCTTGCGCATATTCTCTCCGGAGATCGCGGATTTCGGATCCCGTGCCTTTTGTTCCTTGAGCAGAGTAAGGATCGCCTTTTGGTAGGTCTTGCTTACGAGACTGTCGCCACCACCCTTCGCCTTGGACTTCTTCTTCGTAGTTTTCGAAGAGGCCTTTTTAGCCTTGGACTTCTTATTACCCTTACTCTTCTTGGACTTTGACTTCGGCGCCGGCTCGTCATCATTCTCAAGGCTTCCGTCATCCTCGAATTCGTTGTCGTCTTCGAGGTCATCCTCATCCTCTTCTTCTTCCTCCGCTTCTCCTGCGGGGGCCGAAGCGGGCGGCAGCGCAGCGGGTGGGCTCACGCGTTGAATTGACGCGCTGACAAGCTCCTCAACAGTGAGGCCCTTGAAGATTTCGAGCATAAGGTACTCACCTTCGGAGTCATCCTCGAGGGCCTCGATGATGGTTCCCAAGGTTTGCTCAAGGTTCCCGCAGACAGTCTTCATCAGAGCATCCCTCGCCTGGGCCACCTGATTCTCACGAAGAGCAGTCATGAATTGACTAGGCTTCTTCGCCTTAGGCTTAGAAGTAATCTCCTCCGTAACTGCTTCTGCTGCTTCTTCATTTATCATATCGTTCATTTTCTTATTTCCTTTTTGGTTTGTGTTTTAGGGCCCAGATCTTGATGCCCCAGTCTTCATACTGTGAGACGTATCTCAGTACGTCGCCGAAGAATATTGAAGTCCTGTCGTAGATGCCCTGGCAATCAGACTCTTTAGGGCCCACCACATTGAGCGATTGAATCTCGTTCGACTCACCCGGTTCTCGATCATCGAGTTCGTATTCTAGGATCCACTTAACCGCTGTTGGCACCTTACCCGTTTTGTACGGGTCGAATATCCGGTAAGGCTTATCGAGCTTCCGACATGTTTTGATGATGAGCTTGACGGCCTCGGGGAGCTTGGTCCCCATTGATGATGGTCGCAAAATGAGAGTGGCATCAGAGTCTCTGATATTGCGGTGCCTCGCTGTGAAGGTGCGACTCTTGTGGCATTCCTCCAGCCCGCATCCTATGCGATCGACATTGAAGTAAGAGTCTTGAAGCTCTCCGTCTTCAGCGAGTCGACCCCTTGGGACCCATCCGGACCAGTAATATATGAGATGTTTCCTCGCGGTGTCAAGAGCTGCTCGCTCAACCCCTGCTTGACCGGATGAGATTATTCTTTTGAGGCCCAAGCTGGTTACTTTCCAAGTACAGAACGTCAGTCAAAAGGTCAAAGTATTTCGGCTCACGACTTGCGATCGCGTCATCCGCGCGCCTGAAGGCAGACATGACAGAAGTATTTTGGCGATCGACAACCGCTCCAATTTGGGTAAATGATATATCACCAATCGTTCGGCAGATCCATATAACCATAGACCTCTCGAGAAAGAAAAGATTAGACCCATAACCGCGTAATGTACCACGCTCCTTCCTTAGGACGAGCCCGTTGCCAGAGATTATCTGCTCGCAGGTCAGTCCTGATATCAAGGATACCGCGAGGGCCGAACGCCAGGCGAACCACCTAGCTCTGAATTCCCTTCTACTCATCGAGATACAACATCTACTCGCGGATTCGGATATAAGCCTAGCTAGGGTATCTCGATCTGGAGGTCCTAGTATATTCCTAGTCTTCGGAGTCTTCTTCATTGCCACTGAAGTCTCCGTATTCGCTATCATCTCCGTCGTCATCGTCGCCGTCGTCATCGTATTCGACAGATCTCTTGACAGACCGCTTGACCGATTTGGCCACACGCTTGTCCAGGTCCTCTGCCGACTCAACGTTCTCTTCGTACTCGCTGTCGAATACGCTATACTCTTCCTCTTCCTCGTCGTCATCCAGGGACTTCTCGACTAGACCCTTATCTGTCATCTCAAAAAAGATCTCACCGGTCGATGCGCCGAATCGGTTCTTCCCCTCACATCCCAAGGACCGCATGGTGCTGCGCTTGGATGGTGACATGAAACTGAACACGCCATCGACGTGATGCTCGAGTTGCTTAGGTCCGGCGATTCCGCCCTTCTTATCTACGTGGGCAATTATGATAACTGCCGCCTCAGACCCAACGCCTCCGTCTACGCCTTTACACCAGTCGAGCAAAAATTGCCCGACTGCCTTAACTTGGCTGATAGATCCAGGAGGCTTATCGACACCATCGACAGTGACTGTACTAACAGAGTCGAGTACGACTACGGACGCGCCGATCGCATCGGCAACGTGACAAATCCTATTGATGCTTCGCTCGGCTTGCAAAATGAAATTGTCATGACTGCACCCGAGCCTCTCGAGAGCTTCGCTGATCTGTTCAGCCGACTCCTCACCGCTGCCATACAAAACACGCATGCCAGGATTTGCTTCACAGATGTTAAAGCAGATCTGTCTTCCAAGCGTAGACTTTCCGATTCCAGGGAACCCGCCCAGCAAGATGAGGGACCCGCGAACGATTCCCGAACTCTTCTTGTTCCCGCCTAAAAGTGAGTTGACCGACTTCATACCGGTCGAGATTCTTTTGTACGAAACCGCATTTGATGCGGCCGAGGTCGACGATACAACTCCAAGCTCTTCAAGCTCGTTGTCGTTTATATCATCATCGTCTCCGGATGATGCTCCGTACCGCTCTTGAATCTCGGCCTCGTCATCGTCCTCAAAATCATCCAGCGCACCTATCCATCTTTCCTCCATCGACGCGATGACCTCGCGTGCAGCTCGCTCATCCGAGTCGTCGTAGTGCTCGATGGTCTTGATGTTGGTATGCCCCGTAGCCTTCATGACACGGCGAGTGTCACTCTCGTGCTCGAGGTTATTGGTGGAGAAGAAGTGCCTGAATCCGTGAGGCGTCAGCTTCTTAAGCGTCGCTGCCTCACGCCCAACGTGCTCAATGTTTATCTGGGCCGATCTTACAGAAAGCCTTCCCACTCTTTTTTGGGCTCGATCCATACGGACGAAGACGGCGCCGTCCCCCTCACCCCTTATCTTCAGCCAATCTTCTAATGCGTCGAACGTCTCATCTCCGATGGGTCTCCACACGTAGTGATCCCTCGTCTCCCCCTTACCCTTCCATTTGACTCGGATATTACGATTCTCTCGATCGATATTATCCATGTCGAGAGATATGGCAGATGAGATTCGCACCCCCATGAAAGCAAGGATGTAGACGAGAGCTTTTGTTCTCGCCCCCTTCGGACCCTCCATGGTGTTGACGACTCTCAGGATGCGGCGAAACTCGGGGTCGCTAGGCCCCTTCGTGTCACGAGTCTTGCCGCCCTTGACACTCTTGATGTCGAGCTTCCACTCAACCCACCCCACGCGCCGTGCAGCATCTACGAACCATCGCAGTGCTGCGAGGCGCACGTTGATGGTGGAGGGGGCAAGCTCGACATCCTCCATCCACATGACGTACTCGTCAACGAGGGTGACAGCTTCGATGTAGGATAAAACGATCAGCCTAGCTACGATGTTTGATACCTCAGAATTAGCTTTTCGAAGGCCAAGGTATTTACCGAAGTGACGTGCAGCACTTTGGTAGGTTCGTTTCGTCTCGGTGCCTAGGCGATCGAAATTCCTTTGGAAGCTTCGCTTAGCCTTTTCGTTCCACCCTTCCTTGCTGCGGATGTCGCCACCGGCTTCAAGCCTTGCAAGCGCAGCTTTTTTCTCTTCAACCTTTTCAGCTACGAACTCATCGTTGTACCACGGGGAGAATACCTTCGCGCCAGGCTTTCTCCTCTTGACCAGCGCATCTCCAGGTAAAGGCTTATCCCTCCTCCTGGACTTGGGTGATATCTTGGTGCCGCATCTTCTACATCTGCGCTTGCCGGTTCTCTTATTTTTTACGATGCGTGGGTCATCGCAGCACGTATGCTTTTTTTGCATTACTTATTCTCAGTAAATTCAGGACACATATCAAGCTTAGAAAGTACGCGCCGCAGGTTGAACATCAATATCTTCTGCGTCTTCTCGAGCTTCTTTCTAGCTTCCCGTTCGAAGTCTAATTCTTTTTCGAGGCTTTTGATCTTTTTTCTTGCTGACTTCAGCTTCTTCGTAAGCTGCTCTGGAGTCAGTGGTGGGATGTCCTGTTTCATACTCTTCGCTCCATTCAACTTCGTCACACCTATCGACGTGAATCGATTCGCAGAACTTCGCCGCCATCCCCTCTGTCCCCAAGCTGCTCCACACTGTTGCCGTGATGAATAGACCTATTGCTAGATCGGCCGCGATGAACTTCTTGATGCTGTCTGATACTTGCATAACTATCACTGTTCTTTAGGACCCGCATAAGGGTTTCACCCTCGAGTTGGATCGCTGGTCTTTTCTTGATTATATATTCGTCAAGCAGGTGCGCCGCGAAGGCGCCTGCAATTAGCAGAAGGAGAACTAGGATCATCATTTACCCTTTCGTGGCATATTCTTTTTTGCCGTTCTTAAAATTCGATTCATCTTATTGAGGGCCCTCTTAGACTTTGGGGGAGCCCGGTCATATCGAACGGTGCCTATCATATATAGACCGTCGAGATGGGGCGTGCCAACTTGGCATCGACTGGGATCTAGGGCTTCCTTGATACCAACGACAATCTGCCCGGAGATACTTTCGACCTCTCCCCATCGGGAGTTGTCGAGAGCGTCATCGAGCAGATTGCGGAGGTTCCAGAGGTGGCAGATCGGTACTTCTTCGTCGCTCAAATAGCCTCGATGTTACGAGCGAGTCCGCCGACCTCATCGGATACGAGTCGGATAGATGACTCATAATCGGTTACCAAAAACCAATTCTCTCTATCGATCTTAGGTTTCTTTGCAGCGTCGCCAAATCCACGGAAGTCCTTGTTGGAGATCTGGTAATGCGCATCCTCTGGATAGTCTGGGTCCAGTGAAGTCATAGATCCAGTCCAGTAGACGAACCCGCCGGTTGCCTTCTTTGGGCTGCCGAGGCATTGACTGATCTCGTCATAAGTTAGATCTTTCAATATGGCGCGATGTGTTGGCTTCCAAGTGGAACGCTTTTCTTTACCGAGTAGTGAATCTAGAAATCCCATCAGTTTACCTTCTTCTTCGTCGCCTTCTTAGGCCTTGTCTTGGAGACTTTTTTCTTCGTCACCTTCTTGGCTATTTTCTTTTTCTTCGCCTTCTTAGGCTTTGTCTTGGAGACTTTTTTCTTCGTCACCTTCTTCGCCTTCTTGGGCTGCGTCTTGGCAACCTTCTTCCGAGACGGCTTCTTTGTAGGCTTCTTCGCGGCCTTGGCCTTGGTTGGCTTTTTCTTGGTGGGCTTCTTTCTCGCTTTGCTCATCACTTCCTCTTTGCTCCTGTGACCCGCGCCCAAGTGACCCCGCGATGGATGTCGGAAACCGCCTGCCGTGAGACGCCGAACCTGTCGGCGATCTCCTGTTGTGTAAATTTACCCTTCAGTCCGTAAATTTGCTTTGCGTGTTTCTTGATGAGTTCAGCCTGACTATTCTTCTCACCTCGTTGATCTGTACCATCACGGTACTTATCATTATGGTTATCCATGTAGGTGCCATACTCGAGGTTCTTGAGCGCTGGACTCTTTGACTTCGTCCGGTGTCGAACCAGTCGACCGCGAGCAGCCCCTAAGAATGCTCGCGCAGTGAGCAGGTGAACTCGCTCGACCTTCTTCTTACCCTTCGCATTCTGAAGGGTAATCCGTGGGTACGTGTCGTCCCCCGGGCGAGTCTTCATGAGCTTCGGACGCCCTCCAGCCTTCCAGCTCCGCACACGCCCAAGATCGCTGATGTCGTAATCCGGATACCCCGGGATTGACCGCCATCGTTCCTTGCGCTTCTTGGTGCGTGCCATGATTTGTTTTATCACACGCCGGCTAGAGCTGCCTTGCCAGGCTCGGTGATTCTGTAAATTTTCGTACCGCCAGGCATGAGATAGCCGCTCGATAAGTAGCCCTTTTCCTCGAGCGTCTGGATGGCTCCATCCGTTTTCGATTTCGACATCCCTGTGCGTTCAGAAATCTCCTGCGCAGAGAGTATGGAATCTGATGTCGCTTCGAGAACCTTTCTAGACCTTCGTTTGAAGAAGAAAGAATAGGCTTCGAAAAACATGAGTTTAAATCATAGCACGAGGCGGCCGCTCCCGAAAGATTGACCGCCTCGCTGTAGCTATCCTATTGACTGCGTCGGTGTGGCCGCCTTCAGTGAAGGTTCAGCCCTGTTGCGTCAGTGTGATCCTTCATGATCTTCAAGAAATCAGGATGGATGTACACAACGTTTTCTTTTATTTGGAATGAAACGCTGTAACGTACCGCGTCAATTATTCCAATATGTGTTGAGATATCACCTTTTTTAATCACTTCCACATGGATGATCTTGAAGGTTTGACCTCTAGAAACGAGGCCGGATATCTTCTCGATCGCTGCCACTTCCGCATCCTCTTTTGAAGATTCGGGTGACAGTACGACCGAGATGGAGGGGAGTCTTATTGATGGCTGTTCAGGGTCCATGCACCTCCAGTATTATCCGAACAGAAGTGCTGCGCCGATTCCGGCAAACAGAACGAATGCGGCCAATCGCTTTTGTCGAACGAACCACGTGGTTGCTCCTTCGTCCTTCATGAGGTCATCGAATTGCTCCTGCGTGATGGCGCCTTCTGATCGCTTAGCTTTGATGTCGTCAATGCGGTTGGCCTGCCCCATGTCGCCGAGTGGGTTTTGTGGTTCAATTTTTCCGAAAATTTTGCTGAATAGTGACATATTGTTTTCCTTTTTTATGTGCCCTTTCATATTGGGCAGGTCTTCGCCCGGCTAAATGTCGGGGAACTTATTTGTCATCCAGTCGATCTACGACTTTGCGGATCGCTGAGGATGCTTCGGATAGATCGCTGTGTCCGATAATGCCTCTAGATAAGAGGTCGGCAGCGACATTATCCAATTCTTCTATAATCTTCTTTAGACGCTCCGGCAAGTTGTACCGTTCTACGTCGATGGGCTGCGTCGATGTGGCGCAGTCATGTGAGAGCTTGTCGTTGGCTTCGGCGATTGTGTTGAGCAATCCGCGCTGGGTAACGTAGCTCTCATCAATTTCAGAGGCCACTTTCCTAAGCGCTCGAGCAGTGCGTCCGGCTGTATTGGCGACTCTCTCTATGAATCGATCTACCATGGTGTGATTTTATCACCCATGAGCGGGTGCGTTTAGGGTGAATTATTTGTGCGGATGCGAGCTGGATGTCGCTTCATCCGCCAGCATTTCTGGTTTCAATTCCGCGCAATCCATCTTCTGCGATGAGGCGGAGTCCAGATGAGATATGGTTTCTATTGATGGATTCCTGTGTGCGTCGCACACCCTCGCTGTAGTCTGGCGGAACCCATCCGGGTTATCCTTTGCCATCTTGACAAATATCATGGCTCCTGCAATTTTTTCTTTGTCGTTCATTACTTACTCCACTCGTAGATCTCAAAGCTGCCAGATCGCTTCACGAGCGAAGGCAGGCTAAGGGTTACGTTATACTGCTCGGTGCCCCACTTGCGCTCCCCGTCCCGCTTGATGTCCCGCCTGACGGCGACGTACAGTCTCCCGCCTCGGCGGACATAGGACTTCGCCTCAACGAGGGCCTTGCGCCGCGGCACAGGACGAAGGACGTTCAAGACGTAGATGCATGTCACGACATCGAACTTGCCGCGAGGTTTTTGCGGATGCCAGTTTGGATCGTATTGCTCAATGTCGCCACTGAGAAACTTGGCTAGATCTCCGCGGCCACATCCGAAGTCCAGTATCCTTCCAGTCAGCAAATCGTGCTCGAGCAAATACTGAGCCGGCGCCGAAAGTTGGCGCCTTGCCCTGGCGGTCTTTGCTGACTTTAGCTCTCTAGTTCTTTGAACTTGCACGTTAGGCCTCTAAGGGTGAGGGACGTGTCGACGCGAATTACGATCTCGTTATTGTCATTCTTGTCGATGATGACCTTGCCTTCAATCTCTACGAATTTGCACGTTGTGTAATTGTAGACTGAGGCTTTGTTGGTGAATGGATCTACAACGATGACGATGCGCTCACCATCCTCGGTATCAACTTCGCCCTTTTCGGTATCATCTTCTTCTGTCATTAAGTTCCCTTTTGATTGTGAATTATTACCCTAATCTCGGCAATCATATCTTCCGGCTTGGCGTTTTCTGGGAGGAACCCAAGCTCCTCGGCGATCTGCACCATAGCCCTTTTGTGCTCGATCATTTCATCATCTCTCTCCTTGAGCTTTCTACGACTCAAGATGAGGGCTCTGCATATATCAAGTTTGGGATATGCAGGCATCATCGCTTTAACTTCTTGTTCGTCTGTCATTTTCCAACCTTATCCAGTGCATGTTGGGCGATATACATCGCCAACATTGTGTACGTCATAATCAAGTTGTCAGCTGCGAGACTCTTCGTCTCGAATCCCTTGTGCGACGCACCAACGATTTCCCCGTTCGTGGACTTGAGCTGCCACCGAACCTTACCTTTCTTGTCATCCTCGAATGTGACATAACCAGTTCCGAATATTGGGAAAGTGACTTCTTCACTGTACCCTTTGCCTTGAGCTGTCGCCCTCACCCACATGCTCATCATCGTATGGTTGATGAACAGGTTCGTCAGAGCATTGTGCTTGCTCGAGAATCCCTCGTGGCACGCATGGATGACGACGTCCTCTTCGGGATCGTAAACCCTCCAGCGGTCTTCGTTTGCTGAGTCTTTATTGAATTCTACTCCCATGATGTTCTCCTATGACAAAAATCCGCTCCGGTAAAACTTGGACCTCGGCAGTGTGCAAGGGCTTTCAGAATCCACCTTGAACTCGTGCCATTTGCCAAGGATTTTGGCAAACTCCTTCATGCTAATGTTGAGTTGGTCCGCCTCAGCCTTCACATAAATTTTGTTGATCCATTCAAGCGATGGGTCCAGCACCATATTGTTCAGCCTGCAAAGCGC
>Ga0114920_10000587_pt1 | contig 15835 bp, 24 predicted proteins | sample ChitaG_FD_88683 | JGI IMG/M metagenome (GOLD analysis project Ga0114920, IMG submission 88683) | Deep subsurface microbial communities from South Pacific Ocean to uncover new lineages of life (NeLLi) - Chile_00310 metaG | ecosystem: Environmental > Aquatic > Marine > Oceanic > Sediment ... | reverse complement strand
TGTGATTGCCTTTCTCTGGGAGACCCCTCAATTTATTCTGAGCAAGTTGGTTTACACAATAACTGTTATCGGAACATGGTCAAGATTAGCACCAATAAAGCATTTCAAAATGGGACTTTTTACTCTCTTTAGTGTAAAACCTGGAACGCGTCAGGCAAGCCAAACAGGCGCTCCGGGCAGGGCATTAATAGCAATGCTTGCCTCGCAAAATAGGACGGCGGATTCGGGGCGCTATGGAGTTGATTTGATATATACTAGATTATATTGCAGGTCTCGGATGGCATATAGAGATTTTATGATATATATACGGTTTAGCCATAATACGCAGAAATGGCCATTTCTACAAACCGCTTTAGGAGCAAGGAAAATGCTAGTCGTCCATCGCACAGTGAATTTTTATAATGCTGTTATCTTGAGTTTTTTTAAAGAGGCTCGAAAAAAAATTGGAAAATAGAGAAAGAAAAAAGCCACCTGCCAATTCTGTTTTAACGATGCATTATTTCCTTAGATGTGTTGGTCTTTGGAAAGCGTCAAAGCGCCTCTTGAAATGCTGTATATATAAGCATCGCAGAGATGGGCAAAACACAACATTGCTAAAAGACAACGATTTGAGGTTGAATGTACAGGTTCTATTAAAACGTCTGCAAATATCCGATATTGCGATTTTTGCTCGAAATACGCAATTTGCTAACTTTTGTAACGACGAGATGACTATGATCGTATCGGCTTCTGTGATGTGCTGTTCATCAGTGTTATAGAGGGCAGTAAAGTAAGATGTTCTTTTGCTGCAAGCATTATTTCAGAAACATACGGGTTTTTGAGTGGAAACCGAATTGAGGGCTGTAGCAGATAGGAGAGTTAGATTGTTCATAGATCGGAAGAACAGTCTGGGAAAATCGCTTGCGTCTCTTGAAACGCCCTATTGGTGGGGATTGTGAGATGGAGTTGATTTGATATATGAGGAGGATAACCGATGCATGAATTCCTTACTGGTCTCACGGCAGTTCTAGTTTGCTGGTTGGTCTGGTGTGAGATAAAACGGCAGACGAAAAAGAAATAACTGAGCCAGCGAAATTGGATTGACAGGAAAAATGAAATCCGCTCCAGTAGCCAACAATATGCTGGTCGTCCATCGTACGGTGAATGAAAAATAAAACTAAAATTAAAAATAAAATAAAATAAAAAAAAGTTTTGTGTTCTGCGTTGGTGATGGAACTCGGCGGGCCGTTACGAAAATAAAAATAAAAAAAATAAAATTGAAAAATAAAAAAAGATTTGGAAAATAAAAAAAGTTTTTTGGAAAAGTAATGAGGGCGGGCTTGGCGGAGTCGGAGTGGCCGTACAAGTTGAGGTCGAAAAAGTCTCCAGCTTTTTAGAGACAGCACAGCCCAAAAAATCTCTACAGATAAGGGGGGTCAATTCCCCACTCACACAGGAGACGCAAATGAACGAACGAGCATGCCAAGCGACGCACGAAGAAATATGCGATAAAGCCTTGAGGCACTATGAAAAACTCGCATCTGAGGTTTCTTGCTGGAATTCATTAATCCCCAGAGCCATCAAGTTTTATAGAAAATATGGGAAGAGCAAGTGAAGACTTAATTATCTTCACCGCACGGTGGACGACCAGCATATTTGTCGCGCCCAGGGCGGGTTCCACAAAAACGGACTTTCGCGAAATAACAGGAGGAACCATGATTGAAATTCTATTCCTGAGTCTAGCTCTAATCGTCAATGTATCGATCATGGCTTGGCTCATCGTAATGACCAGGCGGACCAATAGAAAGCTCCTCAAGCGAGACGAGCGGATGAAGCGAGCCAACCAGGTGATGCACGACTACGAGCGCGACGTGTTCGGCTGGTGGGGCGGGGACAAAAAGAAGGCGAACGCCATGACCGCCGAGGAGATCAAAAGAGATTGGGAGGAGCACCAGAAGAGATTGAGGGATCTGGGATTATAAAATAGCCTGCCCTGTGGGTATCCGTCACCGGGAAACAAGGTAACCAGTGATCGCAAGATCATCCCTTGCTAGGCAGGGCGGGCGACTAAGGAGGTGAGGAAAGTGGAAGAGATAGCTAAGATAAATCTTGATGATTATTTCAAGGCTGGAGATCCTAGTCTGTTGAAAAGCCAAAGCTATAGCAATGAACTTCTGATGCGCCTGACCATAATTGTCAACAGCATAGCGGATCGGATCAATGGGCTGGATCAGCTAGACAGGCTAACGATAAAAAAGACTGAAGAGAGGGTGGCGAGGCTGGAAGAGGCGACAAGGGAGAATGCCCCGAGGGGCTTGGGAGGATAAGAAAATAGGAGAAAAAAGTAGATGTGGACACAGGTCAAACGACTGAAACCCGGCCGGTTCCAGCCCCACGTGGTCCTGCTGAGGGACTCGAAAAGCGTGCGGCTCTACATCCCCGCGCACATCAGGCATCAGATGGGGGATCCCGTCTATTGCGACCTATACGTCTCTAAGGTACCTAATCAGATGCTAATCCAGCCAGTCCAAAGGGAAGGTCCTCATACCAGGAAACTCAGCTGCGGCTCGATAAGGCTGCCCGGCATAATCTGGGGGCGTGCGCTGAAAAAAGTCATGGGCAAGAGGAAAATGGTCTGCGTGACCCACGAGCTAGACCAGGGCACCCTGCGGGTGGACTTGAGGCACAGGGTCGGCGAGAAGAAGTGAAGAAGGTGAGGTGGATGAAGAAATTAAATAAAGCAAAAAAATTGAGATCTCCCAAGTTCAGGATCTGGAGAAAAGTAGAAAAGTTTCTTGATAAATTAGGAGACGCAATAATGGGTGAATATGGTTACGTGGGAGATGGACCATATGTTTAGTGAATTTGGGTATGGGAGGGGAAAGTTAATAGTTTTGAGTTGATTTACTTAATACTATCGGAACATGGAGGAGGGGTAAATGAGAAGATATTGGGTGTTTTTCGACGATGGCGAGTTGGTGAATCCCAGTCGGGAAAAACTGGAAGCGCTAGGATTGGAAGATGAACCCGTGATTTACATTAAGGAGGAATGAAATAAAGGGAAAAAGTTGCGAACATATGATAAAGGTATGCATTAAGATTGTAGAAGGCGGTTTCATAGTCGAACATGAAGAGTATCCAATGGGAATACAGAAAACTTTTGTTCGAACTGAACTTACAGAGGCTATGCTTATTGCAAGAAATGTTTTGACTGAATATCTTGAGGAAAAGGAAGGAAAAAAGAGAACTGAATGAGTTGATTTACATAATAGGTTATTAAAGAAAGGAGAATAAAATGTCTTGTGAGATAATTAGGAAGACCATTACGGAGGAACGTCCCTATCCTTGTGATTGTTGTGATAGTGGAGAAGGTGGAATGGATTCTGGTGGTGGAGGTTATGATTGCCATGAATCCTGCGGGCTTTTCAGGGTTTGGCTTGAGGGTGGGACTATCATTTTTCAAGCAACGGGAAGGAGGGAATAATGAATTGTCCATATTGCAAAAGGGGTATGAAATTTTATGTGCGAGGATGAGAAAGTGAGATTTATAGATATTGGCATTGCTCGCACTGCGGTCATACTAAAGAGGTGAGGTAGATGAGTGAATGGCCATTATGGGCTCAGTGTTTAGTATTTATTTTAGCTGGATGGGGTGCAGGTGACATTATCCACATAATTAGGAGACGGCTTACAAAATAGGCTCAAAACTGAAACCCTGTCTGGTGGCTGACAAAATGCTAGTTGTCCACCGTGCGGCGAACATTAAGGAGGTGAGAGAAGATGGGAAGTTTTATTTTTAATATCGGGTTAAGAGTGGGGAATCATATTTACAGGTTTGCTCTAAGAAGAAAGGATTGCAAGATTGAGAATAGTTGGAGAAGAGTATTTTGGCGATTTTATGTAGCACGGATAAGTTGGTTTACATAATACGTTATCAGAGGAGAAATGTATGATTACCCTGGGAATCGTCATCGTGATTGTGTGCTTTCTTTACCTGAGCCTCCTGGCACTTCTGAGGGCGGGCAGGCAGAGGAGGGAACAAATAAAGCCGGCTTATAAAAAGCTACCACGAGTTAGCCTTGAAGTCATCAAGAATTTTGGAGACGAGTTTAAAAAATTGCAGAATCAGGCGAAATCACAAAAGGCCACAGACGAGATAATTGCCGAGATTAAGAGAGAACAACCCTTCTTGTTTACTATGCTGGCTGAAGCCTCAAGACAAATGGGAGACGAGAGTTATCAAACCTTGACTTTGGGCGTCATCGTCTACAAACTCCTAAAAGCCCAGGTAGAGGTGGACCTCCTGGACAACTCGCTCAGCCAGCCCCGCCATTGACAGTTAATCGCTAATATGTTAGGTTAAGTTATGTCACAGAAGTATCCCAAGAAAATCCGCTGCCCCCTGTGTCATGCGAGGCGGCTGACCCATCGCTATTTCGAGGACGACTTCTGCTGGATCGCGGATTGTGCTAGTTGCAAAGGGATTCCTATGGCGGTCTTGAAACGCCACACAATGCAGGTAAGCCTTGCGGAGCGTGAGAGGCTAGTGGAGGCTCTGTCAAAAGTGGCGGACTTGACTTTGGGGATCGATTCGTATATCATTGACACAAAGCAGAAAAAAATAAGAGATCATTTGCACTATCACGCAAGACGAGCTGGTTGAGGAATTTATGCCGAATGATCAGTCATCCCATTCACATATTAATCTTACCAATTACTCACCAATTAAGCCAATATCTGACAATTCACTATATCGAAGGGGGCATTGCAATGAATGCTAATGGACGGACGGCTAGTTATTGTGTTGCTGTGGCGGTATTCTCAGTTATTCTATCGCTATTTTATTTCTCCTACTCGCAATCAGCTAGTGCGGTAAAAATAGGTCATGAGAATCGGGAACGGCTAGCCGTAGTGGAAGCCGAATTCAAGCAGTTTAGTACCGAGATCAGGTCTCGTCTCGAGGAACTCAGGGTTGACATAAAACAACTGCTGAAGGAAAAACGCTAATGAAATGGCCAATTCGGATAAGTCTAGCAAATAAGGAACAACCGAAGGTGACCACGGAAGAGTTGGTTCACCAAAAAGCCAGGGCGGGCGGGATGTGGAAAGCTACCTATTTCGGGAAAGAGCCGACCCTGGATAACATCTATGAGATGAGGACTGACCCTTTCATCAAGATCGGTCTTTCCATAATCAAGCATCCCCTCCAAAGAGTGGACTGGACTGTAACTGCGCTTAACCCGCATGAGGAACTCCCTCTTGAAATCAAGCAATTAATAGAGGATAATCTCCGGGCTATCTGGAATAAGTTTATGGGCAATATGCTGACCGGCATTGACTTCGGTTATTCTCTATTCGAAAAGGTCTACAAAAAGACGAATGGTCATTTGATTTATGACCGTCTAGTCCCCCTTCGGCCGGATAATGTAGAACTTTACTGCAATGCTATGACCGGGGAACTGACCCGAATTAAACAACACCCCGATATGCCCCCGGATGCCAAAGAGAAACTAATAAAGGAAGCTGAGGAAGGCATTGAAATCAAGGGAAAAGAGAAGTTGTTCATATATACCCACAAGAAGGAATTCGGGGATATCCGGGGTGAATCCCGCTTGGTGGGAGTTTATCCTTTTTGGTTAATGTCGCATGATATGTATAAATCCACCAATACTTTCTATCATCGATTCTCCAATCCACTGATCGAGGCTTGGTGCCCCTCGGGAGACACTGAGGTATCGAAGAAAGAAGGGGAACCAGTGATGATGGACAATATGGAATATCTGCTCAGAGCCCTGGAGAACCTCCATGACCACACCGAACTGGTCCATGAGGCAGGGGAGGAATGGGGAATCAAGCTCCATGAGCCCAAGGAGGGCGGGGCCAAATTCCTGGATTATCTGGATCATCTCAATATTATGAAATTGATCACACTCTTTGTACCGGAACTGGCGGTGATGATAGGACGGCGAGGCTCGTTGGCTCTGGGAAAAGAGCAGGTGGAGCTATTCCTGGACAACGAGGAAGCGATACTGAAAGAAATGGGGGGTCAAGTCGATGAATACTTAATCAATCCTTTGATCGATTTGAATTATGGCCCCGATGCTCCCAGGGCGCACTGGTCTTTTGAGCCGATCTCCAAGGTAATGAGGGAATGGATAGCCAAGATATTCCGGGATATCACGGCTGCTATGGCCAAACAGGGAATCACTCATGTTGATTATGCCGAGATGGCTGAACGTCTGGGTGTGCCTCTTAAAAGTGCCCCCGATAGTTCCAAGCCTGAGGAACCGATCAAGACTTCAGAACTTTCCCTGGCCGAAAAAACCCGCGAGCAATGGCGTGCTGAGATTGACCCTCTGGAGAAAAAATTGTCGGATGAGATTAGCGGGATCTATGATTTCCAGGTTGAGGTCGTTCTTGCTAGGATCAAAGATCTCTTGGAGAAACGACCCAACAATATTGGCTCGCAGATTCGAAAGATCAGGGTCCCCAGCGTGGGCAAATTCGCCAATGACCTCTATGCTCAGATGCTGGCCTCTTTCACCATCGGCAAGAAATCAGCCACGGACGAATTGAAGGTGGAACTGGACAAGACCATCCCTGACCGCATTCGGAATATGCTCCGTGCCCGGGCGGATGAGATTGCGGTGAGGCACGGCGACGACCTGCTTTATCTCATTACCCTGACTACCCTGGATAACCTCTTTGAGAATGTGACTAATAAGGACATTATGAGCATGCTCATGGAAGAGGCTGATAAGTTTAAGTCCAAGAAACTGGCCATTATGAGCAGACATGAATTAAGCAATTCTTTCAATCTAGGTCGTCAAGTTGTGGCAGATGAGCATATTATTAGAAAGTGATGTCCATCGATTCAATCTGAATACTTTGAGGCTGGACAAGGAACTCCAGGCTTCCAAGATTGATCTGTTATTAATGCCAGGTGAAATCCGCAAATACGCTATTGTAGCGGCTCAATGGCATACTTCTCTAGGACCCAATGTGTGTCCGCTTTGTCGCTCTCTTCAGGGAGAGGTAATTCCCGTTGATTCACCAGAGTGGGGGAGAGTATTTCCTAGTCTTCATCTTGGATGCGAGTGTATGTTGAGCTATATCACCGCCGATGAGCGAGGAGTCGTTCAGAGACTTGAGAAATATAAGCCAGTTGATCCTGATCTCCTCGCAAAGTGGAGCAGCAAGATTTACACGGATGCCGAGATCAGGGAGATGGTAAAGGCGAAGAAGGAATTTGTTCCAGAAGAAGAATTATAACTAGATATTGACATCTTAGCCATTATTGACCATAATTAACTTGACAATTTAACGTGCAATTTTCGGGCAGCGCACCCGAACCAAATTGCCCAATGAATACCCTCTAGCCATGCATGGATGGTTAGGGGGTTTTTTATTGGGTAGGTAGATTTTAGTATAATGGTAACAATAGCTTTTCATTTCAGAGAGTCATCTGATCCACGAAACTATATTGAAAAGTGGAGAATAAATGCTGAGGCACTTGGTGCTGATTTGGCAATCATAGATACAAGTAAGTTCAAGATAGCCGAGCATTATTCTCACGAGAAAGTAAAAATATACAAGAGTCTTGAGGAAGTTGAGGAAAATTATGATGAAATTATATATCTGGAGTCCTCACATTTCCTTGAAAAAGCTGGTATTCCCTATGCTTGGCTACATAATTTCAGACATCCAGAATCAGCAGTTTATGTGGTTGGAGATAACTATGCCGCTATGCAAATAAAAGGAAGGGAAGATAAAACTTGGGTCAGCATAAGATGTCCTGAAGGCACGACTCTATATGCTGATGTAGTGGCAATGATAGTCCTATATGATAGGTTGTTAAAAAATGGCAGTTACAGTAACTAAAAACTTAACAGACTTGTGGAATGCTGAAACAGAAGGCACTTGGGAACTAGCGATATTTGATCCTAGTTTATATTCAGGATTTAACCGTGAAGGAACATACTGTTGTGGCATAGGAGTTAGCAATACAACTTTAACTGATTATCAAGCATTTACCGCCTTTAGTATGGTAGGCAAAGCAGTATATATTTGGATATTTTGTGCTGGTAATATGGATACCCTAGCCAACGGGGGTATAGGCATCGTTCTCGGAGATGTAACGAATACACGCGCCTACCATGTTGCTGGTAGCGATTTGTCAAAGTTTCAGATTGGCACATGGGCTTGCTATATGGTCGAGGCATCAAATCCACCGACGCAATATACCCAAGTGGAAGGTTCAGCAGCACCAGACTTTTCGGCAATTACAAAAGTTGGCCTTCGATTCAAGACACTGAGTAAAGCCCTTGGTGGTGCTGACAACTGTTTCTGGGATATAGCCCGTTATGGGACCGGCTTAACGATTAAGGGCGGGACCTCAGAAGATCCAGGCACATTTACAGAAATAGCAGCCGATGATGAATCCAAAGCTTCCGGAAAAGCTTACGGAATTATCAGGGAAGTCCAAACTGGTGTTTTTGAGGTTCAGGGTTCTTTAATATTCGGGGATGATGGAGCAGAATCAACCTACTTTAAAGACCAAGATGCCATTGTGGTATTTGCAGATAACGGGGCAGGAGGCAACTTCTACCAAGTAAAAGTTGTTGGAAACTCAACGGGAATTAACAGTTTTGTGTTGGGTAATAAAGTTGGCTCAGGCGACACTGCGGTAGGTTCTAACGGGTGTACCATAATGTCGGCAGGCCCAGGACTTAAAGTTGATTTATCAACAAGTCCAGCAAACGTAAATACACTGAATATCTATGGATCTAAGTTTTATAAAGTTTCAAACGGTTTTCTGGGTAGCACGAATACTGCTCATGAGTTTATCGGGAATATAATTGACCAGTGTGGTCAGGCTGACCCGAAACAGATGGTGGTAAGGAACTGCATATTTTCTGGCTACACGCTCGATGCAGATGGAGCTATATTATGGAATGAAAGTATAAATATCAAAAATTGTAATTTCAATGCCAATACTGATGTCACTAACGATCCTGCTGGTATTGAGCATCCAGATTCAGAGGGGAGTCCCTATACCTATGATAACTTGAAAGTTTCGGGAAACGACTACGATATTAACAATACAAGTGGTAGTGCAATAACTATCAATCGTGAGAATGGCTCTAATGCAGACACTTACAAAGGCTCAAGTGTAACATTTGTTGAAAGCGTAACTCTTACCGTCCAGGGGGTTAAAACAGGAGAGGAACCAACAAATCATGTTAGATGCAGAATTGAAACCGACCCAGGAGGAGCAGAACTCATGAATAAGGAAGCAACCATATCTTATAATGGCTATTATAAAGCTACTGAGCAATATAACTATACTGGGGATCAATCTGTGATAATTAAAGCAAGATACAAAGGGTATTTACCTTTTAGAGCTTTGGGAACTATTACATCAACAGGTTTGACTGTGACTGTCGTTTGGATAGAGGATCCTAATTTTACCTAATAAGGAGGTGCTAGTATGAGTTTTGAAAGAGCAATAAAGAATAGAAAACAGGAACTCCTTATATTACAGAAAGCTCTCAGAAAAGCCAAAAAGAAAAATACAGGGCAAATTCAGGATATAGAATCACGAGTTAAATTTCTCAAAAAAACTATCCTAGATTTAAAAAATAGAAGGAGGTGAAACAGTATGGCAATAGAAAGTGATTTCTCGATTGAGTATGTTAATAAAAGGGTTTATCACTCATCCGGAACAACGGTTTACGATGTAAACGATCTTTACTCATGGATGATGGATGTCTTCGATGAGCTTGACCAAATGGATGATCCTGTACCGATGAGCGCTCAGACTCCGACTGAGTACACCATGATAAATGAATGGTTTATTGATGATGAAAGCGTCAAGTATCTCAAGAACGGCGCTATTAAGACAAGCGGTTATAATGGTAAGATTCAAGTTCTTGAGTTGCTCGAATCGGGATATACGGGTTGTGTGCCTGGCGATATCGGTAAGATGGTTAAGGATGATGCGGCAGATGCTGGTCTATTGCTTGCTTACAATAACACTACCAGGAAATGGTGGATTAGGGCAACTGGGACTATTGCAGATGCTTCGGTTATGACCATTGACGGAGGGACAGGAGCGGGAACCGCGGATGGAGCCTCAGTTACCGGTGAGGACTTGTTTGCGAACGTCTATACCCTGGGTACGATTGAGATATTACCCTATCCACAGGTTTATATCTTCCAGGAGGGAGAGTCGATAGTTGAGTGGAGTGAGTTGACCAACTGGGACAGAGGACATATCGATGTCTTGATAAAAGTGAAAGAAGCCGGTGTCGAAATTGATGGAGCGGTAATCACAGTTTTCGCCCGTCAGTCTGGTGATTTGTATGATAACTTTGAAATTGACTTGTCAGCTGGAGGTAGGAACGCTGTGCCACTATCTAGTGCAGATGATTTGAATGAGGATACAGGTGATTATTATTTGCTCTACGATGCCGAGGTAACAGCTTTTACCACACTAGGCCAGATCATTACGGGCGGTACTAGCGGGGCTACGGCTGAGTTGGTGGCCGCCGTTGATTGGGACACGACCGGGGTGCTAACCCTTCGCGGTGTCAAAGGAATCTTTGAAGATGGTGAGGAGATAACTGGCTCCACAGAGGGACAAGCAACCGTGAATGGGACTACCGGCGATACGCTTCTTGCCTATAAGTCCGAAGTAACGGGTTTTACCACCATGGGACAGGTTATCACTGGTGGAACTTCAGGAGCGAAAAGACTCCTGCGGGCTGCCCAAGACGATGGAACTACGGGCAAACTGGTGATGCAAGTAGATATCTCGCAAATGGGTGAAAATAGAGATCTTCAGTACAAGGTATTTGAGGACGGTGAAACCATCACTGGTGCAACAGAAGGCGAAGCCACCGCAGATGGCATATCTACTACTGTGGTTTCCGGGTTCAGCGACATTACCATAGCGTTTGTCAATGGAACTGCCACGCATGGGGGTACAACTGGAGAGCTCATTCCCGGAGAAAGAGTCACTTGGGATTCCGAAGAGGCGATTCTGCTCGAGGATACTGGCTCAGTGGTGACTCTAGGTAACTGCACGGGTACGGCTCTAAATACGAAGACCATAACTGGAGACATTTCCGGTGCGACCTGCACCTGCTCCCAAGATCTGCAATCAGCCCACTCAATGGACAAAGCCTTTGAACAGCAGTCAGTCTATCCCTACGATGTGTTTATCAATGCCGGCGATATATACGCTACTGGACGAACACTGGCTCAAGTCTACGAATACTTCAAATTCATTACTCAAGAGGATTCTGTCTTCAAAATGTACACTGTTGTAAGTACTGTGATCACTATACTTGATGGTGAAGAGTATATTATAGCTTACACAGGTTATACGCCTGCAAAATCTGCACCTCTTGGAACATTTGCTGGAGGTAAATATTTCGGAGCCCAGGGAGTATGGATTGAAGGAATGGCTTCTGGACAAAGTTACCAGTATGCTGATTCTAATGGGATAATCAGGCAGCCCTATGCCAGTATTACAGTCAAAGTTACCTCGGTAGTATCGGGTGACAGGGTAGTGGTATTCAGAACATTGGTGGGAGTGATTGATAAGGAAATGTATACCTCTCATGCCACTGAAAACACCTCTACGAAAACCACTTTCGAGGTGCAAGAAGCTCTTGCTGTTGACACACCACCATCTGGAGTGATAAGAATTGTTGATATGGGAACACTCGTCGAACAACGACACACTTACGCTTCATGGACGGGGAAGATATTCTCGGGTTTGTCCCCCGCGTTGCAGCAGGATTACGATGTGGATGATAAGTGTTACATTCCGTTCATTGATATTGAAGCGAGCGGGACTGAAGTGGAAAAAGTTGTCCTGTATTCTGCTGACAGAGCGGTCTTGGTAAGAGTCCGCAAAAAAGGAATTCTACCATTCGAGACACCAGGTACTGTCGGAACAGCGGGTTTGATTGTCGCGGCAATTAGAACTGCGGATGGGATAGTAACATAATGGAAAGAAAGCGATCTGATACAATACCAAGATACGAGCCAGAAGCTCTAAGGCAAAACATTGTAACGTGTGGGAAGAATATAGAGCGAATGCAGAAGGCAATAGATGAGGAGCTTGAGCATATAACATACTTAAAGGAGCTTCTGGCTGAGACCGAGAAACAATAATGGCCTTAGTATTTGATGAGATAAATCGGACAATTATTATCGAGGTACCGCAAACTGAGGTGACTATTCAAAATCTTATCAATGCCATTAGGGATTGGGAAGGTGAACTAATTAATCTGGATCAGGCTTCTCCAGCCAATGCTTCAGGCAAGCAAGATCTGGGTAGTGATGTCCAAGTCGGTATTACTCTGGAGCTGACTAATAATTGGAGGATACAGTTCGAAGATAGATCTGGACCCGATTATGTTAGTTGCAGAATTTCAGGAGGAAACTTAGTCGCTACAAATGATTATGATAACAATCCAATTAAAGCCTCTGCCTTCACTCAGATATATATTGCACAATCCTCTTCTGCAACGGCCATTGAAGCCGGGGGGGTCTTGACTGATGAGGAGCATAACCAACTTATGGATAATATTGCACTTGAAGAATCCATTCAAGGAGTTAAGAAACAGGTAACTAAGATAAAGTTTGGAGGTCAAGATGTAAAAGCGACATTAAATGGTGAGCATGTTACATTGGATGCTAAGATTGGATGCCAATTTGACTCAGTTGAAGCAATTAAAAAAGAGGCCAAGATCAGGATTGAACGTCTCAAGAAACTCGATGCCAGACAAGAGCTAATTGATGATGTAGTTGATGAGTGCAATTATAGAATCGAGGAAGAGCGTAAACGAGCAGAACTCGATGCAGTTATTGAAATATTCAAAAAAAGCGAGTGAGAAATTGACGTTAGTTCTTAAACTACTTTACATTCGGGAAGGAATAGACGACCTGGCCTTCTACCGGGTGCTTGTCTTGACGATACAAGATAGCATAGCACTCAGGGATTGCCTGTATCAAGTCACGGCGGTGAGCACTACGGGTTCAGTTTCGACGCTGATGTGGTTGCTATATTTGCTTGGATGGCGACCAATGCGGGGGATTCATGATGGGGATATTTTAAATGACTAATCTGAGTCCACTTTTCAGGGGCGACAGTCGGGAATTTTCCCTGACTTTCAGCGATGACGACGGGAAGCCGATTAATATAACCGGGTGGAAGGTGTACTTTACCCTCAAAGAGAGTGAGGGGGATGCCGATAACGAAGCGAAACTGAAGAAAGACGTAACCGAGCATGAATCTCCGGAGGAAGGAAAGGCGAAAATTCACCTGGAACCCTCGGACACAAACGACCTGGAACCCGGCGAATACTATTATGATTTTCAGATAAAGAAACCCGGGGGCGACATACTCACCGTCGCTTCGGGGGAGTTGCGGATATTGACTGATATTACCCGGAGAACAGGTTGACGACAGAAAATATAAATATCAGGATAGTAGAGCAAGAGAACATAAATGTCACGATCGCCGAGATAGAGGAGGTCCATGTTGCCATAGCCAGCGCCTTCCCCGGTTTCATGCAGGGCGGAAACGACGGCGACATCCTCCAATGGAATGCGGCATCGAAGAGTTGGAAAGCGGTGGCAACCCCGCCCGCAGTGCTAACGGCTGCGCAGGTGGACAAGATAAATAACGCTATCGTATCCGACCCCAGCTCGGGGCGGCACCAGATAAAGAGCATAGTAAGATTGGCCGACGGACGATGGCTGATGATATACGAAGGGATTCCTGAACCATGAGATACATAGAAGATTTAAGGGACAAGCACAAGGGTAGTGAAATCTGGATCATAGGTGGTGGCCCCAGCTTGGACGATTTTCCCGATGATTTCTTTGACGACAAACTGACCATCGCCCTCAACTGGTCCATCATGATTTTCCCCCGCTCCACCTACGTCTATTGGTTCCATAGCCAGCTTTCTACTTTCGCCAAGACTGCCTCTCCCCCGCTTTTCAAGAAGTGCATTATGCTTTTGCCTTACCCTTTCAAGGGGGAGTCTCTGGATGCCATGCTGGCGGCAAACATAGTGAAAGTCAAATCCAAAAATGTGGATGTTCCTAAAGAATTTGCCAAGTGGATAGCCAATAGATTGGTGGGATCGGAGTTCATGGAATGGCCGATTTACATGAAATGGGACGTGAGGAGGGTTTTGCCACATCCGATATCGCTCCCCGCCAGCCAGGAAGTGTACGACAAGATAGCCAAAGGCATCGTCGAGAAGCGGGAGGTTGAGTACCACGGTTGCCATTCCATAGCCCACTCGGCCATCCAGGCGGCTTTTATCCTGGGTGCGGACAAGGTGACCCTGGTGGGTTGCGAGCACCGCAATGCCCCCGATGGAAAGACGCACTCTTACCGGGGAGTCTTGTACCTGATCAGTTGGCCGGACTACACCCCGAACTGGAGGGAGATTTCCCCCTACAAAGAGAACGAGGAGTACCGCAAACCCCGGGCGAAATTCCTGCGCGACCACCGGATGGGAACCAGATGGCTGGTCAAGGCGTTCAAGCCTTACGGCAAAGAGATCAGGCGCTATTTCTATAATAAAGGATACAAAAAAATAACATGAATACCGACGGCATTCTCTGGAATCGTCTGAAATATATCCTGTCGCCCCAGTTCGATATTTACCAAAGGGTGGCCAAGGTGATCAGGGGCAAGGTGGCCGACATCGGTTTCGGGACAGGTTTCGGGACTCACCTCCTTACTCTGAGGACCAACGAGGTTTTTGCTTTCGAGATTGACGAGGAGGCGATCAAATTTGCCCGCAAGGCATTCCCTTTTGGAAATCTGCATTTTGAGTATGGGGATATCCTGAAAGGAATACCTCCCGACTATGGCAAATTCAACTTCGTGGTGATGATCGATGTGTTGGAACATATCAAAAATGACAAACAGGCCCTGAAAAATATTAAAGAATGCTTGGCAGACGGGGGTCTATTGCTTTGTTCGACCCCTAATAAGCAGAGCCGCTACCGGAAAAGCGAGACCCATGTGAGGGAATATAATCCGGAAGAATTCAAAACCCTGTTGGGACGGGTTTTCTCGATGGTTGATTTGAGAAATTATAGGCTGGAACCTTTGAGTTCGGAGTATGAAAACCCCATTATCGGGATTTGTTCTAAAAAAGAGAGAAAGGTGGTGAGAAAAAATGGGAGATAAAAGTTTCACCTTTGATCCTAGCAGCATAGCAACGGCTATGTCCAATGCTAGTGTAGCTGGAGTGGTGGCTTCGAGCGCGCTTGACTCTGCGGTAAAGGCGATGTCCAAAGCCTCGGATGCCAGTTCAGCAGCAATCGTAGCAATGTCCAAGGCTTCCGATGCCAGTTCAGCGGCGGCGGATGTTGTGGCAGTCGCGGCCAGTGCAGCCAGTGATGCCTTGGTGGCATTGTCCAAGGCATCCGATGCCAGCATAGCGGCATTAAGCGCCGTAAGTGATGCAGCGGAGGTTAGCGCAGGTCTAGCGAGTGCAATAAGTGATGTTCAAGTAGCTAAGTCAAAGGCTTCTGATGCCTCAAGTGCAGCAGTTGTAGCTATGTCCAAAGCCTCGGATGCCAGTGCGGGATTAGCCAGCGCAGTGAGTGATGTTGAAGTAGCCAAGTCTAAGGCTAGCGCAGCCAGTATAGCAGCCTTAAGTGCTGCAAGTGATGCTTCGGTAGTCAGCGCAGGGTTGGCAAGTGCAGTTAGTGACGCCCTGGTGGCAAAATCAAAAGCTTCGGCGGCTTCGGTTGCAGCAGTGGTAGCAGCGTCAAAAGCTTCTGATGCCAGCGTGGCGGCTTTAAGTGC
>Ga0114920_10000586_pt1 | contig 15840 bp, 15 predicted proteins | sample ChitaG_FD_88683 | JGI IMG/M metagenome (GOLD analysis project Ga0114920, IMG submission 88683) | Deep subsurface microbial communities from South Pacific Ocean to uncover new lineages of life (NeLLi) - Chile_00310 metaG | ecosystem: Environmental > Aquatic > Marine > Oceanic > Sediment ... | reverse complement strand
GAAATCGCAGAAAGAAACTAGACTAATCTCTCCTCTCCAGCTCCTCTATCTCCTTCACGATGGGATGAGCTATTCCTTCATCCACTCTTGGGTATCCCCATTCTTTCCTATCCCAAAGTGCTCAGTGCTTGAATATCGAGCATTTGCGACAAAAAAATTATTCAATTCACACCATGGATTGTTATCTTGGCATTGATATTATGTACCCACTGAGAAAAACCTCTTTGCTTGCTTCATCATTTCATCCTTTTGGTTAGTGGTAGCTTCAACAGAAAGCGGATATGGACACATCTCGTTATATTTTCGTATTCATGAACTTCCATATTTCCTTGACATCTCCTGAATCGACAAATGTAGCCACTAAATCCTTCCTTGTTATTTAATAGACTCCCACTTCATCTCCGCAACTTTAATCTTGGGGTGAGAAACAATAAGGTGCCATATAACTGCCTGAAAAGATTCTGTATGTGGTGTTACAGTGTCCGACGAAACGGTAGGGATAATTATGCAAGCATCAGCTACCTTGGCTGTATACCCACCATCTCTTCCCACAATACCAAATATCTTAGCCCCTACGCTCTTAGCATATTTCAAAGCGTCCACAATGTTAGGACTGATGTTTTTCTCTTCATTTCCGCCACCAACCGAAAAAACGAAGACTCCGTCGTTACCATTTAGGTTACTTACCTTTAGCCAATTGACAAAAACAGTCCTCCAACCATCATCATTGACTCTGGCAGTTAATTCAGAGACATTGTCAGTTGGCGCATATGTCTCTATTCCTGCAATCTTTCTGAAATCACTTACTGCATGTGTGGAATTACCTGCTCCTCCACCCACTCCTATGAAAAAAAGTCTCCCCTTTCTGTCACGTAGTTCTAGAAACAACTCTATCATCTGTTCGATTTTTGAAGCGTCTAGACTTTTTGCAATATCTTCGACTTCTTTCAGGTACCTGCTTATGTAGGCGCGCATAGCCATTACTCCTTCTTTTTATCATTTAGAACTATCTTCATGGCGGATTGTAAATCATTTACTCTAAAATCTGGCTCTGCTTCTCTATTATACAGGTAATCTATTATAATTGTAATACATCCTGCGTTTTTACCTGCCTCCATATCTTTCGATTGGTCTCCCACCAAAAATGACCCTTTTAAATCTATATCCCATCTTTTGGCAGCTTCGAGCAACATTCCTGACCTAGGCTTACGACACTGGCAGCTATCGATATCATCGTGGGGACAAACAAATATATCATCTATGGGTAGATCTTCTTTAATGAGTCTATGCATTTTTTCCAGGGTTTCCCATTTCATTAGACCCCGTTTAATGTCTGGCTGGTTAGTAATAATAATATTTAGAAAGCCTTCCCTTCTAAACTTTTCTAAAACTTCTCTTACTCCCTCCAAGAATTCAAACCTTTCAAACCTTTTTGGTGAAGAAGGTTTACCCTCTTTCAAAATTGCCTTGTTTATCACCCCGTCTCTGTCCAAAAATATAGCTCGCTTCATAGTTTAATAACACGCCCCGTTCTTGCTGATTCGTAAACTGCCTCAATCATTCTGTTTGCCTGATAGCCATCCCATCCGCTACCAACAGGATCTCTGTCATTTTCTATAGCTGCAATGAACTCTTTCCATTCATTTTCCCAAGAAATATCAAATCCTGGAAATTCCAATGTTTCTTCGTCAGGTGGCCCGGTTCCTGGTTTGCGCTTTCCGATCTTCAACTTTTCCGTTCCATAGCTTCCTCCCAATCCTTCCATAGCTAAATATCCGCCGCTGCCAAAAACTTCAAATGAAAAGAGATTCTTCCACTGTGTCCAGCTAGTATGCATAGTGGCTATTACGCCACTGCTTTTTCTAAATATTGCGAAAGCATTGTCCTCAACCACCGTATTCCAAAAGTAAGTCGGCGCATATCCAAAAGCCTCGCCAAAATCACCTGTAAACCACCGGAATAAATCTACCACATGGACTCCTTGATCTAGTAGTTCTCCACCACCGCATAAATCTTTATCTGCCCGCCATTCCTTCTCATACCCGGGCCTGCCGCCGTGTCCATAACGACATCTCATAAAGTACAAAGTTCCTATTTCTCCAGCATCCAGCAGTTTCTTTGCAGATGCTATTGCTGGATGATGTCTATGATTGAATCCTGTTTTCAACACAACCTTATTACTTGTGGCAGCTTGAATTATTCTTTTAGATTCCTCTGCATTACGCCCCAGTGGTTTCTCACAAAGGACGTGTTTTCTATTATTCAATGTAGCAATGGTTATCGGAGCCAAGAACTTGTTAACGGTAGCCACGATTACTACATTGATGTCGCTCCGGGCTATAGCTTTTTCCCAATCAGTTTCAACTTCCCCTCCAAACTCTTGAGCCAAACTTTCAGCTGCCTTCTGATTGACGTCAACGGTAACCATTAATCGGCAACGATCAAGTTTATTTACGGCTATTGCACGCTTCCTGCCAATCAAACCTGCTCCGATAATTGCAACATTGTAACTCGTTCGACTCATTATCCTCTCTTAAAGAACGTCTTATCGTCAATGCGACGAAGTGTGGCAAGATCTTTATCGTTCTTTAATCTAGTTAGGAAATTGTTATCCTCCCATGGGTCCCATGGTGCACTTATCAATTTGCCAGTAATTCCATCAGATTGACGAGACAGAAGAAACACAGTCAACCTTGCGGGTATGTCTGGAGAAACTCCTCCCTTACTAATCAGGCCAAGCGTCTTCTTTAGATAATCCTCACCTGCTTTTTTACCGGCCTCAATGGTTTCCTGATGAAGTCTCGTCATAACAAATCCTGGAGCTACAGCATTTATATCTATATTATCATTTTTGGATTCAAGTGCCATGTTTTCGGTCAGCCTCACTATCCCTATCTTGCTTACTGCGTATGCAGAATAGTTGGGAAACGGACTTGTAGCTCCACCGCCAGAGTAGTTTACAATCTTTCCCCTCTTTGAGTTCTTCAATAACGGGATAAAGTAGTGACACATATGAAATGTTCCAAGCAAATTAATGTTTATTGTTTTTGTGAATTCGATGGGATCTATTTCGTCTATTTTTCCAATTGGTGCTAGAGTTCCTGCACAATTAACCAGCCCATCAATAAAACCTAGATCTTTTTCTACAGAATCCGCCATCTCTTTCACCTTCTCGGGCACACTAACATCTAAACAGTAATAGCTGTGATTCTTACCGCTCTCACCAATCATCTTAATAGCTTTTTCTAAATCATCTTTGTGCCGAGAAACTAAGGTCGGCATCGCTCCTTCTTTAGCGCATCTTTGAGCCACTGCAAAACCGATCCCCATACTGCCACCCGTTATGATTATCCTCTTATTTTCTAGTACGCCCATATGTGCGACCTGCCATCGATTTTTCAATCCGACTCATCGTACCCCGTCCATAAAATTGGCTAACACCTTTGTTCCCTCAAAATCAAAACGGTAACGCATCTCCCGCAAGCCCAATTTCCTCATAGTCTCTCTGAATTTTGTGTGATTTGCTTCTACATAAAACGCAAAGAAGCCTCCACCACCCGCTCCGGAAATCTTCCCTCCAAGGGCGCCATTTTCTTTAGCAATCCTATAAATCTCATCAAACCGTGAATTTGACATTTTAGCAGATATCCTTTTTTTATATTGCCAGTGTTTATCAAATAATAGCCCTACATCGGTAAGATTACTACTTTTTACCGCCTCCAAAATTTTATAACCAATCTCTTTGATATAATGCATACTTTCTACTACGTCCTTTTTTTCCTCTTTCGCTCCTTTACTTTGCTCAGAAAGAATCTCATCAGCACTTCGTGAGGTCTTAGTATAAAACATAAGAAGATTCATGTTCAAGTCATCTATGGTTCCTTCCGAGATACTTGCTTTGCCTACATGCACAGTGCCATCCTTTTCAATCTCTAGAACCCTCAGCCCGCCAAAAGCAGCCATATATTGATCTTGCTTTCCAATAGGTTTCCTCAAAACATCTATTTCCAGATGACAAGCTTCTTCAGCTAAACCTTGCAGTGAAATATACTCTCGTTTCATCGTGTGAAGAGCGTTCAATAGTCCCACTGCGTAGCAACTTGAAGAACCCAGTCCTGTTCCCGCAGGAACATCAGCCATTGAGATAATCTCCAAAGCATTCTCTATATCCATCATTCTCATTGACTCTCTTGCAATATCATGCTGGAGCTGGTCCCTATGAGCGACTATTTCTGACTTGGAATACTTAACCCTTATCAGGTCATCTACAATGGGGCGGTTGATATTAATAAACATATACTTGTTGATCCCAGCTGCAAATATAAAACTTCCGTATTTGGAGTAATAAGCGGGAAGATCTGTTCCTCCGCCTCCTAAAGTGATTCTAAATGGAGTTCGAGTAATGATCATTTTGTTATTTAGTTATCAACCGTTAGTTGTTTCGCACAAAGTTCAATAGTATCAATAGCAATTAATGGTTTTTCAAAAATATATCCATAGATAGGGATTCTCTTTTTCAGTAGATCCGGGAAGACATCTCTTCCAAAATCAGAAAAACCTTCAGGAATATAATCCAGTACCTTATGGTTCATAGCATATAAACCCGTATTTATTAATCCTCTTCGTATAATATCCGATCTGAGTTCTTGATTCTTGGATTTGCTATTAATGAGCTTCGGTTTTTCAACGAAGTCTACTATTAAATTATCTTTATTAAGGATTGCTACCCCGCTCTTACAAATTTCCGTTTTTTTTCTATATAATCCAATAGTTGCTATTCCTTCATTTCTAAAATGAGAATTTATGAACCTCTCTAAATCATAACTCAAGGGATAAAAATTATCGCCATAAACCACCAAAAAATCATCGTACCATTTCTGTTTCGTGCAATCGCTGAGAATTTTTCTCACCCCTCCCGCTGTTCCCAGAATTCTTTTCTCGTAAGAATAAGTAATCTCTATGCCCCATTTGCTTCCGTCTTTAAAATAGCTTCTTATTAGATTTGGTAAGTGATGAAGATTTATGAAAATCTCTCTTATTCCGTACCTCTTAAGCCATTTCAGATTGTGCTGAAGAATGATCTCGCCCTTAACTTTTAACATAGGCTTTGGGGTTTTCTTTGTTATCTCTTTTAGTCTTTCTCCTTTGCCTGCAGCCAATATGATTGCCTTCATATGTTAGGTTATGTTCCCTTCTTTGAATTCATGTTTTATATACTCAACCATCTTTGCAAGGCCCTCGGTAATATCAGTTTTTGATTTCCAAGCTAACTTTTTTGCTTCAGTTATGTCCGCTAAATTTTGAAAGACGTCTCCCGGCAGATCTGGTTTGAAAACAGGAGCGATTTTAACTCCCACAAGATTACTTATGATTTCGTAGATTTCTAATATTGAATAATTCTTACCACTGCCGATGTTAAAAACTTTATCATCGGTTCTTTTGTCCTCCAGGCATAAAAGATGAAAATCATTCACATCATCCACATAGACAAAATCCCTTCTCTTTTCTCCCGTGCCATAAATGATTGGGGGCTCACCTTTTAGAAGTTTTATAATAAAAGCACTCATTACCGGAGGAATGGTTCTTCTATAGTCCTGCCTTGGACCATAAACATTAAAATGTCGTAACGCCGTAAACTGGAAATTGAAATACGTTTTGTAAGCGTTAGCAAAATAGTTAGTGGCCAGTTTGCTTACGGCGTAAAAAGTGTCTGGATTGACTTCCTTTTCTGGTGTAGGGAAAATACTACTTCCCTCATACAGTGCCGAGGTCTCAGCATAAATAACCTTTCTAACTCTGGCCCTTCTTGCAGCTTCAAAAACATTAACTGTACCAGTTATATTTACGTCTGCTGCTTCAACTGGTTCTTCCTGACAATCGCTAATACAATTCTTCGCTGCTAAGTGAAAAACAAAATCCACTCCTTCAAATAAGGGGTAAATCTCTTCGGAACGAATATCTACTTGATGAAACTGTACCCCTTCTGGAACCTGTTCTTTTACGCCATAGTCAAGGTTATCAATACCAATAATATCCAAATCCGTAAATTTGATATCAGATTCTTTGTTTTGTATGTCAGGATGACGTTTTTCTGCCGACAATCGTTCTGCTAAATTACTGCCTATAAAACCTGCTACACCAGTAATGAGGACCTTCATTTTTCTCCCGTCTAATACGATATCTGGCATCTTGTATTCCAAGTATTCCCAAAACCATCATCCATAATTTTCCTCAAAGATTAAACTCCTTTATTACCAGGTTGGCAATGTTCCTTGCGCCTCCCGGAGGTCCCATTCTGAGAGAGCCGATTCTGCCTCTTTTGGTCCTCTCTTCCGGGTTGGAAAGAAGAAAAGAAATCTCGGTTATTACTCCATTGGGAAAATCCGATACAAACTTAACTGCTCCTCCCAGGAGTCGAGCCTGATCCTTCATCCGCCTCAAAGTTGTCTGAGGTCCACATCCAGTAAAGGACACTACAGGCTTACCCACACCGACAGCCTGCTCATTGGCCGTTCCTGCCAGACCAATAATGATTTCTGATTTCGAAATCACATCCTCAAATCCCTTTCTAACAACAAGGACCGTTCTTTCATTTTTTTTGAACACCCCGTTCTCGTAAATCCATTTATCTTTTCTGATCAGACGGACTATTTTTCCTATCTCCAGGGACTGGGGTAGAGCACAGACAAATGTAACTGTCTCTTTTACCCTCTCTACTACCTTAAGTATCTTCATAAGATTATTATAGGCCTCCGATCTACTACCTGGGAGTATCCCTACTATGGGTGATTTACCCAAGCTAATCCCTCTGGGCACTAATTCATCCATCATAGGATTGCCCAGGAAGAGGGCAGATATACCCTTTTTGCGCAACCTTCCAGCGGTATATTCATCATGAGTTAAAACCTTCCAGGGGATTCTGCGCATAAAAAACTCCTCAATCCTATAGTGGGGTCTCTGGTAGTCCGATTTTGCTGGAGCGAGGAATAAGATCTGTTTTCGCAGGGCAAGATACCCTATGATTAAGAGAGGGACATCTCCCACAACTACAGCATAGTCAATATCCGCCCGCCTCTTTCTTAAAGTCAAAAAGTACTTTAAGGGTACGTGGGCAACAGATAGATCCAACAGGAATCCCTTTAAACTTCTGGTGGGAAAACCTCCAGAGGGAGGAACTTTACCTCGGGTAATAAGTGGAATTCCTCTTTTTATATACTCTTCCCCGCAGGAGATAAGGGGAGCACCTGTTATTCTAATTTGTGGACGCCACTTTTCGAGTTCCCTCGCAATCAAAGCGGCGGACCTATCCTCTCCGTAACAATTACTCAAAAAACAGATATGCAATTTGGCTTCACTCAGGGTTTACATGTTCAACACTATTTTAGCTATCCTATCTGCAACCTGTCTTTGGTTGCCTACCTTTTTTGACTGTTCTGACGTCTCTTCTCTTACCGGAAGGTGTTCATCAGTGATAGGGCTTCTTTTGACTACATCCTTTGGTCATTTTTTCATCTCCCGGTGATATTCTTGAAGATAGTAATGAGAAGTGATTAATTTGATAAGAGCAGCATTTAACCATTTGATGTTCCTCTTCTGTAGTCGTGAAAAAAGTCTTCTCCCTTCAGGATTCTCATCCAGCCAGCGACCAATAAAGGCAAACCCGAATAGAGGATTTCCTTTCACCGCGAGCTTAACCTCAAAACAGGGATGCTTCTTAAAGTAAAGAGCTCCACATGTCCCACGCGTTTTCTCCTTTTCACGAAGATAGGACAAGTCAGAAGGGCTGTTTTTCTGAAGATGGTATCCCAGAGCATGCCGATTCCTTTTGCATTTGAGTCCCGCTTTTTTTAACCTATAACCCAATTCCAGATCCTCTGAGGCTAGAAAATCCTCGTCAAACCCGCCTACTTCCAACAGATGTTCTCTTGCCACCGATACGTTGGCGGTATCAAATGGCGAAAGAGAAAGGTCGAAGATACTTCTTCTCTTTTTCCCTATTTGTTTAAAGGTGAACACCCGAATCAAATCGCCATTAACTATAACATCCTGGTATTTCTTATGATAATTCATATGCTGTTTGACGAAATCAGGCCTAACCACTACGTCACTATCGACAAAAATGATATAGTTGCCCTTTGCCTGTTTTATTGCTCTATTTCGTGCTTTGGGTATGCCCACCCTTTTCTCATTTCTCAAATATTTCAATTTGCAAGAAGGAGATGAAGAGTCGATCATAGTTTTGGTATCGTCGGTCGAGCCATCATCAATGAGGACTATCTCATACTTATCCTTCGGATAATTCTGATTAAAAAGAGCTTCCAAACATTTTTCTAATATACTCTTGCGATTGTAGGTGATGACAACTATGCTTGCTTTAAACACTAGCTTATCCCTATTGATTTTCTTATTCCCCGCCTAAGCCCAATTCATGAATCTGCCATCCAAATCCGGTTCTGAAATCTTCATGAAATTGTCGAACTCTAATTAGACTAGGTCCCCTCTACGACAGCGCTATTGGCGCTAGTCAAGGTTGCTCCCCCAAAATCAAAAAAGCTAAAGCCTTTACCTCAAGAGAACCAAAGGGAGAGTCAGAAAGATGCCAAATTTGATGCTTGGACTACTTTTTCCGAGACGGTTCATCAACGTTCAAAATTCTTTCAACCTTTTTCTTGGCCAGAGGAGTAGAGCCTCAAAAGTCCCATCGCCAAACCAACTATTACCCAGAACATTAGTCCCACCTGAAAAGCGTCAAGGAAAGTCTCCATGGTTCCATGAATTAAAGCAGCCAGGATGGAAAGAGTGCAACCACCAATCAAACCACGAGCGACAAAAAAGGAATGTTTTCGTAAATACCTTACAGAGCTACGAAAAAAGATGGCTATAACCAACAGAAGCGATGCTAATCCTATTATACCTAGTTCAGAAAGATAATTGAAATAGAGACTGTGGGCCGTAGACACGACCGACCGACCGGGACTCTCTACCCAGAATTGTGGTCTGCCTGATTTGTCAATCAGCTCAAAACCCGGGTTAGGAATCGCCTTTTTCGTATCTAATATTACTTTTTCTCTTTTCCCTTTTGACATGCGGAGCGGTGATTCTATCAGTCTAAGATCATCGAACCAGACACTTCCTTCACCCTTTCTTTTAGCCATCTTTATCCTCATTTTCAGCGTACCAGGAGGAGAATAGATTCTCGTCTTTCTTAGTTCCCAGGAAGAGTCAGCATTAGTAACTCCCCACTCTCTTGCTATAATCCTCTCCTTGTCATCTAGACACTCCACAGTAAGAAAAATATTACCGTCGTGAATCTTTTGAGAAGATACTGTGTCAGACCTTACATATACACTTAAGGCATGAAATCTTTCAGGTTCAACTGGAACATCCTGCCAGAGCCAGCTCCAGGCCACGGTAGCCTGCATACATCTTGTGCCTTCATAAGGATTCGTAGTGTCGACAATCCATTCTTTCCCGGGACTCTCTCTCCAGGACAACAACTTATAAGTACCTAATCCCGATCCAACCAGTGGGTAGCTTTTGAATATGCGAGGTACCACCTCTTTCCAGGTGTAGATTCTACTGCCGGGAGTACCATATTTAGGGATGGTCTTGATTATCCACCCTTGATTAAAGAAGGCAAAAATAAGAAGACCCACCATCACCATGACAAAGACTCTCCAGTTCTTTATGAGAAGAATTACCATTAGTACCGCAAGAACTGCCGCCATCCCTCCTAAAGACCGACTTAGTACTAGACAAACGAAGCCCAGAATGAGGACAATTCCGGGGAGGACTTTTCTTTTTAGCTCTTTTTGAACGAGAAATGAAACAAAACAAAGAGGAAGAATAAGGTCCAAGTATACGGCGAACTTATTAGGGTTATCTAAAGTGGAGCCAAGACCCTCTTTTGCCTGTAAGCTGATAGTTAGAAAGCCGATTTCATAATGCAACTCAATTTTGGCCAGATATTGAACTATTCCAAAAGTAGTAATTACTAGTCCCGAGAGAATAGCCGCAGTTACGATTCTTTCTGCTCCGTCCTGGCTTCTCACATTAGCAGCTATAAGGATGCAGGATAGAGGATAAAACATGAAAAGTGCGAAAGCACCAAGACTCAAAGTCTTATCGATAGAGAAAACTACGGAAAGCCCGACTGCAAAAACGAAACCCAAAAGAGCCCATCCAAAAATTCTGGGTTCAAAGTCCAAAATCTTCCTTAAATTTGCCTTGCGCAGCCACAGAATCAACGCCACCAACAATGCTACATAGCTAGCGGGAGGGAAAAAAGGTAAGAGGAATATGTAAAAGAAAATAGACTTATTAATTACCGAGCCAATTCTTTCGTGGCTTTGCATTTCACGCCTTCGCCCCAACCTTAGGGCAGTAATGGCAGGTTGTTAGTTTCAGCAAAAGCAAGAATTTCTTTACCTTTTCTGCTTCTGCAGTCCCTCTCTCAAACCCTCAGCATAGGCATGGATAAGATGGAATTTGATCAAAAATGGCTGTATGAAGCTCTTGCAACGAACCCGGTCCAAAACCTCTATATTTGCATTTGTCAATTTCTTGAAAGGAATCAACCTGTCATACCAGAGGTAACGGAATCTCACCTGATGCCTGATCTTCCTCACCGGATGTTTCCGGTAAAAAATCACTGCATTCACCCCTCTCTCCTTTTCTTTCCTCAGAATTTCGGCATAATTATCTGAAGACCTTTTCTGCTTGAAATGAAAAACATAAGCCCTTCTATTCTTCTTCCTCTTTATCCCCATTTCCCTTAGCCGAAACCCCAATTCCCTGTCGAACCAGCCAAAGCCTCTACCAAACTCTTCATCGAACCCACCGGCTTTAGCCAGACTGTCCTTCTTACAGGAAGTATTGCAGGTGAGAAAACTGGCCCCGAAGAGATCAAGAAAAGCAAGAAACTTCCTTTTCTTATCACTGAATGAATTGTCAATTGTGTCCGTGTTTATTGCCGGACCATCGACTACCACATTGTCGTATATTGTATGATATCTCGTGTGCTCCCGGATAAATTGAGGAGGACAAAAGACATCATCGTCAATAAAGATTATCACCTCTCCTCGAGCATTCCTAATTCCAAGGTTTCTAGCCTTACTCGGCCCTTTTCTCTTCTTGTGCTTTAGGTACTTTAGAGAACAAGAAAAAGTCTTTCCGTCTACCATCTCTTTCGTGCCATCTCTTGAGCCGTCATCAACCAGCACGACCTCGTACTGGTCCTTTGGGTAGTCCTGACGAAATAGACACTCAAGGGACCTTTCCAGCACTTCCCTTCTGTTGTGAGTAGCAATGACTACACTCACCTTCATCAAAACAGTCTCACTTTATATATTCTCATGCCATCTCTTAGACCCTCAGCATAGGCGTGAAGCAATTTCCAGTTGATAAGTAGCCTCAGTCGCCACCGGCTACCCTTCTTGGCGGCAAGCGAAATTAGCCTCCCCCCAAAGTCTTTATCTACCCATCCGATTAGTTTATCAAAAATAAGACTTTGTGGTCTTATACCAAATTTCACTCTCAAATCAGGATGCTTTTTGTAGTATAGGACAGCGTTTCTCCCCTGCTGTCTTTTCTTTTCACATAAGGCGGGTAAATCAGGCAAATCGATTTTTTTCTTGTAGTGACATACTATTGCGTTAATATTTCTCTTGGCCTTGAGGCCCAGTTTTCTAAGTCTGAGTCCTAGCTCCCAGTCGTGCCATCCAAATCCGGTAAATTCTTCATCAAAACCGCCCACCCTAATCAAAAATGTTCTCTTCACCGAGAGATTGGAAGTGATTAATGAGGGGCCTGAGAAATCAAACAGAAGTTTCTTGATTTTTCTTCTATTGATATCGGCAAATACATTATCTACGTTACCGGTTCTAACTGTAGGACCGCTGACCACAACGTCCCCAAATGCTTCATGAGATTTTACATGTTCTGATATGAAATTGGGAGGAGCAAAAATATCCGAATCAACAAAAACCACTATCTCACCTTGCGCTTTCGCTATTCCCAGGTTGCGGGCAAAGTGAGGACCGCGTTGCTTCTGATAAAAGTATCTCAAACCAATCTCAGGCCTCGTCTTGGACTTGACCATCTCCTTCGTGCCATCTCTTGATCCGTCGTCAACCACGATGATCTCGTATTGGTCCTTTGGGTAATCCTGCAGAATCAAGTAATCAAGAGCTCTAGCTAATATCTCCTTTTGATTATGGGTAGGAATAACGATGCTAACCTTGGTCATCCAAAGGGCTCATCAATAAGAGTTTGGTAGATCCTCTCAAGCTTCTGTACCTTCTTGGATATATTGAATTTCTCCTCCACAACCTTTCGTCCTCGCCTTCCTAAATCGTCCCAAATTTCCCATGGTATATCTTTCGGTTCCTTCTCCCCACATATAGAGCCGCTTTCTCCAAGGCGCAATACCTTGGTCAGCAGTTCTAGCTTAAGCCTTAGAGGCCCGCCGCCGACAATCCTGAGCTCAGTATTAGTATGCTTTTTGAGCAGCCTGGCGAATGCTTTCATGCCATATGCAAATCCTTTTTTTTCGATAAGGCGACCACACATCAAGATCCGTAGAGCACTTTTACTTTGTCAGCGGGACAGCCCAAGCTGACAACGTCGTCTCTCATAGTCTTTGACCTTACAAGAAAAATCCTACCTTTTTGAAAGAGCTCTCTCAGCCTGCAGATTCTCGCCTCACCAAACAGTTCCTATGTCCTCCTTTGTCATTATACCTGTTTTTGAGGGGATCTCAAATCCAAGTATTGCTTCAATTACCCGTGCTGTAGAACGGCAAAGCTTTTTCTGGTCTTTCCTTCCCAGACCTAGAAAAGGCGCATAATCTGGGGCTAGAAATCGAAACCAAATCCTAAGAGCCCGTGAAATGCAAGGTTAGGCACATAGGCACTGCCATCCTGGATAGGGATGTGCGCGTACGATCCAGTAAATTTTCCTTCCGTCGTAGCGAACAAGCTGCCAGAAATAGGAAACTTCTTGGCTATTGCAACTTGGACTGTGGATCCTGAAAGATAAAAGCCATCTAACCCTTCACCCCACGGTAGTTTTTTTCCACGGATAATAGTTTCTGGGTGCGTTAGCACAATTCCGGCACCAACCCGAATTATGAGTCCGCTTGTTTTCTTCCAGGCTCGATTTACGGTGAGAAGATTATAACCATGTGAGATTTCGAAACGTTGAATCTCTGGTGGCTTGTTTGCTAGGTAAAGCTTATGATGGACAAGTTCAAATTCCCATGCCTGTTTCTGGTTCCATTTGGCAATACGCCAAGCATAGTAGGGTGACCCTTCAAACGGCTTTTCCTGGTATCTGGCATAGAGAAAAATACGTTCCTCACCAGATTGGTGAATGCTGAGGGGAGTGGGTATGTTTAATGCTGAGCCTAGAAATAGATCAAGAGACCATTTCACATGTGGATTTCGCCCAGTTTCTCCTTTTTCATCTGGTAGGGAATAACCCTCGTCTTTGATTGCCTCTCCCGAATACCCTGGTAATAATTGGGCTGATATTTCGTGAAGCTCGAGCCTTCTTGTCTCAGAAGCAGATTTGGGATACAGGTGATTTCCGGCATTGGCTGAAAGCTGAGCTAGGCCCAAAAATATACCTCCCATTGCTACTAAACCAATTCTTTTGACAAGACTCTTATGTACAGACATATTGGTCTCCTTCGCTCTTTTCTCTCCCTGCTACTAAACGAACTCATTTGATAGGATCAACAACATACAATTCTTGGGACCGCCAGCTGAGTAAACTTACTATGAGATACTCAGGCCAATCCGAGGTCCATCGAAAACATACCTTCTCCAGGGCAAGATTTTCCCCACCACTGCCTCCTAGGCTGGGCGAAATTGGTTCTTGTATAGTTTGGTGTAGAAACCCCCTTGGGCCAGGAGCTCCCCATGGGATCCAATGTCCTCAATTCTTCTTTGACTTAGGACCACCACTTTTTTTGCGTTCTGTATGGTAGACAGCCGATGGGCAATGATGAGAGTGCTTCTGTCTTTCATCAAACGCCTCAAGGCTTGTTGGATCAATAGTTCCGTCTCTGAATCTACAGCGGAGGTAGCTTCATCAAGAATGAGTATGCGAGGGTTCCGCAATATGGCTCTAGCTATGGCGATACGTTGTCTCTCCCCTCCTGAAATCCTCACTCCTCTCTCCCCGACTTCGGTATCGTACCCCTGACTTAGCGATTCAATAAAGCGATCAGCATTAGACCTTTTTGCTGCCTCGGCGATTTCCTCGTCGGTAGCTTCCGGCCGACCATAAGCGATATTATCACCGATAGTGCCGTTAAAAAGAATGGTCTCCTGGGGGACTATGCTTATTTGCTGCCTCAAGCTAGCCAGTTTTACCTTCTTAACATCATATCCATCTATGGTAACGACTCCCGACGTTGAGTCATAGAAACGAGGAATGAGGCTCACAAGGGTGCTCTTACCCACGCCGGAAGGTCCCACCAAGGCGACGCTCTCACCAGGTTTTATTTCTAAACTGATGTTCTCCAAAATGAGCTCCTTGCTATTGTAGCCGAAGGAAACATCTTCAAAGCGTATGTAGCCTTCTATAGGAGGAAGTTTTACAGCCCCGGGAAGCTCTTTTATTTCAGGTTCTGTATCGAGGATCTCAAAAATCCTCTCAGCCGAGGCTAAAGCCCGCTGATAAAGACTATAGGTTCTACCCAGCTGATTCAATGGGTGGGTGACCAGACTTACATAGGCAAGAAAGGCGATGAGCTTGCCTGTGGTCAGTCCACCTGTTATCACCTCCCGTGCTCCGTACCACAGGATGGCACTCAGGCCAATAGTGGTGAGGATCTCAATGAGCGGACTCAGTAGAGCCACCACCCGAGTTCTTCTCATGGCTAATCGAAAGTTGCGGATATTCTCCTGCCGGAATCTTTTGACCTCTTTTTCTTCCGTGGCAAAAGATTTTACTACCTCAATCCCGGCTATTGTCTCCTGGAGAAGAGAGGAGATATCGGCGATCTTAACTTGAACCGACGTACTGAATTTCTTTATACGACTACCGAACCTTCTCACCGTCAAAGCCAGGAGGGGAATTACAGCCAAAACACAAAGAGAAAGTTTCCAGTGTATATAAAAGATAAACCCTAAAACTCCGGCTATGATGAGAAGATTTAGAATCATCTTGGCTACCGACTCGACAACTATCTCCTGAAGCACATTAACATCTGTTACTACCCGAGACATAATCTCCCCTGTACGCTTTCTTTTGTAAAAACTCAAAGAGAGTCGCTGGAGGTGTTGGTATATCTGGTTTCGTAGATCAGTGATCATCCGATAGCCAACAAACGACATGAGGTAAGTCTGTCCATAAGAAAAAAGTCCCTTTATAGCTACCAGAATTACCAGAGCGATAGCGATTAGATTCAGTAAGGAAACGTTTTTGCCTAGAATGACTCTGTCAATTAGTTCTCTTCCTAGTATCCAGGGAAGTGCCAGAGTAGTTAAACTCACCAGTATCATACAAACCAAGGCTAGAGCCAGTTTTCCTCGATACGGACGCAGATAGCCTAACAGACGGCGTTGGACATTCATAGATTGAACCTCATTCTAGTTGAGTTCTCCCAGTATGATTTCAGCTATTCTATCAGCTGCCCCCTTTGGTCCCACTGTGGACTTGAGCTCACAAGCCATACTATTTCTGAGAACTGGATTTTGCAAAAGCTCTATCACTTTCGTGCTAACATCCTGAGCCCTAATTATTCCTCTCAGCTCGGGAACAATTTCCTTTCCCGCCCGCAGGTTGGGTAGAGCCGTAAACTTAACCTTCCTGCTGTACCTTCTTACTATT
>Ga0114920_10000585_pt1 | contig 15855 bp, 13 predicted proteins | sample ChitaG_FD_88683 | JGI IMG/M metagenome (GOLD analysis project Ga0114920, IMG submission 88683) | Deep subsurface microbial communities from South Pacific Ocean to uncover new lineages of life (NeLLi) - Chile_00310 metaG | ecosystem: Environmental > Aquatic > Marine > Oceanic > Sediment ... | reverse complement strand
GCATAAATCGTATTGGTGAAATGAATGGGAGCTGCTTCAAGGCCAAATAGCTGCATTGCAGCAAGATTGACCCAACCACTTGGTCCTAACAAGGCATAAAAAGCAGCAGCTACGACTACAGTTGGAATAACAAAAGGTATCACGGTTAATGCTTTGAGGACAGATTTGCCTCTGAAATCATAACGGGCGAACAGGTAAGCACCTGGCAATCCAATGATCAATGTCAATAATGTGGACAGAACCGCCTGCCAGATTGTGAACCAGACCACCTGGCGGATGGATTGTGAATTTAATGCTTCAATGATCGGCGTCAGCACGCCAGTGCCTTCACTCTCAAAACTGATCTTGACAATGCTTGTGAGAGGAAAGAAATAGAAGATCCCCAGGAATGCCAGCGGCAGCAGCCACAATAAACTAATTGAAAGCGCTCGGCGGGTATTTATTTTACTTTGCAGCATCGGATTAATTAGCGCAAAACCAGCTGGGTCCACTCATCGATCCACTTCTCACGGAACTCATCGATATCTTCATAGCTGACATAGGTTGGAATTTCAGGGATGGCTAGATATTCTTCGAAAACTTGATCCAGCTTTGCCTGTTGGTTAACTGGAAAGACAAACATTTGAAGGGGAATATCTTCCTGAAATTCCGGGGAGAGCATGAAATCAATCCAAGCTTCCGCGATGTCACGGTTTTGAGTACCCTTGAGGATGCCAACAAATTCTATTTGGCGGAAGCAGGCGCCATTATCAACTAATGCGGCCGTGGGGGGTTCGGAAGTTGGAGTTTCAGCATAAATTATCTCAAAGGGTGGGCTGGAACCATAGGAAACGACAATTGGGTGTGAGCCGCCAGAGCGGGTGAATTCCTGGTAGTATGCCACCTCCCAATCATTTACAACCAGTACATTGTTATCAACCAATCCCTGCCAATAATCTAAATATCCCGGATCTCCAAAATTACCAATGGTCGCCAGTAGAAATGCCAGACCTGGTGAGGAAGTTGCTGGGTTCTCAACTACTATGAGGTCTTTGTATTGAGGATCGAGCAAATCTGTGAGTGAATTTGGGGTAGCGAGAGATTGCTCCTCGAAATAAGCGAGGTCAAAATTTAGACAGACATCACCAAAATCTACTGGCAATGCACGGTGCTGAGGATCAAGCTCGAAATCATCATCGATTGCGGAAAGCCAAGGTGATGTGTATGATTCGAAGATATTTTGCTCCAATGCCCTGCTGAGGAAAGAATTATCCACACCGTAGAGGACATCACCTAATGGTTTGTCCTTCGATAGGATGGCTTTGTTTACTGTCGTGCCTGTATCACCGGATTTTAAGAAACGAACATCGACATAATTCTCCGCTTGAAAATCCTCCAGTAAATGCTCAGAAATTGAGAACGAATCATGGGTCATGATTGTGAGGACGCGTTCTTGATCTTGCTCCGGTTCCGAGATCGAACCACAGGCTGCGATAAATACTGCAGTTAACACCAGAGCAGGCAAAAGAATGTTAGATCTGATCATGAATCAATTACTCCTCTTTACTTCCTTCTAAATTATTATGGTGAACTAAAAACAATTTCCCTTTTTCAATTTTTACTTCTGCTGAGGATGCCAACATCTCGTTCGATACACTGCGGGTGTCTCCGAAGAGCAGAACAGCATCATCCAAATGCCAGCGCAATCCATGTGTGCTAACGCCCATCACCTGATCGGTCAACGGGATAAGGGAAACTATGTCTCCAGGTACACCTACAATTTTTATCGAATCTTGATCTCCGAGAAAGAATGCTATGTCAGGTCCATCGATCACGTAAATTGATAAATTTCTCCACTCATCCTTAGCAAGGAGCAAAAGATTAGCCAAGCTCATATCTAACCTGCCACCAAGAATTCCAAACAAGACAATCTCATTTGCACCTTGTTGGTGGGCATATGAGAGGGCTAATTCAAGATCAGTTTGATCTTTATCTTCCGGAAAAGTAACAAACTTTGTCCCTGCAGATTCAAGTTCTTCCTTCAGCAAGGGTGATATTGAATCCATATCGCCAATCACGATATGGGGTTGGATACCAATTTCTTTGCAGTGCTCAGCTCCCCCATCAGCCGCGATCAGAACATCGTTTGGTCGTAATTGAGAAATCACCTGGGTGTGATTCTCAATCCTACCATTAGCGAAAATGACTGCTCGCAAAAAAAACCTCCTGCCGGTCGGAGGAGATTTTTGTAACTATATCAAGCTGCATTCCCTCCGCCGGTATTATCCGGATCAGGTTCATGGGTCGAGAGCTTCCCGCTCTCCTCTCAGTCTGGTATTTCAGACTCCCCAAGCATGTATTTAATTTGTGGATTGAGTATAAGCTGGCTCGATCGTCTTGTCAAGAAACGGTCAGCGTACGCGCCTTTTCCACAGGGACTTTATTTCCATTGAACTTGGATCTTCCCCTGGAGATAGGTTAACAAAATCTATGAGCAAGCGGTTGAATTTACTGGGTTCATCCAGCATGGGAAAATGCCCGGATTGGTCAAATAAATGCATTTGAGAAGAAGAGGGTAAAAGATCAACTTGGTCCATCGATGGGCTAGACACAGCCTGGTCATTTTTCCCATAAATCCAGAGGGATGAAACTGGCAATCGATTTATTAACTGCCTCCAATTTACGCCGTTAAATTGATCGAAAGATATTTTGATAGCTTTCAAATCAGCTTTTCTGGCATCTTCACGCGATTCAGCGTTTGCTGAATTATTTCCAAACAACCAGGCAGCGGAATCGATAGGAGATTGGGATTGCAAACGTGAATGTGCCGTTTTAAGTCCCATCGGAAAGCTGACTAGCATTAGTCTTTCAACGATGTGCGAAAAATCTGCCGCAAAATATATTCCAATAATGCTGCCTAATCCATGACCGACCAGGGTGGCGCGACCAATCCCCATTTGGCGTATGAACCCCGCGAGGAGCTCAACTTGCTGTTCGATTGCATACCGGGAAACAACTTTTTTGCTTGACCCAAAACCCCAGAAATCAAAGGCGTAAGCTCGATACCTGGAGGAAACAAACTGCATACTTGGAATCCAATATCGCCAGGATCCTATCCAGCTATGCAGGAATATTACTGGTTTTCCATGACCCAATACTTCATAATGGATGATTCCATCTTCTTTGATGATTGCACTCATAGGTTATTCAATCCCCGCCAAGAATTGTCTGCACTAATTCTCAATTATTGTGAGTTGATCACCACCCGGCCGGTGGTTTAGAATCTCTTTCAAACGTGAAAGTAGCTGATCGGGAGCGAATGGTTTTAATATGTAATCGATCGCACCCGTCTCATAGCCCGTTTTAATTTCTGTCTCCTGCCCTTTTGCAGAGAGAAATATCACGGGGATATGGTTGGTTTGCTGGTGATTTTTAATTTCTTTACAGACCTCGTATCCAGACATACCTGGCATACGAATGTCCAGCAGAACCAGGTTGGGGAGTTCTTTCCTGGTTAATTCCCAAGCTTGAATTCCATTTGTAGCAGGAATTACCTGATAGCCTCCATATTGCAGGGTGAAGGTTATCAATTCAAGAATATCCCGTTCATCCTCTGCGATTAATATCCTGAACATATTCCTCTCGTAGATGAGCAGTTTGCTTCAAAGGATCGAAAATTGGAAGAGTGAATGAGAATGTGCTGCCTTCACCCTCAATACCGCTGCTCTGCACCCATATCCTGCCATGATGCATACTGATCAGCTTAGAGACAATACTCAAACCCAAACCTGTACCCGCGGTCGCGATAACCATGTGATTATCACCACGATAAAATCTATCGAATACCCGCTCTTGTTCATTGGTAGGGATGCCTACCCCATTGTCACTGATGTCTATTTGGACTTCGTCACCGAATCTCTTAGCACTTAGACTGACTTTTCCATTTTCAAGTGTATAGTGGAAAGCATTTCCGAGTAAGTTAATCAGGATCTGGCGGATCCTCTCTGGATCACCACTAATTCTTGGTAGTTCTGGAGGCAGCTGGATATCAAATTGCATTGATTTCTTCTCAGCGACGGTGAGCCGGTTGATTTCCAAGAGAGAATCATCGATTACTTCAACTATGTCTACAGGCTGCAAAATGAGCTTTATCTGTCCAGCTTCGATTCTGGAGAGATCCAAAAGATCATTAACGAGGATTGTTAAACGTTCCGTATTCTCTTGAACGACTTGCAGGAAATTCTTTTGCTGATCAGACATCTCTCCGGCTACACCCATGAGCAGGATGTCTACATAGCCTTTAATTGAGGTCATCGGTGTCCGTAATTCATGACTAACGGTCGCCACGAATTCGGATTTCATCCGGTCTACTTCGATTAAATGGGTAATATCCCGGAAAACAGAGACGGTGCCAAAGAATTCGCTGTTGTTAATCACCGGCGCGAGATTTACTGAGAGTACGTTTCCATTTTCTAAACCGACCTGTTCTGTAAATGTATTTAAGGGATTAAAAGCAAATGGGTCATTTGTCCAGACCTTGATAGTTTCCATCCAGGCAAGAGCAACACCATCGATTAAATTCGTAAAATGCTCAATTGACCTACCAATTGTCTCCGCTCTTTTCATATCAAGCATGCGTTCAGCGGAGTGATTGAATAGGGTGATTACTCCATTTTGATCGGTGACAATTACCCCATCAGCAATCGCTTCTAAAATTGATCGTGAGCGACTGGTCTCCACTCTCTGGTCTCTCAGCAGGGAACTGAGCTCTTCTTTTTGGTTCAATGTCAGATGGAAAAGTTCCGCGTTCTTAATTGCTACTGCCATCTGGTTTGCGGCGGCCTGGATTAAGTCAAGCTGCTCGACGGAAAACTTTCCAACCTCCGGGTAATAGAGCAGCAAGACACCCAGCAATTGGTCTCCCATAATAATAGGTGCCCCCACAGCACTGCGGTGGTGATACCAGCTGTTTGGCAGTTGAATCCAGCGTTCATCCTCAAGTACGTCATTGATCAGGACTGATTTTCGATTAGAGATAATCCAGCCGACCAAACCTTGATTGATATTTAATGCTGAAGGCATCCCTCCCGGTGGAAGAGGGGTGGAGTAACCTACTGTGGCTAGATGGCGTAAATTTCTATTGTCTTGCTGCAGAACCATGCAAGTTGCATGGCTGGCCCCAATAACATCATTCAACACTTCAAGAGTTCGCTGGAGAATTTGTTCAAAATCCAAACTCGATGATAACTCGGTAAGGATACGGAGCAAGGTCTCAGTTCGTTGGTGTTCCATCCTCAGCTGGTGAGTTTTCTGTTGATATTTCTTATCAGGCAGCTGAGATATTCCTGAATTCCCGTTTTTGCTAGAAGTTGATATCACCGGCAATTTTGTTCGGAGGATATTTGATTCTTCTAAAATTGGAACTTCAGGAGCTAGGTCATTGCGCATACTTGCTGTATAAGCCGGATTGGCAATTTTGGTTTCAAAATCGAGTTCCCGGAAAGATACCAACATTGAAGTCGATGAATCACCCGGCACCTGATACGATTTGCCTTCGATCAGATCATTTCCCAGATTGAAGCGCGCTTTCCCTTCTCTGGCACATAAGGCGAAGAATGATTCCTTCGGCTGTGTCTTCGAGGCGAGCAGCTCTAAATTAGGTGTCGTTCCGTTCAAATTGAAAAGCTGTACTATCCCTGGATTAGAGTAAATAATATTCCCACCGGGTTCCACCAAGAAATATGCTTCGGAATGATTGGGTAAGTGAACTGGCAGAGTACCTTGATATTTAATATTTGATTTTCTACTCGATTTTGCAATATAGCGAATTAGATGGGTGATAAGGAAATAGACCAATAACCCGGATAAAAGAAATATCGCACCCAAACTCAAGGTATTTATGTTCAACATAAATTAAACGGTTTCCCGACGGCGAGCATCCGCTGCCATCTCTGTTATCTCCCGGATATCGGTAAATTCATGTTGGGAGGGGGAGACGGCACCAATACATAAAGTAATGATTGGATTTTTTGATGGTCTCCCACCATCGCCTGCATACTCGATATATCCCTTCTGGCGATCAAGATAATTGTAGTGGGTGAGAACCTCTTTTGAAAACCGGTTGAGTAGATTCTCTTTTACATTTGGTGCACATTCTTCAGTGGTGAATAGGACAAAATGATCATTTCCGGTGTGGCCAATAAAATCATTGATGGTGCCATACTCATCAATCACTTCTCCAAGCAGCATAGCTGCAAATCGCAGGATATTATCGCTGGCTACAAATCCATATGCTTCTTTGAAAGCATCAAAATGATTCAGGCGTATATCAAAATATGTCCAACCTTCTTTGTGAATAATCTGTCTCAGGTGATCTTCAATTAATTGGCCAGAAGGTAGATTTGTGTGAGGCTCTGTCAAACTCTCCCGCTCCGATCGGGCTATGGAGTTGTAAACTCTCAGCCTAAGCTCTTCGATATCGAACGGCTTGGTAATATAATCATCTGCCCCTAATTCCAAACCCTGCAGTTTGTCGCTGCGTTCATCTTTTTGAGTAAGGAATATCACCGGAATATGACTTGTGCGGGTGTAGGTGCGAAGGGTCCTGCAAACTTCGTAACCATCAATATCCGGGAGCATAATATCTAGGATGATCAAATGAGGAAGTCTCTGCCGAGTTTTTTCCAAAGCTTCTGACCCGCGCACAGCAATATCGACATCATAATGGAGGCCCCCGAAATATATTTCCAGCATATTGCCGATGTCAATGTCATCTTCGACAATTAAAAGTCTTGATTTGGCCATTTCAATCTCCCTGTAATTAGCAGCTAACTTCCCATAAAAGAATATCAATCACCGATGTTTTGAATAATTGGTTCTGACACAAAATTCCAGGCTTGAGTTTCCACAGATCCATTTCGAGGATAAAGGCGAGGGTGAAGACCGCCAAAAGAAAGCTGGTGATGATCACTGTCCTCATAATGAATATCTTTTTCAAGCACCCGCCTCTCCTGGGAAGCGAATAGAACTACATCCGATTCGATCATTCTCCCTGGAAACACGATCATGCCGGATCCCAACCTGCAGTTGTGCCCTACACATCCACCCAGGACAGGCCTATTGGCTGTCTCTAGATCACCAACCCCGTTCCTGGCGCGGATTGGAGTCGGGACAAGATTAAAATCAGTAAAAGTTGAACCAGCACCAATAAAGGATTTCCGGCCTACGACAACCATTTGCAAACATGTGTTTTGCGCAACCATACTGTTATCCATAAAGGTGGTCATGAAAAGTGAGGCTCGGAATGGTAAAAAAGAGCCATCGCCAACCACTGACAACATTAATTGGCAGTCCTGGGATATGTTCACATTGTCTCCAATGATGCAATTCTCAATAACAGCACCCGCACCGATGGTTACATTGTCCCCAATTGTGGTAGGACCATGGATCACTGCCCGCGGGTCGATCGTGCAGTTGCGTCCAATCTTTACAAGTTCAGAACTTTCCAATACCTGCTTCCCTTCATAGAGAGCTCTGCCAAGTATTCGTAATTTGAATAAAGGATCCCTTTTTAACTGTTCTTCGAACCGCAATCCACGCTTAAATAGTCCGAAAACTACGTCGGCAATAAATATATGAACCCATGAATCAATGGCTATCATGCTGCGGATAGGTACATGAAAAATCAAATCAGTTTGGTTGAAGGCTATGTATGGTGGCACGTGGTAGCTGCCAACCTCATGGGCCAGCATATCAATGATCACCGGTTCAGTCTCTTCGTCATAACCATCAGGAAAATACCAGAGATCAGCTAGAAAGAAATCCTCTCGCGGGGTGAAAGATGTTGACAGAGGCAAAGCGTGTTCTCGGAAAGCCAAATCTTGGATCGAAAAACCTGCCTGGCATGGGGATTTTCTGTTTTTCGCCTCAGCTAGGAAAGTATTAATAAACGCAGTATCAAAATAAAGATTGTCCCGGTACACAATAGCCGGTCCATTAAATATGGGAATAGGAGAACCCGGAGTTATCTCAATTTCCTGGTCTGTGTAAGGGGATAGAACATCACGCTGAATTAGCCAGAGGGGTTTATTCTGAATGCGCAGATCGCGGGCACGCTCATTAAAAGGTGCTAAATAACGAGGATCTTGAAGGATTATTTTCAACATAATTCGCTACCGATAATAATGTTCTCTCTTGAATGATTTGCCTGATTAATAACTGTCAAGGTATGCTTTCAATATATTTTTAAATCGGTTCGGTTCGTCCAACATAATGAAATGTCCCGCTTTTTGAAACCTCTCGATCTGAACCCGTTGAAGGTAAGAATCCAAAATACTCCACTGATTCGGATTCACGATAACATCCCGGTTCCCGTACATACCCATCACAGGTTGGTAAATTGGTGCCAGCTGAGATGTTAAATTTGTCTGCCGGAGAGACGAAATACTTAGCAGAAAAGATTCCATCGTCACCTGGTCCAGATCTTTTTGGATCATGGCTGGCCATTGAGTCTCGCGGGTGATAATCGGGGCCGCAAGCCGGATGCCCAGCTTAAGGGCATCCATCATTCCATAAACAAGTCTAGCGATTGTCCTGAAACTGGCCAACTTCAGTAACAAAGATAAGGAAGATCCTTCGATAGGGGACCCAATAACCACTACCTTGCTTACTTTTTCTGGATGGTTGATTGCAACGGACAAACTCACGGTGCCGCCCATGGAGTGACCAACGAGCGGAGCATGTTTAATTCCCAGCTTCTCCATGAATTCATTTACCAGCAGTACGAAATCGGGAACCGTGAATGAATCGCGCCTGTTGTCCGATTCACCGAATCCCCAAAAATCAATTGCATAGGTACGGTAAGAATCGCCGAGGAAATCCATAGTTTCCTGCCATAACCCCCATGACTCTAACCAACCGTGTAGAAGTATTACTGGACGACCTCGTCCATAAACTTCATAATGCACACTGCCTTGATCGGTTATTAATGATGACATAGAAATGGACTTCCTATTGAACCGCTTCCAGCTTGATATTCTCAAGTTCTGCAAGTATGCTGTAGAGGAGCTCCAGCAGAACATTCTTGACTGAATCCTTATCTGTAGCCACACACTCCAGAAGTTTGATCTCAGGACTTAATCTCAACGATATGCGCATATCACTAATTTCCCAGGCATCTTCACAATCCTGCTTATTGGCGGCAACCACGTATGGAGTTGGTGCGTAGGCTCGAAAAGTCTCGAGGATTTTGCGTGCCTCCCGGAATGTTTCAGGTCGGCTGCTGTCGATAATTACCACAAATCCCAGCATTCCTTCCGACAAGATCTCCCACATAAAGTCGAACCGTTTCTGGCCAGGGGTCCCAAACAGGTAGAGCACCATATCATTGTCGACGGTAATCCGGCCGAAATCCATGGCAACTGTTGTGGTTTCCTTGATTCGCTCGATTTCTGAGGAAATCTTGCGTTCGGTTGAAACAACATCAATCTCACTCACTGATTGGATGAATTCTGATTTACCGGCATTGAAAGGGCCAGTGACTACCATTTTGAGGGTTTGCATATCTGGTGCCTTGAGTGGCTATAGAGATTTTATGCGGTCGATTAAGCGGAAGAGGAGAGATTTTCCATCTTCCTTGTCCCCTTGTACCAGCTGATCTGCAAGCTGGATTTGGAGTGGTGTACCTTCAGGTTTTTCGGGACGAACCATTTCCACTACGCCTGCCTGGACCAGGCTATAGACCACCTGTCGTATCTCTAGATCAGTCATGCCTGTCACGAGCGCGATTTTCTTGAGTGAATTCTTCGGATCGATGTAGGGAATTACCTGCCATTCTTCGGAAGTTAAACTCAGATTACCGACATTTGCTCCCGGACGATCAACGAATTTCACACCAATATCCAAGGTTGGGATCTCATCCTCCAGGTATTCCAGTTCTTTAATTTGCCGGGAGCCTTCAAGGATCAGGTTTTCAAGGTTTACCTTAACTGTAATCTTGTCATCTGGAGGAGCAATATCTGACTCGAACCGGAAGAAACCCTCCATCCAGGTAAATAAACGATTCACCACATCAACAAAATGAGTCTGCAGGCTTTGGATAATATCTTGCTGGCTGAAATAGTTAGCATTTATTAGCAGCAAACCTAGTTCCTTATCACTCATGCCGTTAACATTGGACTTAATTCCTTGGTATTGGGCAGGGGATAGAAGCTGGGTTTTATGAAGAATCCCTGCAAGGCTGTTATCATCCTGCTCAGTATCGGCATATGCCAATTTTCCATCGGTAAAAAACACTTCAACAGCTTCATTTGATCTTTCGACGACTAAAGTACCTGATTTTTGTGCCATCGTAATCAAATTTAGTAATTGAGTGAGCGTAAAATCGTGCAAGTTACCTTTGATGGCCATATCTACCTCTTGAATATCTGTTGTTTATAAACTCAATTCTCTTATTCATTTATACTGTTTTCACATCGAGAGTTCTTTTCAATTCCTAATCGCCTTGACATGCATTCGCCTTGTGTATATAATCCATACGCTATTTTCCTCGGTAGCTCAATTTGGCAGAGCGAGCGGCTGTTAACCGCTAGGTTCCAGGTTCGAGTCCTGGCCGAGGAGCCTTTACTTTCCTCACAGCAATGGAATACTCAGCGAAAATCCATTGCGGTTTTTCCAAGAAAATAAATATTTATTGCTTGATTGTATCAAAAAAAGGCGTCTCAACTATTGGAGACGCCTTACGATTCATATACAATTCTGATAGGCAAACTAGCCAATCTTATTCAGTTTTTTTCTCAGACACCTTCTTGGCTTCTTTCTTGTCAGTCCCCTCACTTTTTGATTCTGTTTTTGTCTCGCTTTTATCTTCATCCTTTGCGCTGCCATTCTTCCTGGCACCGCCAGATGGTGAGCGGTGATCGGTTGAGTAAAAGCCAGATCCTTTAAAAACGATTCCAACAGGTGTGAAAACTTTCCGCAAGGCCTCCTCAGAACACTCAGGACATTCAGTAAGCGGCTTATCGGAAAATTTCTGGTGTCGATCAAATCTGACACCACAATTTTCACACTGGTAGGTATAGGTTGGCATATTTCTTCTAAACGTTGTTTATTTAAATTGGGTACGAATTGTCAGAGATTATAGCGCGCAATAATCTCAAGTGCAAGGCATGCCGCGATAGAAATTTGTTAATAAATCAATCGGGGATAAGCAGGATGGATAATTGATATGTGTGGCTTCGCAGCCAATTCAAGAATTCACTCCTATTCAGCAGCTGCAGCTGGCAAGGAAACGACAAATTCGCTGCCCCTTTCAGGTCGATTTTGTATCCAAATCCTTCCTCCGTGGGCTTCAACAGTTAAGCGACAGTACGTCAGACCTAATCCTGTGCCTCGTTTACGGCTAGAATGGTTTGGTACCTGGAAGAATCGGTCGAAAACTGAGTCAGCATATTCAGCCGGAATTCCTGGACCTTGATCAAGTATGTGGATTTCAATCATTTCCTGACCAGGAGATTCTAATTTGATATTGATGTTTTCTCCTTCTGGGCTGAATTTAAGAGCATTATCAATAAGATTACTGATCACACGCTGGATTTTATTCTCATCCATCTTTACCGGGGGGAGTTCTTCACCGGGTTCGAAGATTATCCCCACCTGATATTCTTGCGCAAGAATCTGGAATTCCGATATTGACTCTTTTACCAGACTTTCCAGATCGAATTTTGAAATGGATAAGTCTATCTTTCCAGACTCCATGCGATTAATTTCCAGGATCGATTCAACCATGCCAAGCATCCTCTTTGAGCTGCGCTGGGCGATTTGAATCGACGGTTCAAGGATTCCCGCTGGGTCTCCACTAGCTTGCGCATCGCTGATCACATCTAATGCGCTAATTGTCGCGCTCAACGGGGAACGCAGATCATGAACCAGGGTCTCACTGATCCGGTCTTGGGTTTGCTTCAGATGATATTCATCAGTGACATCCCGGAGTGTGATAATCATTGCGGATGGATTACCTGAATTATCAAAAACTTGAATCAATGATCGTTCAACGAATAACTCTTGTGAAGAGTTCTTTATTTTGAAAGTGAATTTATCGGTAAACAAGTTATTCTCTTCATTTATCTGTGCGAGTGGTTTATTCGCATCTTCAGCAGGGAATCCGATAGCTTCCATAATCGCGGTTGGTAATTCGGGGAAGGCATGTCCGATAAATTCGCTTTGTGGGATTCCACTTATTGTGGCAACTGCTTCGTTGACCAGCGATATCTTGCCAACCGAGTCGATAAGGATCAATCCATCATGCACTGAATTCAGAATCGTGGTCAAGCGATCCCGGCCTATGGTGATATCCGAAGATAGCAGGGCATTGTGCAATGCAATTTCTATCGCAACGCTGGTTTGTCCGGATATTATGCTAAGCAGGTTCAGATCATCCTGGGAGAATTCAGTCTCAGGAGACATAGAAAACAGCGCCAGACAACCAATGGTCTCTTCGGATGCAATCAAGGGAACCCCGATCCATGCGTAAGGTGCATCCTCGCCCACAGGTAATCCAATCTTGGATAATTGATTCCTGGCATCGCTCGGGATCATGATGGATTTTCCGTCCAAGATGACCCTATCGGTAAGACGATCGGTTAATGGACGTCTCTGCCAGGTTTGTCTCAAGCCATGTTTTACTGCTAATGGATACCAGATATGACGATCTATTGGATCGAGTAAAGCAACATAAAAATTATCCACCCCCAATAAATTTGTGACCTGGACCTGGATAGAATTGAGCAGCTTCTCTAAATCAATATCTGAGCTGAGAACCCTGCTGATCTCTTCTAAAGCGGTTAATTCCTGCAACCTGCGTTCCAAATTTTTCCTCGGCGCGCTTAGATAATAAACTAGCAAACTAAGCGCGAAAATCACGACCCCCAGGATTATTATTGTCCCATCACCGAGAAGTGGATATACAAGCAGGGAAATAAATCCGAAGAATACAGGCATGATTTCGATCGAGATGAGTGCCAGCGTATCCCAATTTCCCAGGTAAAGTTTACTCCGTTCCAAAGTGCTGCTGGTGGCGACAAATATTCCACTATGAGTGATACCGAAGAAGATACCTGCACCCAGTATCATCAGCCACACCTGGGTTGAATCAAGATCAGTGAAAGGTACTCCTTTCACCATGCCAAAAAGTAATAGTGTTAGAACAATGGTAAAAGAATTGATCCCAAAATCGAATACTCCAATTGAGAGATAGGACCGATTATTTTGTGAAAGTGGTTTCACAAGGTTGTGAAATGTTGATTGTAATCCGACTGCGGTAGCTACACCCAATAAACATCCCCAGGCTGCGAAACCGGCGCCAAAAATAAGTCCCGAAGAAAACAAAATGAGGTGGATAAAGGAATAATTATTGCTGAACAACCTCAGGGGAAGCAGCTCGAGGAGAATCACAATAAAGATAAGACTGACCAAAGGTAAAATCTGACTCTGATCTGGAGGAGATAAAACTGTGGCTACAATCAGTGCAATAACACCGATTGTGAGAACAATTAATGTCAGAGTTCTCTGCCGTGAGGTTTCGATATTTGGCATTCGTGATATGCCGGGAAGAATTTACTCTCTAGGTTGGGCGGTTTTTGTGGGCTGAGGTGTGGGGCTGGGACTGGGTGTGATCATAGTCGCCGTTGGGGTCCGGGTCAATGTAGGGCTGGGGGTAATCTTAGTTGGCATTGGTGTTGAGGTTGATGTTAGCGTCGGTGTCACGAGGGTGGGTGTTTCAGTGGGCGGTGGAGGTGAATTGGTCATCGTCGGTGTAGGGGTTAATTGGAATAAGTAGATTTGGGCTTCTTCAGTCCAATCTTCTGGAATTTCTTCGGAGGATAGATCAAGTAATGCGAGGAAATCCTGCCCTGCAGATTTGAAGTCCTTAATTTTGTCGAATGTCTTTGCGCGCCAATAGTATACCTCAGCTTGCTGGAGGACGTTTTTACTCAGCTGTTCGCTGCCGGTAAATTGGCTGATAGCATCATCATAACGTTCCGAAAGGGCTAATGCCCTGGCGAGTCCAATACTTGCTCTGAACGACTCCCGGTCAAAATTACGCGCGATGAATAAATCGTTCACTGCTAATTGACCTTCACCCAATTCCAGGAATGCATAACCCCGGAACAATAAAGCCGTCAAGGAATTTTCATCCAGGTCGAGAGCCAGATCAAAAGCCAGCATTGCCTGTTCTAATTGTTCGCCGTCATCAAAAAGTGCCTGCCCATAGATCGCCCAGATATACGGATCATCCTTCACATAGCGAAGATAGATTTCCAAGAAGTGGATGGCTTGATCGGAATCACCGGAGTAGACGTTAAGTTCACCCAGTATCTTATATATTTCGAGGATAGTTTGGTCCAAATCGTAAGCTTTTTCAGCGGCTTCAATTGCTCCATCGTAATCGCCGGAATTCATTAACACCTGGGAGCGATATGCGAATATCAAAGGTGAGTCAGGATTGATTACTTCTGCCGAATCAAGCAGGACCAATGCCTGGTCATATTCTCCCACCGAGAGATAAAATGCGATCAAATCCAATTTCGGTGCAGAAAAATCCGGATCTAAAGCGATTGCCTGTGATAAATCACCCTTGAGATCAAATTCGGGATCGATAGCGGATAATGCCCTTGCGCGACCCAAATATGCTGGGGCGAAATTCTGATTGATTTCGATAGCTTTCTCATAAGCGTAGAGCGCATTCTCCGGTTGCTCTGATTGCAGGTATGCTTCTCCAAGGTAATATTGGATATCCGCCTGATCGGGTTCTGTCTGGGCGGCCTGCTGCATAAAAAAAATCATCTCTTGATAGTTCCGGTTCGTAAAAGCCCTGATGCCGGATCGATATGCTTCCGTTGCAGGATGGGGAGTATTGACATACAAAGGCGTAGGTGTATAAGTTGCTTCGAGGAACATCCAGAGTGGTGTTGGGCCGATGAAGGTCGGAGTAGGAGTGACTGCGCGGGGGGTGTTGGTTGGCAAGAGGGTCGCTGTAGCGGCGACAGTTTCGAAGATCGGAGTGACAGTTAATTGGACTCCACCAAAATATCCCGCATTAGTGATTCTCGGGGCAATAAATCCAATTAATACCAGACCAACTACTACAATACTTGCACCCGCATACATCACGATGCGCGCGATTTTTCTGGGACTGCTATCCAAAGATGCGGTTTTGTAAGACTTTCGCCAGTCTCGATGCAAAACTGGTTGCGCCTGCAGACCTGATCCTGAATTTGCCGCTCCTTGCAGCAGCAATCCTAACTGGGCAGCTTTATTGTCTGGTTCTAGGTGAAGTACCTTCTGAAGGCAGTATATTCGCTCTTTAGTCGATTCGACAACTGAACTCATCCAAAGCCAATACTTTGGGTTTGTTTGATTAGCTTTTAGGAGACGGGTTAATAAATCCCGGGCGCGATCCTGGTTTCCGTTAGCGACAGCTTCTATCGCTTCTTGAAGCATCTTGTCGTCAGCCATTGCGAACCTCACAGCGGAATATAGCATAGGAATAGAGTTGAAAAAGCAGCCTCATATAACTGTAAGGTTGGGGCTGAGTTATAATCTCGGCTATGTTTTTCGAGAAGATCAGAAAGATGCTCCCCATACTGGTATCAGCAGTTCTTGTATGGATTCTCGCAGGATGTGGTGTGGACCGGATAGTGACCCCAATTGATGCTGCCAAACCTGTCTCTTTGGTTCCCTATGCTACGCCAACAGCCAGTCTAACTCCTGAGAACACCCCTTCAACCCAGGAAAACCCAACCCAACTTCCTACACCAACCCCAACTCCGATGGTTTATACAATTGTCGAAGGGGATACGATGCTGGCAATAGCTTTTC
>Ga0114920_10000584_pt1 | contig 15856 bp, 12 predicted proteins | sample ChitaG_FD_88683 | JGI IMG/M metagenome (GOLD analysis project Ga0114920, IMG submission 88683) | Deep subsurface microbial communities from South Pacific Ocean to uncover new lineages of life (NeLLi) - Chile_00310 metaG | ecosystem: Environmental > Aquatic > Marine > Oceanic > Sediment ... | reverse complement strand
GAAAGATAATTCTTTATCAAGGTGGACTTAGCAGAGGTAGAGGCCTGGAAAATTTAATGGTGTCTATGCGATGGGTTGATGATGCTATTCTGGTTATGTTGGGTGACGGACCGATTGAGGAGGAACTTAAAGAATTAGCTCTCAGGTATAAGATAGATGATAAGGTTTTCTTTATGGAGGCAGTTTCTCCTGAGGAAGTCCTATCTTACACCTGCTCGGCCGACATTGGCATTGTGCCAGTAGAGAAAATGCATCTCTCGTATTACTACTGTTTACCCAACAAGTTATTTGAGTATCTGATGGCTGAGTTACCGGTGGCGGTTAGTGACTTTCCGGAGATGGCTAGGATTGTGAAGAAATATAAGGTCGGTGAGGTCTTTGATCCAGCTAAACCGCAAGACATTTCTCGAGCGATTAACTCTTTGTTGAATGATCAGGATAAATATGAGGAATACAAGTTGAACATCAAAGAGGTTAATCAGAAATATAACTGGGAAAATGAAGAGAGGAAATTATTAGGAATTTACCAGGATCTACTGGAACAATAGAAGTGGTTACTTCACCTCATAACTTCTTATTCAACTTATACATGAAAGGTAGACCAATCAGTGCTCCAATCCAATATCTATAGATCAAGAAAAGAATACTTGCACTTAAAAGCTTAGATGGTTCTGCATATCCTGAGAATAAGAAGATTATTGCAGCATCCCTTGTGCCAATCCCACTAATGGTTATTGGAAGTAAACTAATAAAAATTGCTATCGGGATATTGGTAAATAAGAAAAGAAAAGGAATTGCAGCTCCAACTGCGTAAAACAAAAAAGCAATCTGGATCATAGAGATAAACCAAAATATGAAACTGTATAGAAGAATACGGGAGAATATTTTTTTGTCCCTTAACAGCATGCTTAATGAAAAGGTCAATTTACCTACTACCTTTGTAATATTTCCTTTTAGTTTTGTTTTTTTAAAAGTGTCTTTTACTTTTCTCTTAAGCATAGAGCTATTCAGAAAAAGGACTGATGAAATTATGACTATTATCAATATTATTGCAATCCATAAAAAATAGGATTGAGGATTAACTATCAAGCCAATCAAGGTGAAGGTTGTTAGAAAAAGAAGGTCTAGTAATCTTTCGGTAAAAATACTACCTATCGTCTCTGAAATTGGAATCTCACTTTTTAGATATAGGCTTCTGATTAAGTCCCCTGATTTCGAAGGCGTAACAGAAGATAAGCAATTAGCAGCAAAAAAAATCTGGAAACATTTTGAAAATGGAATCTCGTAGTGCATAGATTTTAAAATGGATTGCCACTGAATCGGTTTTATGAACATCCCAAAAAAGTTTATAAAAAGCGCTAAAATCAGGAAATTTAGATTTGCTTTTGATAAGACAGCAATAATTGATTGAAGATTTATTTTTGAAAAAATAATAAGAACTATTACGATAGTGATGGAAAAAGTCAAAATTAGCTTTAGAAAAGTTCCTTTCTTTCCCACTGTTTCGCTCTGTTTAAGGAGTCTCCTTTATTAAAGGAAACTACTTTGGATTTTAGAAATCTTTGGCTGGTATTCGTCTTATGTGGAGGGTAAAGTCACATTATCAGCGATTTTGCTATTTTTATGTGCCACCTTAAATCTCCTACTGATCTAATATACTTCAACCTCCCCCGTATATATTTAGGTCTAAAATAAAATTCTCGGTACGCCTTTTTTATGGTTCGATCTAAATATTCTCTGGATATTTCTTCTGATTCAAAATAAGGCATCTTAGCCGGCAATATGCCCCCACCCCTAACAAATTTTTCCCAATAGCCTGATGGCGTATATCCCGCTTTTATCGAAATATCATATAAATCTCCAGTTTCAGGATAGGGCACTGTAATTGAATAATATCCAAAATCTGGTTCTAATTCCTTAGAAAAATTTATGGTATTAGTAACCTCCTTTTTAGTTTCAGTAGGTGTTCCAATCATAAAATATGCCAGTACCATTATACCTGCATCTTTAGTCCATTCAATAGCTTTCCTTGATTGCTCCGGGGTAATATCTTTTCTTAATATCTTCAATATTCTTTCATTTGCTGATTCGACACCATAGGATATTCTATGACATCCTGCTTTTTTCATAAGTTTTAGCAACGAAGGAGAAACACAATCTACTCTGGTGCGACAATCCCATGAAAATTTTAAATTTCGTCTTATTATCTCCTCACAAATTTTTATTACTCTCTTTTTATTTACCGTGAATGTATCATCATAAATTACAATTTCTTTGAAACCATATTTTTTAACAATTTCTTCCATTTCGTCCACTACCTTTTCCGGACTTCTCGCCCTATAATATCCCCTTATGTCTCGGTTACAGAAAAGGCAATTATATGGACAGCCTCTAGCGGTTATCATCGACATAGCATTATAGTGTTTAGATGTTACATCGTAATATTCACTGTTGGGCAGCAAATCTCTTGCTGGGAATGGCAATTTATCTAAGTTTTTTACCCTATCGCCAGGAGAACTAAAATGAATTTTGTCATTTAATTGGTAAACTATTCCAGGTATATCAGACCAGTCCTGATCGTTTTCAATTTTGTTAATTAAATTCTGCATAGTGAATTCAGCTTCTCCAACTAGACCAATATCAATTTCATCGAAGCTTACTGTTTCCTTTGGGAAAAGCATCATGTGTGGTCCACCGATGACAGTGACAATTTTTGAGTTGATTTGTTTCACTATTCTGCAAATAAGTAAGGCACGCCTAAAAATTTGTGTGACTGTGGTTACACCTACCAAATCTGGAGATTTATCTTCTATATATTTTTTTATTTGATAACTATCCATTTGCAAGGCATTAGCATCTAAAATAGATACATCTTCTATTCTGTTTTCCCGTAAAAGAGCAGCAATATATGCTAACCCCAAGGGTGGCAACACTCGAGCCCTCCATAGTGATTTATAAAATCTAAAAAAGACTTGCCTTTCCTCTTGCATACTTTCCGGAGGATTTATTAATAGTATTTTCATACAGTATTCACCACTTTCTCTAACGCATTTTTAACGACTTTCCCATCATAGTTAGTTATGAGGTAGTTCAAAAACTCATCTCTTTGTATTTACCAATTCTCTATTCACTTTTCAGTTAAATCAGCTCATTTATTAGAAGGATATCGCTCGGTCTGCACTCTTTTTTTAAAATAGAGATATGACACAAAATTTTTAAATCCTTTGAGCTTGCGATAGAGGTCATATATACTCCTTGTCCTTAATAAAAAATTAATCATATATGTCGGGCGAAAGTAATGCTTCTTTAAAGCAAAATCTACTGCTCTATTAATCTCCCCCCGTGATAAGCCTGGGTAGTCTACTACAGAACTCTGTTCTCCATCTTCTAACCAATCGCTCCATTGTTTCGCTCTAAGCAAATTTTGCTCTTCGCAATATTTAAAATATTCAGTCCCTGGATAAGGGACAGCAGCCGAAAATTGAAGACTGGGAAGTTTTAGTTCCATCGCAAAATCGATAGTCTTTTGCATAGTTTCCTTAGTCTCTCCCGGCATACCCAGAACAAAGCACCCATGTGGATGTAAACCTGCTTTTTTACTAAGCTCTACGAAATGTCTTATCTGATCAATCTTTATTCCTTTCTTCATATTAGCCAAGACTTCTTGCACCCCCGACTCAATTCCTAACCAAAGAGCGCGACAACCTGCTCGTTTCATAAGTCTAAATAACTCCATATCTATCAAATCGACTCTGGCATTTACTGACCAAGTTATTTTTAAGTTTCTTCTCAGTATCTCTTCACAAATACTATATACATGTTCTTTATTAGCGGTGAAAGTATCGTCTTCGAAGAAAATCTCTCCTCTTTTTACAGGAGGAAATAATTTAATATCGTATTCTATCTCATCTACAATATTTTTGGCAGAACGTAATCGATATTTATGACCATGCATAACCTGGGGCCAAAGACAGAAAGTACAGCGAAAAGGACAACCGCGACCACCGATAATATTCATGAAAGGATATAACCTCATCCCGGCATAGTATCTCCATAGATTTAAGTGTTTCCATGCAGGGAACGGTAAATTATCTAAATCCTCAATAAATTCTCGTGGTTCAGTTTTATAAAACTTTCCGTTATCAAAATAAGCAATACCTTTTATTTTTCTAAGATCTCTCCAATTATTTATTACATCATATACTGTATAGTCATATTCACCAATACAGACTACATCTAAGCTACCTTCGGCTAACTGTAATGTCTCGTAAGGAAAGACAGATACATGTGGGCCAACCATTATTGTCCTTGCATTAGAAACTCTTTTAACGATACCGCAGCAGTCAATATCTGAATAAATTGACGGGGTAGTAGAATCAAAAACTACAAAATCCGGCCTTTTTTCTCTTACAATGTCCCCTAATTTGTTCTTGTCCCAATCATTAGCGGGGAAATCATAAAGTCTGACATCTATGGATTTATTCTCTAATACAGCAGTTACATAAGCTAACCATTCAGGCGGCCTTAGAACTCTTGCCCTGGTTCTTGACGGCCATCTCTGGGTTCTACAAAAATCCTTTATAAATGGTGCATTTATAACAAGAACTCTCGCCATTTTATTATTTGAGGTAGTTTAAGAACTCATCTCTTTGTATTTACCAATTCCCTATCCACTTCTTGTGATGAGTACCACTCCATTTCCCACTAACTATATTTTTTACCAGGAATAGAAAGAATTTAAAATCTTCGAGGGAACTTATCTTTTTCTTTAATTTTATTATATTAGAAGGGTAAAATGATCTTAGAATTCTTGTTTTTACAAATCTCCTATAGGCCTGTTTTTGAATTTTCATAAGCTCTTCAGCGGAAAAATATTTTGTATTGTATTTAGTTCTTAAGTAAGAACTGCCCCTTTGTATTCCAACTGGAATCAAACCTTCCTTCTCAAATATTTCAAAAAGATCTGTACCAGGGAAAGGTTGAGCAATGTAAAAAGATATAAAATCTAATCCTAGTTCAATCGGCTACAGCATCGAGTATCCTGACGTTAAAACCATTTTTTTCCAGCATTGCTGCAATATATGCCAAACCTAATGGTTCTGTTACAGAGAAGAAGGCATCTAAATAACCTGTCAATGGTGGATTAATAAGCAATATTTTTGTTTCTTTCAGTTTGTTCACCTTATTTTTAAAAATTATCTTCTTATTTGTTTTGTTATGCGATATTTCACTCCTCCCATAATCAAGCCATGAAATAATCCTGCCACATAGGTTAAATGGTGTAGAAAAAACGCAATGGGTAATATGGGAAAGTAATCCTTATGTTCAATAATAGTGTAAACGGACAGATACAGAAAATAGAAAATACCTATGTAGAATAAAAAAATAGGATTTTTAAAAGACATCATGATAAGAGCAATTGTTACCATAATCACCATAAGAAACTTAATATTGGATAGATATAGTTTTGGATATGCCCATACCATTTTGCCATTATTTATTCTTAGGGTAAACCGTTGTTTTATATAGCTCCACCCAAATTCTCGCCTATGATGGTAAACGTATATTTCAGAGTTATAAAAGAATCTTTTGCCAAGTTTTTTCTTTGTCTGATACACAAACTCAGTATCTTCCCCACCGTACCCAATACTTTCATTGAGTCCATGCACTCTTAAAAAAACATCTTTCCGGATAAATAAATTAACTAAATGAATTTCTCCGAGTTTTGCTTCTCTTTTTGCATGTTTGTCAGAATAACTAATGTGACCACTCCCCAATAAAGAAGAATTTAGAATAATATCTGTTAGTTGTTCTTTTTTATTTGCGTTGCGTGGTATAAGATTTGGGCCCCCTAAGCCGCAAAAGTCATGATTATCTTTTAAGGTGCTGTATCCCTTTTCTAACCAATCGGCAGGTGCTGTAGCATCATCATCGATAAAAGCAATTAATTCACCTTTTGCTTCTTTAACACCAATATTTCGCTTAATGGCAGGATTTCGTTCATTTACATGGATAAACCTTATTGGTGGTGTCTCAGAAATTTTAAGATTTTTTAACTCGCTAACAAGAATTATTTCGAAATTGTTTTTGCCCATGGTCTGATTTTCAAGAGAGTCGAGAGTTTCTTCAATATCCTCCCTTCCCACTGCTATTACAACCGAGATTAAATATTTGTTTGATTGCATTATAAGTTCTTTTTTCAAGCTGAATCATAAGAGAACTTGAGGCTTCCTTATTTCGTCTTTATAATAGCGACTAATCTACGGGTGTCAACACCGGGACTCTTTTATTTAATATATGACTTCATAAATTTTGGCAGGAGCATTCCAACCAGGATACGATTTTGAAAACTCATTGTTAGAATAAATTAATTTTACAAAGGGTGATTTTTCATATAATTCATACACCTCTTTTGGCGTATGAAAATTTCTAAAGGGAATTCCTGCAGATAAGTATATGTGAGTTATTCCCAATTTTTTTATTATTTGGTAGGCTTTTGGATCGCTAATGTTGTAAAAGGCCCATTTTGCACGATTGTATGCCTTTTTGAATTCTTTATCTGAAAGTATCCAACGGACATGAAAAGCAATATGAAGTCCTCTGGTGAAGATTGATCTTCTTTCAGAAACAACAGGTACCCAGTGACCTTGATAATGAGGAGTTGCCTGATTCAAAATTAAAGTATTTTCATATGAGGTATTTTGCTTAAGCCAGGTGAGAGCAGATACATCAGCGTCAGAAATTATTGGACCATTTGAAAAGAGGGAACGGGGATCTAAAATTGTTGCTAGGAAAAAGAAAAGACAAAATAAGAACACTACCGAAATCTTTAAATACCGGTATTTATTCACTCTAATTTTGGTTTTACGGCATAAAAAATCTATAAGACTGATTATTAAAAGAAAACCATAAGCAGAGATGATGGGGGCAACTATTGAAGTGCCGTACTGGTTAGACAAAGCTCCCCCAAGAGATAAAGTGGAAATAACCCACCCAAAAAGAAAAATCCCAAGATTGTTTCTTCTTAATAAGACTTCTACTATGCCGACGGCGAAGAAAATGGGCAGAATATGTCCATATAAGTAATGGAGAAATTTCCAATCGTAAGTCCATAAGTGCGACGAAGCCGAAGAAACCTTGGTGCTGAACCATGGTAGAATCCACAATAAACTAACAAACAATATAAGAAAAGGAATCAGGAAGTTTTTCCAATCTTTCTTCTCCTTGGCAGCTAGTTGAGAAATGGAGAAAATAAATATTGCCATGGCCATCCATTTAAAAAATCTTGGATGAACTAGCATTAAAGTTCCCAACAGAATCCCGGTTAGAATATACCAGGGAAATTTCTTTTTCTTTAAAGATACCATAAAAAAGAAAAGTAAATTAATATTTATCATTATCGCCACATTTTCTGGTACCTGTCCCATGTTTAGCAAATGCCCCCATAAAAAGCTATTATAGAAAAAGACAATCGAAGCAAGCAGAAAATAGATTTTATTTTTAAAGTCTGGGGTAATAATATCTAAAATACAGTAAAGTGCTAATCCAGAAAAGCTTAAAGTTATTATTTGTATTAAGAGCAAAGAGATTTGAATTGGAATATTGGAAAATATGGAGAGAAAAGCTATTAAAAGATGTGCACCAAGAGGGTAAACAATTGATACTTTTGTATCATTTAAAAAGGGGTGCACATAGGGGTAGCCCTTTCCATACTTAAAAAATAAACTAAAATAACCAACCGATTGAGAGTCAACATCGCAAGGAGCCACGCGATTTACCGAGACTAACATCAGGAAATATAAAAAAAAGAGAAAAATAACAAAGGGAATTATGTTGTTTATCTTAAAAATTGCCTTAATCTCTTTTTTTTGTATAATTGACTTATCTCTTTTGTAAATCATGTACAATAATATTATGGTTAAGAGAACGATCAAGGAAATCAAAAAATGAAAATTTATTCTTTGAGTGATAGTTACTATAAAGGACCATAATGCAATGCTAAAAGAACAACCTATGGCAGGACTTAAGTAAATTCTGTAGGGAAACGAGACCTTTCGGTATAGAAAAGTGATAATGGAAAAACCAAATGGCGAAAAAGCAATAACAAAGACAATTAAGCCTATGATAAAATTTTCAAAATTGGTACCATAAATAAGATAGGTGATAAATTCTAACTTTACTAATTTTTCTAGTAGGTTTAGATTAGTAAACATTATTAGACCAGCGTGACCTTTATGAGGATCTTGCTAAACTATATATCTCTGCTATGATACAGTGGAAACAAACTTTAGTCAACCGACACACTGAAGGGAACTGTGAAGAGTTAGAGATTGCAGATCAGTATAATTATACCTGCCTACAATGAGGAGAAGTCTATTGTCTCGGTATTAAAAGAAATTGAAGACGTAATGAATCGTAGTAGATTAAGTTACGAGATTATCGTTGTCAATGATGGGTCTACGGATAAAACCATGCAGGTTCTGCGAAATAGCGGGTTGAATATCAAAGTGTTTAATCACGGAGTCAATAGAGGCTATGGAGCATCGTTGAAAACTGGAATCTCTAATGCTCAGCATGAGATTGTTGTAATAACAGATGCGGATGGCACCTATCCCAATGAGAGAATTCCTGAGTTAGTGAGATATATGAAGGGTTATCATATGGTAGTAGGAGCAAGAACCGGGGTTAGCATCCAAGCCCCTTTGATTAGAAAGCCGGCAAAATGGGTAATTAATCGATTAGCAAATTATTTGACAGGAGTGAAAATCCCCGATTTAAATTCTGGTTTGAGAGTGATGAAAAAAGCAATAGTGAATAGGTTCGCTCGATTATTGCCGGATCAATTTTCATATACAGCTACCATAACTCTTGCCATGTTAACCAATGGCTACCAGGTAAAATATGTGCCGGTCGATTACCATGCAAGAATAGGTCAGTCAAAGATTAAGCCAATAAGAGACACACTCAACTTTATCCAGTTAATAGTAAGGACAGTTATGTATTTCAATCCATTAAAGGTATTTATTCCTCTAGGTTTGGTATTATTTTTTATGAGCGTAGGGGTTTTCTTGTATAGTTACTTCTTTACTCCGAAGATTATGGATGTAACAACAGTTATACTTTTTGTATCGGCTGTTCAGGTACTGGCTATTGGCATGGTCGCTGATCTGATTAACAAGAGGATTTAAATAATGAAAGTTCTTTTAATTATCGGCGCAAGTGAGGTAAAAGACATATGGCTTCGGTGAGATCCCAGCCGGGTTTGTCAATTATTATTCCTGTTTCGAGAGAAAGAGAAGTTTTTGATTGTCTTTTTTCGGTTTGTAAACAAAATATTGATAAAAATTGCTTTGAAGTTATATTGGTTTGTAAAGATGCAAGGATATTTAATCAACAAAATTGGGATTTAAATTTGACAACTCTCGAAGCGGATGTTCTTCATGCTGCTACACGTAGAAACAGAGGAGTAGAGGCTTCAAAGGGCAAATTCCTAGCCTTTCTTGACGATGACACAATAGTGCCTCCCGATTGGGTTTCTAACGTTATAGATAACCTGCAGAACCACCCTAAATCAATCATTGGTGGACTTAATTTCGACAAAAGGAGCGAAACTCGTTTTTTTCTCGCAAATGCCTTACAAGCAAATATATTTGCAGAGGGTCTTGTTTGTCACAGACCAATCCAGAAAGATTATATAGAATGTAGTTTCGCTAGTATTCCTCTATGCAATCTTGCATTTGCAAGAGAATTGTTTACAAAAATTGGCGGTTTCAATGAAAAAGCCGATCATTATGTGGATGACACCGAATTTTGTTACATTGCTAGCAAATTAGGATACAATTTTTTACTATTTAAGAACTTAGAGATACAACATAACGTTCGTCCCGTTTTTAAGAGTTACTTCCGTAGACAAGCACACGGTCGTTTTCACACTGGAATGAATTTTATTATTTTTCCAGAATGCTATATTCACCCTTTACAAGTTAAATTAGTTCTACTATCATTTATTCTTGGCCCTTTACTTTTATTTACATTAAGTGCATCTCAGTTGATATATTTAATGATTTTTTACCTTTTAATATTGTTAGTAGCTAGCTTGAAATATTTATACCGTCCTGTTTTGTTTCTTCTTTTTCTTCCATCCATTTTTTTGGTACACGTCAATGCATACTTAAGTTTTGTTTCCGGCATGACTTGTGGAATCTTTCTGCGTTCTCATTTCAAAGAAGTAATTGAACACAAGAAACAAAGATACGCTGTGTTTCAATCATAGTTTACAAGATTGAGTATGTGTCGAATTTTCGGTTTTTCAGGTGATCGCAATCCTGCAGTGTTTGAATCGATGAGGAAGGTTTTACGTCATCGCGGAGAAGAGCGGCAAGGGGGTTTTATCACCGCTGACGTATCTTTGGGTCGTCAAAGGTGATACAACAGGCTACGCAATGAGAATCTATATGTTGAACCCACCGTATTTTAGAAAATTTAGTCGAGCTATGAGGTGGCAGGGGGTCGGGAGAGGAGGAACAATATATTATCCTATCTGGCTTGCGTATGCAGCTGGAATTTTGGAATCGGAACACCAAATAAGACTCTTTGATGCTCCAGCACGTGATTGGGGCATAGAAGATGTAATTCGTGATATTACAGGGTTCAGACCCGATATGATCGTATTAGATTCGAGCTTCACAAGTTGGCAGAATGATGTAGCCGCAGCAGAAACTATTAAGCAAAGCTATTATGAAGCAATTATAGTTCTCGTAGGACCCCCCACATCCCAGTTATCTAATTTTTTTCTGGCTAACTCTGCAATCGATATAGTGATTAGAGGCGAGTTTGATTTTACGCTCCGTGAGTTAGCTAAAGCGGTAGAAAAAAGAGCCGGATACAAGGATATACTTGGCATCTCCTATAAGGAAGAGGAACGCGTAGTAAATAATCCCGAGAGAGGGTTAACGTCCTCTATTGACCTGGATGCAATACCCTTTGTTTCTGGGGTCTATAAGAGACATTTGAATGTAAGAGATTATTGTATAAGTTCCGCTCTTTACCCTGAGGTACAAATAATGGCTGGCAGAGGGTGCCCTCACCAGTGCACTTTTTGTGTATGGCCGCAGCTCTTTACGGGGAAGAAAGTCAGAATGCGAAGTGTTAAAAACTTCGTCGAAGAAATAGAATGGCTGAGAGACAATCTACCTGAGGTGGAAGAAGTCGTTATTGAGGATGATACATTTACCTTGAGGAAGTCATGGGTTAGAGAATTTTGTGGCGAAATGATCAGGAGAAAAATCAAGGTGACGTGGTCATGTCAGGCAAGGGCAGACTTAAGCTATGAACTTCTAAAAAAAATGAAAAAGGCCGGATGCAGGAAGGTAATAGTGGGATTTGAATCGGGTAGTGATGGTGTTTTGAGAAATATCAAGAAAGGTCTCACAGTTAGCCAAATGAAACGATTTGCAAAGGAGGCAAAAAGATCAGGTATCTTATTGCAAGGTGATTTCGTAATTGGATTGCCAGGAGAAAATGCGGAGGCTATACAAATGACACGCAAGTTTATATACGAGGTTAAACCCGAAATTTTACAGGTTTCTATTGGAACCCCCTATCCCGGAACTGAATTTTATGATTGGGTTAAGAATCAAGGTTACTTGACTGTAGATGACCCTGTCCATTACTTAGACAAAGAAGGACATCAAACCTCTGTTATCTCATATCCGGAACTGTCCAACATTGAAATTGCTGAAGCTGTTGATAAGATTCTGAAGGAATACTACATATCGTTAGGGTATTTACCTTTTTTCTTAAAACAGATAGTTCGGAAGAATGGTTTTAAGGAGCTGATAAGGCTTATCCGAGCAGCAAAAGCTTTTGTTGGATACGTAGGAAGAGAAAAAAAGACTTCAGAACCTAGTCAGGAGAGTCTTTAAATAGCGAAGGAACACGGATTAATAAATGACGCTGATCTTAAAAGAATCCAAGAAGGAGGAGACACCTTCTATTTCGATGGTGGTTCTCGAGCGATCGACGAGAAGTCTCGAAAGGTTTTACGTTCGTACGAATTTCTGTTCAAGATGATACCAGCAATGCCTAAAAGCCTAACCCACTTCATCCTGAGACATAATCTTCAAAGGCACCTTAGCCATTTGCCACGATTTGCATTTAGACCAATTGATTTTTATACTACGTTTATAAAGAACGATTTGAACAGTCGTCAGTATGTTCGCCACTATATGTTCCAGTTGAAAAAACTTATTGTTGAATCCTTGCAAGGGCGAGAAGGATGAAGATAAGCTTAATCAGCCCTGGTTTGGGAATAGCATTTACGGCAGCCTGTTCTGGAATATCGGATCCTGGCTTATATCCCAGTTTGGGCTTAGGTTACATTGCGGCAGTTCTGGAGGAAAACGGATATGAAGTAGATTACATAGATATAGATGCCATGGGATTGGATGAAAATCAACTGGGAAGCATGCTTTTGAAACAGGATTATAACGTTATAGGGATTACATGTACTTCTTCTACCTTGACGCTGGCAAAAAAGGTTGCTAAGATTGTTCGACAGATTCTTCCTAACGCCTTCATAGTTGTGGGAGGCCCGCATCTTATGATATACGGCCAAGAAACCATAGAGAGTGGGTTTTTCAATGCTGGCATACAGGGTGAGGGAGAGTACGCAATGCTTGAATTGGTTAGAAAATTAGAGCGTAATGAAGATATAAGTAGCGTAAGGGGGCTCGTGTGGACAGATGAGAACGGGAAGGTTAGGGTAAACCTGCCGAGGCCGCCCATGGAAAACCTAGATGAGTTGCCCTTTCCATCTCGACATTTGATGCCGAACGATAGGTATTACTACCCTATAGCCAAGCGTCGTTTCACAACAATGATCACCACTAGAGGGTGTCCGTTCAACTGTTTTTTCTGCATGAGACCAAAATTCATGCGATATTTTCGAATGAGGACCGCTAAAAATGTGGTCGACGAAATCGAGCATGTTATGAGAGATTTCGGGATAGGGGAAGTTTTTTTCTACGACGATACTTTCACCACTAATAGAAAACGCGTCATTGAAATCTGCGAAGAGATAAACAGCCGAGGACTGGATATTATATGGGATTGTAGGACAAGGGTTGATTGTGTTACAAAAGAGATGCTTTACAAAATGAAGGAGGCAGGGTGCACCAGAATCCACTACGGTGTGGAAGCTGGAGACCAAAGGATCCTAAACATTCTGAGGAAAGGCTTTACTCTCGAGCAGGTGAGGCAAGCGTTTATGTGGACAAAGGAAGCTGGCATCAGGACTCTTGCCTATTTCATGATCGGTTCACCAGGCGAAGATCTAAGAACAATTGAGAAGACATTTAATCTTATTTGGCAGTTAAAACCAGATTATATAGTGATTTCAACCACCAATATTCACCCTGGCACAGACATGTATCAGTCCGCCCTTGAAACAGGTTATTTAAAGAGTGATGTTTGGCGTGATTATACTTTAGGGAAAATTGGATACCCCCCGATATCTACTTTTGAAACCGATGAGTTTACGAAAGGAGACTTGGAGAAACTAATCATAAGGTTATATAAGAAGTTCTACCTGAGACCGCGATATATAATGAATCAACTGAGGAAAGTAGGTTCCTTTGGTGAATTCTGCCGTTATACCCGAGGGGCTCTCACCTTGTTATCAAAGCCTCCTTCAAAAAAGCAGGGGTAAAAATGTCAGATCGATTGAAATCGGACTATGATCAAGTATATGATAAGAGGGAACCATTCTGGAAAACTGTCAGGAGGCCCACTCTTATTGGGAAAATGTCACACAAGGCGGGTGAAAAAATCGTGAAGAGTATAATCTTAGACCTCGCCCTTCCTCCGGGGACGTCTATTCTTGATTTGGGATGTCGGAGTGGAGCAACTTTGTGCATTTTTAGAGACTTGGGGTTTGTTAGAGCACTTTCAAGATTATTTCCCGTTTGTAAAAGAGATGGCAAGACTAAGTGATAGATACGTATTAATCCTTCAACCAGATCACTTCTCGCTGGCTGGTGGAATATCAAAGATGCTTGCAGAAAGTCTCAGAGATAACGTTAAAGAATATTCCTCCAGAATTGAAGAATTCATCGAAGCTTTTGAGAAGGTTAGTTTTGGCCTTAAGGTGATGAAAAGAACCCTGTTCAAAAAGTTTGCAATTCTCCTATTGGAGGAGCAAAATATTTGAGGTGGTGCATAAAATGTCAAAATTGTTACTAACAGAGCTCTGGATATATCTGAGCGACAGCCACCTTCTCTTCCTCAAGACTGATCCAGAACAAACTAATTTTTCAGAGGTCTCTACACACTTATCTTGACACTGCGGATGAAGGTCATATTATCAAGAGGGTCCTTAGTCAGGGAACCCAAGACACCAAACTTTTTCTAGAAGCTTGGAAACAGCATTCCTAAGTCGAAAGGAGATTTTTCCTTTGAAGGTCTTGGTAACCGGTGGTTCAGGATTTGTTGGATCTTACGTGGTCAGAGAGCTGGTTAAGGCGGGGAAAGAGGTGCTCGATTTTGATTTAGTATCACCAGAGCAAGGAAGTTCCGAGTTCGTCAAAGGGGACATATTAAATTTTGGACAGGTCTTAAAAGTCTTAGAAGGTGTTGATGTTGTATGTCACGTTGCCGCAATAGGAGATGTTTATCGGGCTGAAGAAAATCCTCGTTTGGCTACCGAAATTAACGTGCTGGGGACGGTCAATTTGTTAGAGGCGGCAAGGATAAAAGGAATCAAGCGCTTTATTTATACTTCAACCTGGGAGGTATACGGGGATGTCGAAGATCAAGTATTGACTGAAGAAACCGCAAATAAACCCCATCATCCGTATAATACCACTAAGTACTGTGGTGACCTGATGGTGCAGTGTTACAGCAGATTCTATGGGATCCCAGCTGTAATTCTAAGAATAGGGACGGCTTATGGAGTGGGAATGAGAGATACAGCGGTAATACCTTTATTTATTAATAAAGCTTTGAAAGGGGAAAGTATCACTCTTCATGGAACGGGCAAACAGGGACGTCAGTTTGTCCACGCCAGAGATTTGGGAAAGGTATTTGTTAAGGTAGTGGATAGTTCTGTCACCGGAATTTTTAACCTGGCGGGAAATGAACTGATCACCGTTAAGATGATAGTAGAGAGTGTGAAAAAGAAAGTTGTCTCTGTGAACATAGAGAAAGAGCCTGCCCGGAAGGGAGATGTTCAACCGATTCCTATCAGTTCCCTAAAAATTAAAAAAGCATTGGGTTGGAAGCCAGAGGTCTCCTTTAACCAAGGTTTTGAGGAGTTGTTTGAATACTATAAGGGCAATTTAGGCAAGGGCCGTTATTCAGCCAGATAATTTAGCCTAGAATTTAGTTGAGCAGGGTAGACAAAGTTGGCCAAACAAAGTCTGTCCATTATTATTCCTGCCTATAACGAAGAGAAGGGAATAGGCGCTACCATTACCAAGCTAAAGGCGATGAATAAAGACTACGAAATTATTGTAGTTGACGACGGTTCAACCGACAATACCTATCAAATCGCCAAAGAAAGCGGAGTTAAAATTGTTCGTCATCCTTATAACAAGGGGTATGGAGCTGCCCTTAAAACAGGCATTAGGGAGGCTTCGACAAGTTTGGTCCTTTTTATCGATGCAGACAATCAGCATAATACTGATGATATCCCTGAACTTATCAAATATGCCGACACCTATGACATGGTTGTAGGTGCTCGAATAGGTAGCTCTGATATTTCCTTATTTCGGAGATTCGGTAAGAAAATCTTCAGCGCATTGGCCAACTATTTGACAGAGATGAAAATTCCCGACCTCAACTCTGGTTTTAGGGTGGT
>Ga0114920_10000582_pt1 | contig 15873 bp, 16 predicted proteins | sample ChitaG_FD_88683 | JGI IMG/M metagenome (GOLD analysis project Ga0114920, IMG submission 88683) | Deep subsurface microbial communities from South Pacific Ocean to uncover new lineages of life (NeLLi) - Chile_00310 metaG | ecosystem: Environmental > Aquatic > Marine > Oceanic > Sediment ... | reverse complement strand
CAGTCCGAGTGCATGTGATTGTTATGCATACCATTGCGTTTCACTAAATATCTATTGGTTTAACCATTGGGTATGAATTGATGACATCCTCTAAATATCCGCGGTATTTTTCATCCCAACATGTCTTTAACCCCTTCACCAAGTCATCAATTGGTTTTCGGTGAGTACCATATTCTGCCAAATGGCGCAGATGTTGTATTAATACAGGAGCAAGATCAGAGCTTGACAACTTGCATTCACTAATTACCCGCGCTGCCACTCGAATCCTATCTTCTGTATAAATATCTTTTTCGTAAATCAGCAGATCGTACAAATAATCAACTATTGATTTTACAAAAACACCTGAAGAATCGTTATAACCCATTTTCCGCAGGTTGAAAACGTAGTTTTCTCGAATTATTGATCTGCTAAGTACTTAGCATGATTGAATTTAATTTGGTTGACCAATTCACAGTATTCCATTTTTGTCACAAGTAATCTCTTTGTCGGCGGCTTTTTTTGATTACAGCCTTTGCATACTCACCTATAAGTTCATTAAGAATACCTTCCAGTTCTTTGATCTGCCTACGCTTTTTCTGAAATTCTCTATAGTTTTCCGTAAGCTTCTTTATCCAGCTGATGTCCTCTTCGGGTATGGCTTTTGTCCTCGATCGGCCATTCTCCGACCAAGTAATACGCCTGAACAGATGACCTCCCTCTTTATAACACCAGCAGTTGGGTTTTCCGCATTTGCAGTACACCTCTTTATACGCTCCGGGAAGCATTGAACGAAAAGCTAATATCTGTTTGAGAATCAGGCTTCTTTGTTTTTCTAGCTCTTTTATACGATCAAGGCTTGACATCTTAACCTTATAATATATAATAACAGTTAAGATGTCAAGCACAAAAGATGAAAGTCTAACACGATTTACCGTTGCCGGAATCCCTTTGATCACTTCCGTATCACTGAGGTTGGGTTTGAAAGATATCTTGTCAGCTTATCTTCCTCCTATCTATGGAAATGAATCCATTCCTGTTGTTGATACTTTGATTCTGCTTATGTGCAACATTACCCTCGGTAGAAAGCCCCTCTATGAGCTGGGGCAGTGGGTTCAGAGTATCGATCCAAACTGTTTTGGGTTACCAGTGGAAAATCTCAGGATATTCAACGATGATCGTTTTGCACGAGCACTGGATAAGCTCTATCTTGCCGACCGTGCTTCTCTGATGACTGAAATTGTTGTGAAAATGATAGAAGAGGTGGATCTTGAGCTTAGCCGGATACACAACGATTCAACAACCGTAAAGGCTTATGGGAAAATACCTGGTAAGACTCTTACAGGTTTAGAGTTGGCACGGGGCAAGAGCAAAGACTACCGCCCCGATTTAAAGCAGTTGGTTTTCAGTTTGAGTGTTTCTTCTGATGGGGCTGTTCCGGTACACTACAAAACATATTCTGGGAATCGTACAGATGAGACCATGCATATTGAAACATGGACTACAGTGAGCAAAATGACCCGCAAGCATGACTTCATCTACGTGGCAGACTGTAAGGTGTGTACCTCAAATCAACTGGGCTATATCGTGGGTAAAGGCGGCCGTGTTATTACTACAGTGCCAAATACGTGGAAAGAAGCAAGGACATTCAAAGAAGAGCTTCGTTTAGAGAAAAAGGGAAAAAAGCGCATATGGAGAAGAAAGATACCAGGGAGCTGGGGCGAAGTGGAATACTACTCGCTATTTTGCGGGGATTACATCACGGAAAAAGCAGGTTACCGGATGTATTGGTACCACTCAAGCGAAAAGAGAAAGAATGATGCTCTGAGCAGGGAACAAAAGTTACAAAAGGCAGAAAGCAATCTCTTGAATCTGTTGCCCAAGCTGAACAAGAAAAAGCTGAAAATGAGAGAAGAGATCGAGAAACGAATAGAAGAAATCCTGAAGAAGTACAAGGTAAAGGAGTTCATCAAAATCTCACTCACTGAAGTAAGGCAATCATATAGGATGCAAATAGGCAGGGGTAGGCCGGGATCGAAGACGAAATACAAGAAGTGTGTTGAGATGGCTTATTCTCTTGTCTGGGAGAGAAACAAGGAAGCGCTAAAACGAGAAAAAAATGTTGACGGTATTTTCCCCCTGCTTACCACAGATGACTCATTATCAGCGAAGGAAGTTCTGCGTGCCTATAAATATCAACCCCGGTTAGAGAAACGCTTCACCCAATTCAAGAGCGTTCATGAAGCAGCTCCGCTACTCTTCAAAAAGATAGAACGAGTAGAAGGGATAATGTTTGTGTTTTTTCTCTCCCTGATGATTCAAGCCATAATCGAGAGAGAAGTACGATTGAAAATGAAGGAATGGGGAATCAAGACCTTGCCTATCTATCCAGAATCCAGAGATGCTTATCATCCAACTACCTCAAAGATCTTAGATGCCTTTGACGGCATTTCCTCTTATCAGGTAAGAATGGGACAAATGACTAAAGAATTCCGAGATTCCTTGACCAAAACACAGGAGCAAATTTTAAGCCTATTGGGGATCAGCTCAGATTACTACTGGGGACAGTCTGTCGTAGAAGGTGAAAAATCCGAAAAAACGTGATTTCAACTTGCGGAAAATGGGTTATAAGTTTTATAACTTTTAGTTTGATTGGAAGTGAACTCTTTATCCCGAAAGGATCAGGCCATGTCCTGTGGAAGTCATAAAGTTATAAAACTTATAAAGGCCTGACCCCAATAGTATTTCTCAATTCTTTGTATTATACTTTAACCATGAATTTCACCCTTTTTGGCTATCCCAAAACAGGGAAGACAACCTTATTCAATCTCCTGACTGGAGCAAAGATAGAAGTCAAAGCTTATGAGAGTGGAAAAAAAGAGCCGAACCTCAGGACATGTCCTGTCCCTGATTTGCGTTTGGAGAAAATATGGTCTCTCTCTCCTGAGAAAGAAAAAAAGCCTGCCACGGTTGATTTCATTGATTTAGCTGGGATATCTTTCGGCGAAGTCAAAAACACGACCTATCTGAATTATCTGCGGAAAGCTGACGGACTCACTCATGTCATAAGAGGCTTCCTCGAAGCTCAAATCCCTCATCCTAAAGGTAAAATCAACCCAGAGGAAGACATTCATTCCATGGAAGATGAATTGACTCTATCTGATCTCGTTTCGATAGAATCGAGGCTCGAAAAATTAGAAAAAGAGCTGAAAAAAACTAAGAATCCAAAAGAGGAAAAAGAAAAGGAATTTCTCCTCCGACTTCGCGCGCATCTTGAGAAAGGACAAGCGCTTCGTGAAATTGAACTTTCTCCAGAGGAAGAAAAACTCATCAGCAGCTTTGCTTTTCTGAGCCAGAAGCCACTCATCCATATGATTAATGTTGATGAGAAGGATATTCCGCTCGTTGAAAATCCTGAAAAGATTTATTCGTCTCAAAAAAAAAGAGTAACTGCGTTGGCTTTTTGTGGCAAGATTGAGGCAGAAATCATGGAATTGGAAGATGAGGAAAGGGAGACTTTTCTCTCCGAATATGGTCTCGAAAAGTTGAGCGCTCCTAAATTTTTAAAAGCATCCTATAATCTTCTCCAGGCTATTACTTTCTTTACTATCGGGAAAGACGAGGTTAAGGCCTGGACTGTGACGGAAAACACAACCGCACTGAAGGCAGCAGGAGTGATTCATTCAGATATAGAAAAAGGCTTTATCCGTGCTGAGGTTATCTCCTGGAAAGACCTTCTCGAATACAGTTCCTTTAAAGCTGCCAAGGAAAAAGCGGCTGTTCGCCTGGAAGGAAAAGAATACAATGTTCAGGACGGAGATGTTATCTACTTTCGTTTTTCTACTTAGAAAGAAAGGTGGGTTTGATGAATCAAACCCCTACATGAAAGGATGAAAAAGAAATTTGAGGTTCGAGCTTCGGATAGTCAAACTTCGGCCAGAACGGGTATCATTTACACTCCCCATGGTACAATCGAAACACCAGCTTTTGCCCCGGTAGCAAGCCAGGGAACTGTCAAAGGGCTTACCCACAACCAACTCCAAAACTTGGGCGCTCAACTCATCCTCGTCAACTCATACCACCTTTATCTCCGGCCTGGACTGGAGTCGATATCCAGACTTGGAGGAGTCCACCCATTTACCTCCTGGAATAAGCCTATTCTCTCCGACAGCGGTGGATTTCAGATATACAGCCTTTCTCCTCTCGTTAAAGTCAAGAAAAAAGGTGTAGAATTCTCATCACATCTTGACGGAACAAAAATTTTCCTTACTCCAGAAGATGTCATCGATATCCAAGTCAAATTAGGATCGGACATTTTCATGCCTCTGGATCATTTTCTTCCCTTTCCCTCATCTGAAGATAAAATGAAAGAAGCAGTGATGCTTACCTCTCACTGGGCACAGCGCTCCAAAGATCAATTCCTCAAGCACTCAACTCCCTCACAGCTATGGGGCATCAACCAAGGCAGTATCTACTGGAATCTCAGGAAGAGAAGCATTGAGGAGCTTCTGGAAATAGGATTTGACGGGTATGCTTTTGGAGGACTTGGCATCGGAGAACCGAAATCGCAACTCATGGAAATCCTGGAGAAATCTGAGCCGCTTCTTCCAAAAGAAAAGCCTCGCTATCTCATGGGCATGGGCTACATCAAAGACATCCTGGAAGCTGTAGAAAAAGGGATAGATTTCTTCGACTGTGTCCTTCCTACTAGAAATGCCCGAAATGGAACCATATTCACAAGCAAGGGAAAAATAGTCATAAAAAACCAGAAATATGCTCAAGATGAGAGACCTCTCGATGAAGAATGCTCCTGCTACACCTGCCAAAATTTTTCCCGTGCGTACCTCCGTCATCTCTACGAAAGGCAGGAAATCTCTTCAGCTGTTTTGAACACAATCCACAACCTCTATTTTTACCTTGACATCTTCAGAAAAATTAGGCAAGCTATTCAATCAAATTCTTATCATAAACTGAAATATAGTATAATTAAAAGAGAGGAAGAATAAAGATGATCTTAGGTTCTTTTTTTAGTTTCTTTTTTCAAGCTGGACCCGCTGCTCCTCCCCGCGGCGGCGGATTCGTTTCTATGCTCTTTATGTTCGGCCTTATCTTCCTGATTTTCTACTTCCTGATTATCAGACCTCAGCGAACAAGACAGAAAAAACATCAGGAAATGGTCGAAGAATTGAAGTCCGGAGACAAAATCATAACTTCAGGGGGAATACACGGGACAGTTATGGGAGTTCAAAAAGACAAGATTGAGCTAAAAATAGCTGCTAACGTGAAGATTGATATAACCAAAAATTCAGTGGGCGTAATCCTGACTTCCAAGAAAAAAGAAAAAGAAAAATAAGTATTATTCTCCCGTAGCTATCTTAAGAGTTTCATTCTAAAATGAAAAAAAAACTGCGCTGGAAAGTCATTCTGATCCTGGTGGTCATTGCTCTGGCTGTTTTTCTTTCTTATCCTCCCGGAGAAAAAATCAACTTTGGTCTTGATTTACAGGGGGGAATGCATCTTGTTCTCCAGGTGATCACTGATGATGCGATCAACGCCGAAACAGATCAGGCAATCCTTCGTCTTCAGGAACAGCTAAAAAAAGAAGATATCGGATATGAGACAATGCCTAAGGGGGAAATAGGCCGTTTCTCAGCCCAGGGAATTGATCCCAGCCAAGAAGCAAAAATTAAAGAGATCCTTGATGATTATTTCAGGGATTGGGACTATACCATCATCGGTAATGCCATCTCTCTCTCATTAAAATCAGGCGTTGCCATGCAATACAGAGAACAAACAGTAAGGATGTCTCAGGAGACAATCCGGAACAGAATTGATGAACTCGGGCTGGCTGAGATTCCCATCCAAAGGCAGGGAGGATATGGAAGCGACCGGATCATTGTAGAGCTTCCAGGAGTTGAGAATCCTGAAAGGGTTAAAAATCTCATTAAAACCACTGCCTTTCTGGAATGGAAGCTTGTCTATGCAGGACCCGCACCCGATGAAGAGACCCTTCTTAAAAAATTCGAAGGTGAACTTCCAGAAGATAAGGAGATTTTAAAAGCAGATCCCAACAGCTCAGAACAAGGCTATTATCTCGTAGATCGCGTAGCCCCCATCACAGGACAAGACTTAAGAAATGCCCGCCGAAGCACGGATCAATGGAACAATCCGGCTGTGCAATTCATGTTGAACCCTGATGGGGCAAAAAGGTTTTACAAATTCACATCAGATAATATAGGCAAACTCTTAAGCGTCGTCCTCGATAATAGAATTTATGAAGTAGCTACCATTGAGGGCAGAATCTCTGACAGCGGAATCATACGAGGCACTTTTACCATTGAGCAAGCAGATGACCTGTCTATGGTTCTCAGAGCAGGTGCTCTTCCCGCTTCGATTAGATATCTGGAAGAGAGAACCATCGGTCCTTCCCTGGGTGCTGATTCCATCCGAAGAGGTCTAACGGCCATCACCGCTGCCCTTATCCTTGTTATCCTCTTCATGGTTTTCTATTACCGAGTTTCCGGACTCAATGCTGTTGTAGCCCTTGTTCTGAATATCCTCATCTTGATGGGCGCCCTTGCTTATTTCAAAGCTGCTCTGACTCTACCGGGTATCGCAGGAATCATATTAACGATCGGCATGGCTGTCGATGCCAATGTCTTAGTCTTCGAAAGGATAAGAGAGGAACTTTCCACAGGAAAAGATATTGTGAACTCGATCTCATCTGGGTTCGCGCGTGCATTCAGGACAATCCTAGACGCAAATGTCACAACCATTATTGCTGCCATCTTCCTTTTCCAGTTTGGAACCGGTCCGATTAGAGGATTTGCCATAACACTGATTATCGGAATCACGGCAAGCATGTTCACTGCTGTCTTTGTATCCCGAGTAATCTTTGATCTGGGTTCTGCAAGAAAAAAACGAGAAAAACTGAGCATATAAAAATGCAGATCTTCAAAAAGCCCAACTTCAAGTTCATGAAGTACAAATATATTGCATTCTCCATGTCTGGCATCCTCATCCTTATCGGGATCATCAATATTACTTCGGGAAAAGGTTTAAATCCGGGCATTGACTTCGCAGGCGGCTCATTGATTCGTATCGTGTTCAGAGACCCAACCCCCATATCTCAAATAAGACAATCCTTAGCAGAAGTCGGGCTGGGTAAAAGTCGAATTCAGGAAGTTGAGAAAACCGAAAGAGAATACATTATAAGAAGCTTTAGCATTACGGGGGAGGAAGGCGAAGAATTGGGGATTGAAGCCCATGAAGTAATCGGAAATAGAGTCATTGATGCCTTAAGAGGAACTGAAGATAAGTCTTCTCTCGAGCGCGGTTTAAAAAACTTAAACAGCATTGATAGAACAACGCTAACATTGATCCTTGAACCATCTTTCCCTGAACAAGCTTCAGAAATTGCCACAACAATCATTGACTTCAGAGTAGCAGAAGGAATCATAAAAGACCTCGCCGAGCTTCAACAAGCAACAGGTATCAGCCAGGAAGCTGTGGATTTTCTCAAAGGACAAACTTTTCTTGGCCACTTGACAGTTTTGAGTAGAGAAACAGTTGGTCCCCAAGTAGGCCATGACCTCAGACGAAAAGCGGCTCAAGCAACTGTCTGGGCTCTGATAGGCTTGCTCATCTACATAGGCATTCGTTTTAAATTTGCCTATGGCGTATCAGCTATCATAACTTTGGCCCATGATGTTTTAATCACTTTAGGTGTTTTTTCATTGACAAATAGAGAAATAAACCTGCCAGTTATAGCAGCCATCCTAACCATAGTGGGATATTCACTGAATGATACTATTGTTATCTTCGTTAGAGTCAGAGACAATTTAAAAATCATGAGAAGACACGGCTTCGAGGATATTCTGGACTCAAGCATAAACCAGACACTTAGCCGGACTGTTATTACATCGAGTACAACTTTTTTGACTGTTTTTGCTCTTTTTCTTTTTGGCGGAGAAGTCATCAACGATTTTGCCTTTACGCTGATCATCGGAGTCCTCGTTGGAACCTATTCTTCTATCTACCAATCCTGTCCATTGCTCTATTTTTGGAACAAAATTTTCAAGCCGAAAAAAGGTATGGGAAAATAATTATTTTAACTTGTCAAAAAGGTTGTAATAATCTATACTTTTATTGTTGATTTAATTTAAACTTTCATTTAAAATACACAAAATTTATTTGTATGAGGTAAAAAAATGGCAGAAAAATTCAAATCCTCAAACAAAAAAGAAATTCCTTTTATTTTCAAAGACTCATTCTTTGTCCCTGAAAAGAATTGGGCAAGAAAACTCTTTGCTTTTTCTGTCGCTTTGATCTTCATTAATACCCTTGTCGCAGCCACGGTTGTCCTCCCTCTTCTCAGTACCTCAAACTTACCTCTGGTAGAAGTTTACAGTGCATTCCTTGCTCCTCCTCCTCCACCTCCACCTCCTCCTCCACCTCCCGCTAAAAAACGCAAAAAACCTAAAAGAAGAACACGTATCAGACCCGTCCAGTCTCAAACCACCATCGAACCCGGTAAACTCGTCGCACCTGTGGAAATACCCGAAGAAATCGCCGAAGAAGAACTCTCCGATCTCGGCATCGAAGGCGGTGTCGATGGTGGAGTCGAAGGCGGAGTCGTCGGTGGTGTGCTCGGTGGTGTCGTCGGTGGTGTGCTCGGTGGCGTTGTCGGGGAAATCGAAGCCCCTGTCAGAGCTGCCGGTGAAATCAAACCACCCAAACTTATTAAAGAAGTCCTCCCTCTTTATCCTGAAATCGCCCGTCAGGCAAGAGTTGAAGGAGTTGTGATCGTCGAAGCGATCACTGATATCTACGGAAGAGTCAAGAGTGTGAAGGTTCTTAGATCCATCCCTCTTCTTGACAAGGCAGCCACCGATGCTGTTCGTCAGTGGGTCTATGAACCCATGGTCATCAACGGTCGCCCAAGAGGCGTTATCTTTACTGTTACTGTTAGATTTAAATTAAAATAAAAAGCCATAGATTGCTTTCGACATTTAAAAGGAGGTACTTAAAATGCAATTTGGTCTAATTGAAATGTGGCATGCTATGGGAATTGTAGCCAAAACAGTATCGTTTCTCTTAATCTTCCTTTCCATTCTTTCTGTCTATCTCTTTATTGAAAGGCAGATGGTTTTCGCAAAAGCCAAAAGAAGATCAAAACAGATTGCACCAAAGCTTGCCGATCTATTGAAAAACGGACAGGTGCAGGAAGCTTTGACTCTTTCTTCTAAGAAAGACTTTAAGGGAAGCCATTTGGCTCGAGTAACTGCTGCTGGCATCAAAGAATTCTTTGAAGGGAAAGAGGCAAACCTCAGCCTTGAAGAACAGGTTGAAACAGCTCAGAGAGGATGTGAAAGAGCGGCTACAATTTTCACGCAAGAGCTGAAGAGAGGACTGAATACCTTAGCCACAATCGCTACCTCTTCTCCTTTTATCGGACTTTTTGGAACCATCGCTGGAATCATCAATGCTTTCCGTGGGATGGCCTTAACAGGTTCAGGAGGAATCGGGGCTGTTGCTGGAGGTATTTCAGAAGCCTTGATTACAACAGCTTTTGGAATCGGCGTGGCTATCATCGCCCTGTGGTGCTATAATTTCTTAATCACAAAGATTGACACCTGCGGCGCTGAAATGGCAAACACAAGTTCCCAAATCGTAGATTTCTTCATCAGAAAAGCCGAAAGAAAACCTTAAAGTAAAAAATTTATTTAAAAAATAAAAAATAAATAGAGAGGTATAAAATGGGATTTGCAACCGGTAGGAAGGAAGAGGAAGTCACGACCGAAATTAATGTTGTTCCCCTCTGCGATGTCTTGCTCGTTCTGCTCATTATTTTTATGGTTGTTACTCCCTTAGTCCAGAAAGGATTCGACCTTCGACTTCCTACTGCTCTCAACACAATACAAATGCCCGACAACCCTGAAGTTGTCCTCTCCATCAGAAGAGATGGTTCCCTATACGTCAACCAAGATAAGGCGACAATGGATACCCTTCAAACCATGCTGGAGGAAGCTTTCATGACTGCTAGCGAGAAGAAACTCTATATAAAAGCCGATCTAGACCTGGAATATGGACTTATCATTGATGCAATCCAAGTTGTTAAAGATTCCGGGATAGAAATAGTGGGTATTATTACTGAGGTCAAGACAGAATGGATCGATTAACCGAATATTATATTCTTGACTCGTGAATAATTAAGGTAAATCTAGGGGAAAGGAAAGAGAGCACTCAACCTCTTCCTTTCCCTTAGGTTTCCATCCTAAAGCCTTTTCCCAAATCTCCCCACTTTCCATACATAAATAGATGGGAACTTCTTTGCCACCAGCCTCCCTAATGAAGCTGACAATTTTATTATAGAGTTCAAGACGAAGAGGCTTGAAATACCTGATTTTTCCATCTTTTCCCTGAATAAATTCATCATAGATAATTTTTGTCCTGGGGAACCTCTTTTTGATAACCGGTTTTAGAGGAGGGGGAAATCTCAGACTCCCGAGACTGATCCAAGCAATCCTGGATGGATCAACTGTCTTCAGTAGCTTTTCTATAACTTCTCTATAACCTTCCTTCCATCCGGAATAGCGGATAATGGGATCAAAATGGAAGCCCAGCCGAAATCCTTTGTCTGAAACTCGCTTCGCTGCATCTATCCTTTCATCTACTGGAGGAGCTCCTTTCTCCTCTTCCTGTGCTATTCTGTAAGAATTGAGGGACCAAGAGATGACTACATTCTCAGCAGGATCAGTCTTTAAAATATTCTCGATGTTTGTGGTCTTTGTTTTCAGCTCAAAACAAGCATTTCTTTTTCTTCTGAAATAGGAAACCAAATCTTTAGAACTCTCTGTAATATGGTCTAAAGCCAATGAATCCCCAAGTTCGCCTGTTCCTATGCGGAGAGCACTATGTCTCTTCTTATGTAAAAAAATATCAAGCTGTTTCCATAGATCTTCGATGTTGACATGAATCGTGATGAGAGGGCTTGATAGATAAGACTGAAGAATGCAATAGGAACAGTCGAGAGGACAGTTGAGATCCAGATTAATAATATAGTAATTGCAGCCAATATAGTGGGGCGTGCATGGACAGGGCTTGATGAAATCTCCCTTTTGCCGTGTGAGCAAGAGATACTTTTTTCCCTCTTCGATGGCATCCCTCATTGTCTTTATATTCTCTATCAATTCCTGCGGACGACTTATAATTTCTATAGGCACTTTGGGTAGATTCTTCAAAATCCTTCTCGTAAAAGGGAAATCCCGACTTCCTGCTTCAACGAAGACTTTTTGAGGTAGATATCTTGATCTTATCATCTGAGAATCATCTTCCAAGTTACTTAAATAAATTGGAGAACTCTTTCTTGGATGCGAGCTTTTGAAGCTTGCGAAGGTGCCTTTGAAACTCCACATTATTCCGAAAAGTGAAACTTACAGAAACATCCTCATCCTCGAAAAATGGTGAAGACTTAACCGATATTTCCTTAGGCCAGTCTATTCTTTTCAGCAAAGAATCAAAAGAATCTCTCATTGAGGAAAGAGAAGGATATCTTTTCCTTTTAAGGAGGAAACGAATTTTATCTGACTTTTGAAGGGGAGATAACCTTTCAGATTTGAGAGCATCTTGAATCTCTTTTGAAGCAAGCAGTTTTTCTGCAGGAATATCACTCTTTCTTGAAACTTCCTGAAGGTCTTCAAGGAGTTCTTTCTGCTTATTCTGCCCTAAAGGTAAAAGTAATGGAAGAAGAAGCTTCCTTCCCCTGGGTTTGAATTCAGAAAGGAGCCGTGCTGAAGAAAAAGGCATTTTCTTTTTCACAATCAATTTTTTAAGCTCTGGCTCAAACCCAGAAAAACTCAGGAACGTATCTAAATGACTAAATGTGGAAGGGATACCCAGAAGAGGCAAGAATTGTCGGACAATTTTCTCCTCCGTCTCACCAAATTCCTTCAACTTGCTCAGAATCTCAGCCTTTTCAATAAGATTAAATTCCCGTGAAGCCAAATTTTCAAAAAAGGCCAATAGAAAAGTCTTAAGCTCGTCCTCTTCTTCCGACACCTGCACTGGGATAGGAGAGAGAGAGATTTCTCGACAAGCCAAAACCCTTTTCCATCCTGAAACAAGAATAAAATGATTGTCCCGAAAACAGACCAGAGGAGGATTGATAAGGCCTACGCTCTTTAGGGAAAGAATCATTCTTTCCAAGGAAAAATAGTAGGAAATCCGGAACCTTTCATTCTCGAGAAATATTTGATTTAAGGACAATTGTTTGACTCTCATGTTTTCTATTCTACCATTAAAGGGGACATTCCCCAAAGTAAAGAGGACTGTCCCCCTTTTTGGTAAAGGGGACAGTCCCCTTTACTGATATCCAAATTTAGTGGTTTTTAATCATAGGGTGGTACTTTGGGGAACGTCCCCATATCTTCAAATGGATCAGAAATCTATTATATTTATAAATAGGCAAGCTTTAAGCATTTAATTCGCTTTAGCAACGAGTTATGAAAGCCTGACCCCATTGGAATGATCCCATTGGAATTCTGTAGGGGCTTGATTTATCAAGCCCACATGTAGATATTAAAATGGGATTTGATTCTTCAAATCCGAACTAAAACTTGCAGAAAATCTAGTCTATAATATTGAATAAAATGATTACAAAAAATATTATAGATCTTACAATCAAAAGCAGGAGAAATGAAATGAAGCCAAAAGTATTAATAACACGGAAAATTCTTCCTGAAGTTCTCGATTATTTAAAAGAGCATATTGACTACGAAATAGGCTCTTCAGAGAGAGACCTGACAAAAGAAGAGATCATCCCAAGGATCAAAGACAAAGAAGGGCTTCTCTCTCTTCTTGTGGACACTATCGATAAAGAAGTCATCGATTCTGCACCGTCCTTAAGAATCATCGCAAACTGTGCCGTCGGTTATAACAACATCGACATCAACCATGCCCAGAAAAAGAAAATCCTTATAACCAATACTCCCGGAGTTCTAACGGAAACGACAGCTGACTTGACCTGGGCACTTATATTAGCCGTTGCTCGAAGAATACCTCAAGCTGATAAATTTACAAAAGAAAAAAAATTCAAAGGATGGGAACTAGAACTTTTCCTGGGCAAAGAGGTCACCAGAAAACGCCTGGGGATTATAGGGATGGGCCGAATAGGAAAGGCCGTTGCCACCAGAGCTCAAGCCTTCAGGATGGAGACTGTATATTTTGATCCCCACAGGCTCTCTCCAGAAGATGAGAAAAAATTCAATGCCTCTCCCCTTCCTCTGGATGAACTTTTATCCAGCTCTGATATCATTACCATCCATGCTTCCCTATCTCCGCAGACATTCCATCTGATATCGAAGGAGAAGATCGAGCTGATTAATAAAGATGCTATTTTTATCAACGTCGCCAGAGGTCCAATCGTGGATGAAAAAGCCCTCGCAGAAGCACTGGAAAAAAGGCAGATTTGGGGAGCCGGTTTGGATGTCTATGAAAGAGAACCGGAGATCGAAGAGAAGCTCTTCTCGTTGGACAACATTGTCCTTCTTCCCCATATCGGAAGCGCCACCTATGAAACACGCCTCAAGATGGCTACGATTGCTGCCCGCAATCTGGTTCAAGGATTAAAAGGAGAAAGACCAGATAATCTTGTTGTCTAAATCTTCCCCCTGCAGTCTGTCTTACGGTTTATGTTTCTTTTCTTCCAAATTAAGGGGCTCATTCATACTGCCTGTCCTATACCCAGCGAGATCTAAAGTTATATACGTATAGCCTAATTTTCTAAAGTTTCTTACAACTTCTTTCCTTATCTCTGATTTCATTATTTTAGGAAATTCATCTGATTCTATCTCAATCCGGGCTGTCTGGCCGTGGTGCCTGACTCTTATTTGCTTAAAGCCTAATCCTCTCAAAAACTCTTCAGCTTGATCAATCTGTTTTAAACTAATTGAATCGATCTCTGAATAGTAAGGAAAGCGGGAAGAAAGGCAGGCAAAGGAGGGTTTATCCCAAGTTGGGAGGTCTAGTTTTCTTGAAAGCTGACGAATCTCTTTTTTCAGCAATTGAACTTCCTTCAAAGGAGAACGGATTTTCAATTCTTCTGCTGCCTTCATTCCGGGTCTAAAATCTGTTGTATCTTCATAATTTGAGCCATCAAGGACATAAGGGATATCCTCTGCATCTGCAATATCCTTGAGCTTTAAGAAGAGCTCCTTCTTACAAAAATAGCACCTCTCTGGTGGATTGTTTGAAAACTCAGGGTTATCCAGTTCTTTAGTATGAATAACCATATAACGCACATTAAACATCTGCGCAAATCGAATGGCTTCCTCTCTTTCCCTTTCTGGATAAGTCTCCGAGCTTGCTATGACTGCCAGAACATTATCGCCCAAAACATCTTGAGCAACCTTCAAAAGAAAAGTACTGTCTACTCCGCCAGAGAAAGCAATCAAGACTTTCCCCATCTCTGAGAGAATCTCTTTAAGCTTCTCGAATTTTGAAAAGATGAGATTGCCGCGCTTCGCTCGCAATGACATTTTTATTTATTCCTATACTGCTTTTACCAAATATTACAGGTGGGCTTGATGAATCAAACCCCTACACCTTCGCAATGACATTTTTATTTATTCCTCCGCTAATTTTTTAACTTCTTTTACAAACTCGGTAATAATCTTCTCTTCCTTTAAACGCTTAAGGAGCTTTCCTTTCTTAAATACCACACCGACTCCTCGCCCACAGGCTAGACCAATGTCAGCCTCTTTAGCTTCACCAGGTCCATTGACCATGCAACCCATGACCGCTACATCCAGATTTTCCTTTACAGACGAGAGACGCTTTTCAATCTTGGTAACGATTCTCATCATATCAACCTCACATCTACCACAGATTGGACATGAAATAATATTGGGACCTTTTGAGCGAAGCCCCAGGCTGGAGAGGATGAGAAATCCAACGCGAACCTCTTCTTCAGGAGGAGCGGTCAGAGAGACTCTGATTGTATCTGCCAATCCTTCACTTAAAAGAAGAGCCAAGCCCACAGAGGATTTCACTGAACCCGGAACCAGGCTTCCCGATTCTGTAATTCCAGCATGAAAAGGATAGTCGACTTCTTGGGCAAGGAGTCTGTAGGCTTCAACAGTGCGCATAACATCTGAAGCTTTCAAAGATATTTTTATTAGAGAGAAATCCATATCTTCCAATATCCTGACATGTTTCAGGGCGCTTTCAGCCATTGCCTCAGGGGTAGCCCCTCTATATTTCCTGAGTATGCCTTTTTCCAGCGATCCTGAATTCACACCGATTCTTATAGGGACCGCATTCGCTTTTGCAGCACGAACCACTTCCCTCACCTTCTCTTTAGAGCCAATATTGCCGGGATTTATGCGCAGTCCATCAATACCTTTTTCAAGGGAGGCTATGGCGAGTCTATAATCAAAATGAATATCAGCCACGACCGGGATGGAGGTATGTTTTCTGATTTCTCCTAGAGCTTCGACGGACTCCTTATCAGGAATGGCAAGACGGACAATCTCACAACCTGCCTTTTCCAATTTTTTTATCTGAGAAATGGTTGCTTTCTTGTCTTTTGTATCTGTCTTCGTCATGGATTGAACGACGATGGGAGCACCTCCCCCAATAGCTACATCACCGATCTTAATCTGCCTTGTCTTCCTCCGCTTGAATGAAATTCTAGCGCTCACAGGCTTAGGGCAATCAGATGTTTCTTTCTTTTTCATTTAATCAAGCCCCTGCATCCTCGCAATGACAAGGTGGGTTTGATGAATCAAACCCCTACACCTTCAATAAGGTGGGCTTGATGAATCAAGCCCCTACATCCTCGCAATGACATTTCTATTTATTCCAATACCGCAGGTGGGCTTGATGAATCAAGCCCCT
>Ga0114920_10000581_pt1 | contig 15874 bp, 14 predicted proteins | sample ChitaG_FD_88683 | JGI IMG/M metagenome (GOLD analysis project Ga0114920, IMG submission 88683) | Deep subsurface microbial communities from South Pacific Ocean to uncover new lineages of life (NeLLi) - Chile_00310 metaG | ecosystem: Environmental > Aquatic > Marine > Oceanic > Sediment ... | reverse complement strand
TTCCCCTGGGGCAGCAAACCGGGCATCTTAAAGAAAAACGATGACGGCTCGCTTATGGCTTTTGTGGGCGTGTGCACGCACTTGGACTGCAATGTCATGTACATGGCCGAGCAGAGAAAATTTTTCTGCGCGTGCCATGATGGATGGTATGATGAATTCGGGTTCAATATCGGCGGACCGCCCCCCAGGCCTCTTCGGCAGCTCTTTGTCTCTGTGGAGGGAGAAGAATTGGTCATCAAAAAAGAAGGAGTCGAGTGAAAAAGACAAAGAACGGAAGGCGGATGAGGAGCTGGCTGGATGAGCGGCTTGGCCTGTCCACCGTGACTCAGTTCCTGAGAAACAAATCCATCCCCCAGCACAAGCACACCATCTGGTCCTACACGGGGAGTGCCGTTCTTCTCTTCTTTGTCATCCAGGTTTTGACCGGTTTTATATTGATTTTTTACTATAAACCCATCCTCGAAGAAGCCAATGCCAGTGTGGCCCGGATAATGACCGAAGTCCCCCTGGGTTGGATACTCCGGTCTGTCCACAGCTGGTCGGCCACATTTATGATCGCTTTCATCTTTGTTCATCTCCTCAGTATCTGGATCAACAAGGCCTACCGCCGTCCTCGTGAGATGACCTGGATGACCGGCGTTCTGCTTCTTTTCTGTTCCCTGATGTTTGGGTTTACAGGATATCTTCTTCCTTGGGATGATCTTTCGTTTTCGGCGACTAAAGTCGGGACCGACATCCCAAGAGCCATTCCCATCGTTGGAGAGTGGATGACAAAACTGCTCCGCGGCGGCGAAGATGTGACAGGGGATACACTGACCCGTTTTTTCGGGATTCATGTCTGCATCCTCCCCATTTTTCTCCTTGTTCTCCTGGCGGTGCATGTCTATCTCATCCAGAAACTGGGGATGAGTATTCCTCTGGAGGCGGAAAAATCTCAAAAAAAGCTAAAGGAAATTCCGTTCTGGCCGAATTTTGTCTACAGGGAGGCCATTTTGTGGCTGATCCTTTTTGGCGTTTGCCTCACAGCGGCCATCTTTTTTCCGCCTTCGCTGGATAAGGCGGCCGATTTGATGGCTCCGGCACCGGAAGGAATCAAGCCCGAATGGTACTTTTTGTTCCTCTTCCAGACATTGAAGATATTTCCGGCTAAGCTCCTTTTTATAAGCGGCGAAACAACGGCGGTTTTTCTCATCCTTTTTGGAATTATCCTGTTCTTCTTTTTGCCCGTGATCGACAATAAACCGGATGAAAGGAAAGGGAAAATTGTGAAAGCATCTGCGTTTCTTTTCATCCTGTATATGGTGATCATGTCTATATGGAGTCTGATGTGAAGAAGAGAGTCGCCGTTCCCCTGTTTGCGATTTTTCTGCTGGCATTCGTCTTTTCTATTGGGCAGGCAGAGGTTATAGCTGGCCGGGAGATCCCCTTTCTTCAGCAGAGCCAGGGGGATCAAGAAAAGAATGAGACTGAAACGATCGTACCGGCACCCGAAGATATCAAACAGGCCACGGCCCTTTACGTTTTTTTAGGATGGATATGGCTGTCCATAGGTGTTCTCATATTTTTTCTCCGCCTGAAAATCAAGGAAGTCGACAGGCTACATGGCCTCGGCTATTTCTCAGAAGATAAAGATTAGAAGGATTATTTTACTTGATGAGATCTAAAGAGGTGGAAGCGCTCCACTCGGATTTTTAACGCCGCCACACCACCCATCCATTTAAGGCTGCAGGTTTTTTCCCCCTAAAAAGGTGGCACTTCCGTACCTTTTCTCAATGCACTACATGTATTCTCTCAAGAAGATGCGTACCACTTTTCTTAATCCATCCCGTGCTCAAACATACTCAGTGGCCGACACAGTCGGCTTCCCTCGATGAACAACTCGGTAAGGCTAAATCCTCGGATGTCGCTTTTTCCATCATCTTCAGATCTCATCATAAAAAAACATGTCTTTATTGTAACCAAAATTGTGGGGGTGTGCGAATTTTTCCTTTTTTCTTCGTCTTATGTTATGGAAGCATGGTTTTACACGAGAAAAAAATCAGGTCAACCTCATCCGTTAAGGTCCAGGAGGGGCATCGGTCTCGGCTCAGAGAGAAATTTTTAAATGCAGGCCTAGAAGGATTTTTAAATTACGAAATCATCGAACTCCTCCTGACCCTAGGAACTCCCAGGAAGGATTGCAAGCAACCCGCCAAAGATGCCTTAAAAAAGTTTAGGACATTGAGGGGAGTCCTGGAGGCTCCTGCCGAGCAGCTCATGGAGATCAAAAGCATCGGGACGCAAAATGTCTTTGGGCTCAAGCTCATTCAAGAGGTGTCGAGGAGGTTCCTCAAAGAAAAGATGCTAGCCCGGGCCTACTGTCGTTCGTCAAAAGAGGTTTTTGACTATCTTTATCATTCGCTCCGGGATTCCAAAATAGAAAAGTTTAAGGCGCTCTTTCTGGATGCAAAAAACCAAATTTTGGAGGAAAAAACTATATTTGAGGGGACGGTTGACTCTAGTGCCGTCTACCCCCGGGAGATCATTAAAGAGGCTCTGAGGCGCGACGCCTCTTCGCTGATTTTTGTGCACAATCATCCATCGGGAGATCCCACTCCGTCAGAAAGCGATAAGGAAATCACTGCCGAGCTGGTTTTTGCTGCCAATGTCGTACAGATTAGAGTTCTCGATCACCTCATCATCGGGAACAATCGCTATTTCAGTTTTGCCGATAGTGGGCTGCTTGGCGAGTACGAGACGGCTTTTCAATTCAAAACAAAATGATTCTATATAAATTGGGGACAGTCCCTATTTTGTCCAGAAAAAATGGGGACTGTCCCCAATTTATATATATTTGTAATTCCTATCTCTGGAGGATAGAATTAAAAAAAGGAGGTGCCCCATGCCTGATGATCAAGACATTGCGAGTAAATTCCAGATTAAACCGATCGACGAGATTGCGGCCAAACTGGGAATAGCCGCCGATAATTTAGAGAAATATGGGTTGTACAAAGCCAAACTATCTCCAGAAAAAATAGAAAATTTGAAGGGCGAGAGAGGAAAATTGATCTTGGTTACCGCCATGAGCCCGACACCGGCCGGTGAGGGGAAAACGACAACATCCATTGGTCTGGCTGATGCTTTTATCAGGCTGGGGAAAAAGGCGACAGCTGCTCTGAGGGAGCCGTCACTAGGTCCTGTCTTTGGGATGAAAGGGGGCGCAACCGGAGGCGGGTACGCTCAAATCATGCCAAGAGAAGAGATCAACCTCCATTTTACAGGCGACATCCATGCCATAACAGCGGCCCACAATCTCCTCTCTGCCATTGTGGACAACCAGCTTCATTTTGGCGGATCCTGCGGCCTTCTCGACTGCCGCCGCGTGACGTGGAAGAGGGTCCTGGATATGGATGACCGCGTGTTACGAGAAGTGGTTGTGGGGATCGGTGGACCGCTTCGCGGCATCGCTCGGGAGACGGGATTTGACATCACGGCTGCTTCAGAAGTCATGGCTATTTTGTGCCTGGCAGACAATGCCCAGGATTTAAAGGAGAGATTGGGAAATATTTTGGTGGGATATTCTCCCGACAATGCTCCCGTCTTTGCCAGGGAGCTTAAAGTTCAAGGGGCCATGGCCGCGCTTCTCAAAGAGGCCCTCAAACCAAACCTCGTTCAAACCCTTGAGGGAACACCCGTTTTTGTCCACGGCGGACCATTCGCCAATATCGCTCACGGCACAAACTCCATCATTGCCACACGATTGGCCTTGAGAACTGCCGACTACGTAGTGACAGAAACCGGATTCGGTTCCGACCTGGGTGCGGAAAAATATTTTGATATCGTTGTCCGGGGCGAAAGTATACCACCTCCGGATGTCTGTGTACTGGTGGGAACGATTCGTGCCTTGAAGTTTCACGGAGGAGTTCGCAAGGACGAATTGGAACTGGAAAATATTGCTGCCCTGAAGAAGGGATTTGTTAACCTGGAAAAACACATCGATAACCTCAGGTTTTTTGGTGTTCCTTTCGTGGTGGCCCTGAACAAGTTCCCTTCAGATACAGAGGCAGAGATTGAACAATTTATGACGTTGTGTGAGAGAGCAAAAGTCAGAGTGGCCCTGAGTGATGTCTATGGCCGCGGAGGAGAGGGGGGAGAAGAGCTGGCCCACCAGCTGATCGAAGCCATGGAGAAGGACGAGCACCATTTTCAATATCTGTATCCTCTAGACATGTCCCTTATAGAGAAAATTGAGACCGTAGCCAAGAAAATCTATGGAGCTTCCGGCGTGGCGATGGAAGGAAAAACAAGACGGAAAATCCGGAGGATGGAAAAGGACGGATTTGGCCATCTTCCTGTCTGCATCGCAAAAACTCAGTATTCTCTCTCCGATGATGACCAGGCTCTGGGAAGGCCTGAAGATTTTACCCTTATCGTAACAGACGCCTCTCTCAGTTCAGGTGCAGGCTTTGTGGTCGTTTACTGTGGGGATATCATGACCATGCCGGGACTTCCGAAAATCCCGTCTGCCGAGAAGATCGACATCACAAAAGATGGTGAAATCACCGGGCTTTCATAAAACATTTACAGCCAATTTCAATTGTGATACAAATGAATTGATCTTAATTTTTTATATTTTATAACGAGGGAATTATACATGTGTGAACTCAGAGATGTTTTTGTCGTCGGGGCTGCCCGTACAGCCACCGGCAATTTTTTAGGGACATTAAAAGGCTTCAAAGCCTCTGATCTTGGAGGATTTGCGATCAAAGAAGCCGTCAAGAGAGCCACGGTGGCCGGTGAAGATATTGATGAAGTCATAATGGGCAATGTCGTATCTGCAGGCGGCGGACAGGCTCCGGCCAAGCAGGCGTCCATCAAAGGCGGTTTGCCACCAACGGTCAGCTGCTTTGCCGTCAACAAAGTCTGCGGTTCAGGATTAAAAGCCGTCCATCTGGCGGCTCAGGCGATCTGGCTGGAGGAGAAAGAGATTGTTGTGGCCGGCGGCATGGAAAGCATGAGTCAAGCTCCCCATCTTGCCTGGGGTGTTCGTGAGGGCATTAAGTTTGGCGACCTGAAGTTAGAGGACTCAATGATCCTGGACGGCCTTTGGTGTGCTTTTGATGATTACCACATGGGCCAAACGGGCGAGGTCATTGCCGAAAAATTCGGAGCTTCGCGAAAAGAGCAGGATGCCTATGCCGTCAGCAGCCATCAAAAAGCCCTCCATGCTATCGAAAAGGGATATCTCAAGAATGAAATCGTTCCGGTGGAAGTTCCCCAAAAAAAGGGCGATTCTCTCGTTTTTTCTGTGGATGAAGGCCCTCGGAAAGATGCCACACTGGAAAAATTAGCAAAACTTCGCCCCGCTTTCAAAAAAGATGGGACAGTTACGGCCGGAAATGCGTCTAGTTTAAATGACGGGGCTGCGGCCTTGGTTTTGGCTTCGGCCGATGCCGTCAAAGACAAGGATTTAAAACCGATGGTCAGAATTTTAGCCACAACCACCAATCCTGTCGAGCCGCACATGGCGATGTACGCACCCAAAGGAGCAATCGAGAAGCTTCTCAAGAATGTCGGGTGGACGGTTGCGGATGTTGACCTTTTTGAGATTAACGAAGCCTTTTCATCTCAACTGGTGGTTTTGATCAAAGAGCTCGGCCTCGACAGAGATAAAGTCAATGTGCATGGCGGCGCTGTCTCTCTCGGCCATCCGATAGGTGCAACTGGGGCAAGAATCCTTACCACATTGATCTACGGATTAAAGCACAGGGGGCTTAAGAAGGGCATCGCCTCTCTCTGCCTTGGTGGAGGAGATGCCGTGGCCATGGCTGTGGACATCGTGGATTGAGGAGAAATTATGGATATCAAGAAAATAGGCATTGTGGGATCAGGAGCCATGGGGGCCGGCATTGCTCAGACGGCGGCCTCGAAGGGTTTTAAAGTTGTTTTGAATGATATCGGCACGGAATATCTTGAGCAGGCCGTAAAAAAAATCGACAAGAGCCTTTCCAAACTCATTGAGAAAGGGAAGATCGAGGAGGACAAAGGCACAATCCTGGGCCGCATCCAGACTACTTCTGACATAGAAAGAATGAAGGACACAGATTTTGTGATCGAAGCCGTCTATGAGGATTATGAGGTCAAAAAGGACGTTCTGCAGAAGCTGGACAAAATTCTTCCTCCACAGATTCTTTTGGCCACAAATACCTCATCCATTTCTATCACAAGGCTGGGTGCTCTGACCAGCCGGGCCTCTCAGTTCATGGGGATGCATTTTATGAATCCGGTCCCTTTGATGGTTTTGGTGGAGTTGATTAGAGGCATCGCTACGAGCCAGGACACGTATGATGCCGTCAAAACCCTCACCGAGAAAATGGGGAAGACCCCGGTAGAAGCCAACGATTATCCAGGATTCATTTCCAACCGCATCCTTATTCCCATGATCAACGAGGCCGTCTTTGCTCTTATGGAAGGCGTGGGCACAGCCGAAGCCATCGACAATGTTATGAAACTGGGAATGAATCATCCCATGGGGCCCTTGGCCCTTGGGGATCTCATCGGTCTGGATGTCTGTCTGGATATCATGGAGGTTCTCTATGAAGGATTTAAAGACAGCAAATACAGGCCCTGTCCCCTGCTGAAAAAGATGGTCGATGCCGGATATCTCGGGAGAAAGACAGGCAGAGGATTTTACGACTACAGCTCATAATTATAAGGAGAAAGCAATGAATAACGAAGACATCGAAGCAAAACTAAATGCAAAAGGTAGAGCGATTGAATCGGCTCTCAATCAAATAGAAAAACAGTTCGGCAAGGGTGCCATCATGAAAATGGGACAGAAAAATGCGGCCGACCAAGTGCCGGCCATTCCAACCGGATCTGTTGCGTTTGATCTCGCCCTGGGAATTGGAGGTTTCCCCCGGGGTCGTGTGGTCGAAATCTTTGGTCCGGAAGCCACTGGAAAAACAACGCTGGCCGTTCATGTCATTGCAGAAGCTCAAAAACAGGGTGGTCAGGCCGCTTTTATAGATGCCGAGCACGCCATGGATCCCAAATACGTGGCAAGTATCGGAGTCAATATCGATGACCTCCTCATTTCTCAGCCGGATTATGGTGAGCAGGCCTTGGAAATTGCCGAAGTTCTTGTGCGCAGTGGGGCCGTTGATGTCATCGTTGTCGATTCTGTGGCGGCTCTTGTTCCCAAGGCCGAGTTGGAGGGGGAAATGGGCGATGCGCACATGGGGCTTCAAGCCCGGCTTATGTCTCAGGCGTTGAGGAAACTGACGGCCATTGTCGCCCGGTCTAAAACTTGCTTTATTTTTGTTAACCAATTACGAGAGAAAATCGGATTTTTTCTGGGCAATCCCGAGACGACAACGGGAGGGCGTGCTCTTAAGTTCTATACCTCTTTGAGAGTCGATGTGCGGAGAATTGCCACGTTAAAAGATGGCGAACAAGTCATAGGCAATAGGGTCAAAGTTAAGATCGTGAAAAACAAGATGGCGCCCCCCTTCCGCACTGCTCAGTTCGATATTATCTACGGAGAGGGGATCTCCAAAGAGGGAGATTTGATCGACTGCGGTGTGGAATACGGGCTTATCGAAAAGGCCGGAACCTGGTACTCCTATAAGGGAGAGAGATTGGGTCAAGGGCGGGAGAATGTCAAAAAACTCCTCAAGGAAAATCCTGAGATTGCCGATGAGCTCAATGTGGAAGTCCGAAAAAAAGCGGGACTCATTCCTCAGGAAAAACCTGTTGAAGACGAGAAAAAAGAATAGCGCTGCCCAAACACGCTGATCAAGCGTGGAGGAAAAATGCGAAAGAAAGGCTCTAAAAATCTATTTGTTTCAATTTTTTTGTTTTTGGCTGTAAGCCTTACGACCAACGTTTTAATTCATGGCGAGAACCCTTCCGATCCCCGAACAAAAGAGGTCGATAAGATTTTTGCCAGCTGGGACAAACTCGATTCCCCCGGATGTACCCTAGGAATTATCCAGGAGGGGCGTTTCATTTACGAGCGGGGCTACGGGATGGCCAATCTGGAATATGGCATTCCCCTGACGTCCCAGTCGGTGTTCCGTATCGGTTCGACATCCAAGCAGTTTACGGCCATGTGCATTGTCCTGCTTGAGGAAGAAGGCAAAATTTCCTTGGATGACAACCTCAAAAAGTACTTTCAGGAAATGCCTGACTATGCCGAATCCATCACTATCAGACAGCTTCTTCACCACACGAGTGGAGTGAGAGACTACTTGACTTTGATGAGCCTTGCGGGAGCCAGAGGAGATGATTTTTATACCGATCCGGAAGTCATTGACATGATTGCCCGGCAGAAAGAGCTGAACTTTGTTCCTGGGGATGAGTTCCTCTACAGCAATTCCGGGTATTTTCTCCTGGCTGAGATTATCAAAAGAGTGACCGGAGATTCCATGCGGGCGTACGCCGAAGATAAGATATTTAAACCTCTGGGGATGACCCATACTCATTTTCATGATGATTTTACTCAAATTGTGAAAAGCCGTGCCTCCGGCTATGGACGGAAGAAAGGAGGAGATTTTTGGATCAATATGACCACACTGGGAATGATTGGAGATGGGGGCGTGTTCACTTCGGTTGACGATCTGCTTCTCTGGGATCAGAATTTTTATGACAATAAACTGGGTAAAGCCGACAAGAAATTGATAGATAAAGTATTGACCCCCGGAGTTCTCAACAGCGGTGAAAAACTCGACTATGCCTTTGGGCCATGAAACACTCAATGCAGAACAATTGAGGGCCTATACCGGAGACTACTACAGTGAGGAACTGGACGTGACCTACCGCATCTTTCTCAAAGAGGGCAAGCTGCATTTGCAGCAAAAGAACCCACACAGGCCCTATCCCGGAGGGATTCTCCTACAGCAGCGAAAAGACAGATATAATGTAGGAAAGCTTATCCTGAACTTTGACCGTGAGGACAGAAACAAAGTGACGTCTTTTACCGTAAATGCGGGCCGCGTGAAGAATATCCGGTTTGTAAAAAAAATGAATCGTGATAGAACTCAAACGATATAAATTGTTGAGGAGGGCCACATGAAGGCCAAATGGATTGTCGGATTGGTTTTTCTCGGACTGCTCGTCATTCTCCTTTTCCAAAACCAACAGGCTGTTACTTATCGTGTTTTTTTCTGGGAGATCAGCATCTCTCAAGTTCTGCTCGTGCCCGTCGTTCTCCTGATTGGATTTCTCTTTGGCTTAGCAGTCAGATTAAAAAAGAAGTCCAGGACAAAGATTCCTCTCGAGCAGGAAGAGGACGACAAGTTCGAAGAGATCGAATGAAACCGGCCGGTTAGAGAATAAAGCCAAAAATGAGAAAGAGGCCTAAGGCCAACCCTCCCGCAATCAGCGCATAGGGAAGCTGGGTACGTACATGGTCGATGTGGTCGGTTGCCGAAGCCATGGAAGAGATGATGGTGGTGTCTGAAATGGGGGAGCAGTGGTCTCCGAAAACCCCGCCTCCCAGCACCGTGGCGATCACCAGTCCGGGATTGAGTCCGATGAGGGTGATCATAGGCACGGCGATGGGAATCATGATGGCGAACGTTCCCCAGGATGTGCCTGTGGAAAAGGCAATAAAACAGGACACAAGAAACAACACTGCCGGGATAATCCCGGTGGGAAGAGTGGATTTGGCCGCCTGGGCCACAAAGAGTCCTGTGCCCAGAGCCTCACACGTGTCCCCTATGGCAAAGGCGAGGATCATCAGGCTGGCCAGAGGGATGAGACCACCGACACCTTTCATGAAAATATCTGTGATCTCCTTTGTACGCATAATGTTTTGTGCCCGGTAGGCGATAGCCCCAACGGCCAATCCGGCGATAACCGACCAGAGCACTGAAAGGGAGCCAGATCCTTCCATGATGTTTCCCTTTCCCGTGATGAGCAGGACCACAGGCATCATGGTCACCATGACACCTACCGGGAGGATCATGTTGATGGCCCGGGGAGGAATGCCTTTCTTTTCATCCATCATCACAACACTCTCGGAGATCAGAGGCTCGGCGCCGTCACGGAGGAGCTTGCCTTCTTCGAGAACTCTTTTTTCGGCCTTGCGCATGGGCCCGATGTCTTTTCCTGTCAGCACGACCACAAGGACGATCAGCAGGGCGATAATGGCATAAAAATTAAAAGGCATCGAGGACACCAGCATCCGTACGGGATTTTCTACACCCTGTGTAGCCAGGAGCCCGATGACAAATGCGCCCCAGGCATTGAGGGGAATGAGGACACATTTAGGCGCGGATGTCGAATCAAGGATATAACTCAGTTTTTCCCGGGACACTTTGAGCTTGTCAAAAATTGGTCTGGAAACCGCACCGGAGACAAGCACACAGATGCTGGACTCAATAAAAATGACAAATCCCAGCAGCCAGGCGAGAAGTCCGGCTGATTTCCTGGTCTTGACCAACCCCTTCCCTGTCATCCAGTTAACAAATCCCTTCATGCCTCCCGAATACTGGGTGAAGGTGATGATGGCGCCGATCATTGCAGAGAACAGCACGACCCTGGTGTTGTCGGCATCCTGGAACACCGAGACGAGTGCATTGACGGTTTGGATCAGCCCGGTCAAGGGATTCCAGTTGTGGATAATGGTCCAGCCCAGCCAGATCCCCAATGTGAGGGAGATGTAGACATGTTTTGTCTTGATGGCCAGAAAGATGGCCAGGAGCGGGGGAAGGATGGACAGCCAGCCGTATGTTTCCATAGCGAACGCGAAGGGAGATATATCACTGAGAACGGGACATGTCAAATTGGTAAAGATGTTTCAATTTAGTGAGTCTCAGGAAATATCTGTCGATAATTGTATGGAAAATAATTGGCTCTCTGGTAGATCTGGGGGATATCCTTGAGGATTTCAGGCCCCATCTGTGCTGGTTCAGAGCGGTGTCTTCCAGCACGGTTGGTTGATTTTAAGAGAGCCTGAATGCCAATAAATTATGAAAGTAAGTTCTTCAGATAGCGGGCGGTGTGGGAGGTTTTGGATTGGATGATCTCTTCCGGAGTCCCCAAAGCCACAATCTGTCCACCTCGTTCTCCTCCTTCGGGGCCGAGGTCGATGATGTGGTCGGCACATTTGATCATGTCCAGGTTGTGTTCGATGACGACAACGGTGTGTCCTTCTTCCACTAGTGTCTGGAAAGTATTGAGGAGAACCCGAACGTCGTCCTGGTGGAGTCCGATTGTGGGTTCGTCAAAAAGATAGAGTATTTTTTCCTTTCTCTTGTGGACGAGGTTGTAGGCGAGTTTTATCCTCTGGAGTTCTCCTCCGGAAAGTGTGGTCGTGGGCTGTCCGAGCTTGACGTAGTCCAAACCCACATCCATAAGGGGGGAGAGCTTTTTCTGGATTTTTGGGATCTCGGTAAAAAAATCGCAGGCTTCCTCTATGCTCATCTGGAGGATGTCGTCGATATTTTTCTCTTTGTACTTAATTTCGAGGATGTCCTTCTGGAACCTCTTTCCCTTGCAGTCTTCACAGGTGAGAATGACATCAGAAAGAAACTGCATCTCCACAATCTGAATGCCGGCCCCCTTGCATTCCTCACATCTGCCTCCCGCCGTGTTAAACGAGAAATACCCCGGTTTAAAACCCAGGGATCTGGCTTCTCGAGTCCGGCTGAAAATGTCGCGAATGTCGTCCATAGCCTTGGTGTAGGTAGCTGGAATAGACCGGGGGGAGGTGCTGATGGGCGCCTGATCGACCATGATAATTTTATCGATAATGTCTTTCCCTCCGATGTCCTGATATCCATCCGTTCGCTCTCCCTTCCATCCGCGGTAGAGAACATCGTCGAGAAGAGTGCTCTTCCCCGAACCTGAAACGCCTGTGATGCAGGTGAATATGTTCACAGGGATTTTGACGTCCAGGTTTTTGAGATTGTGTTTGTGCGCGTTTGTGATGGTGATGAATCTTTTGGATGTTCGTCTCTTTTCGGGGACCTTGATTTTTTCCTCACCACGCATGTACCGGGCCGTGAGCGTATGCGAAGATTTGAGGAATGTGTCCATGGGACCCGCATACATCACTTCCCCGCCAAATCGTCCGGCCTTCGGGCCGAGATCGATCAAAAACTCCGCCGAACGAATGATCTCGGGATCGTGCTCGACCACGACGACGGTGTTGCCGATGTCTTTGAGGGACTTGAGAATTTCGATCAATCGGTGATTGTCCCGGGGATGGAGACCGATGCTGGGCTCGTCGAGAACAAACAGGGTGCTTACAAGAGATGTACTCAAGGCGGCGGCCAGGTTGATCCGCTGGGCTTCGCCTCCGCTCAGGGTGAAGGTGATCCTGTCCAGAGTGATGTATTCCAGTCCCACTTCCAGGAGAAATTTTAATCTATTTTTGATCTCAAGGATCAGGCGCTCGGCGACCTGTTTTTGGAAGGGAGAGAGAACCAGGCTGTTGAGAAAAGAATAGGCCTCTTTGACCGTTTTGTGAACGAATTGTCCGATGTTGGTGCTGTCGATCTGGACGTTCAGGGCTTTTTTGTTCAGCCGCAGCTGGTGGCATTCCGGGCAGGGGATGTACTTCCTATAGCGGGAGATAAAGACCCGGACCTGCACCTTGTATTTTTTGCGCTGCAGCCTGTCGAAAAACCCTTGAACTCCTTTGTAGCGCCCCTCTCCCGTGAAGACAAAACGCTTCCATTCCTTTTTCAAATCTTTGTAGGGAACATCAGTCGGGATCTCTCTACTTTGGGCTTCAGTGATGAGCCGTCGCAGGCGGTGCCGGGACACGCCTTTGCTCCAGGGTTGCACCGCTCCCTCTTCGATGGATTTATTTTGATCGGGAATAATTTTGTCCTCATCGATAACGGCTAGGTCTCCAAAGCCATGGCAGAGAGGACAGGCCCCCTGCGGGCTGTTGAAGGAAAAGAGATTGGGGACGGGCTCTTCATAGATCAAGTCACATGCTTTGCATTCCAGCTTGTCGGAATAGATGATTTCCCCATGACCCTCGCTTTGGATTTTGACTTTTCCCCCGCCTTTTTTTAATCCGAGTTCGAGAGAATCCACGAGACGCTCTCTTTCCTCGGGATCTATTAACATCCGGTCAACGAAAACATTGATGGACTCTTTATCTTTGAGTTCGGCTTTGTCGAGATCAACCACGCGGTCCTCCTGGATGATCCGGTGGAATCCATCTTTTTTCAGGTCATCCCATCCGTTTTCTATGGGTCTGGAAAAAGAGATGAGGATTTTTGAGCGAGGGGGAAGCTTAAGGAGCTCTTCAACGATGGCATCGATGGTGTCGCGGATAACCGGGTTTCCGCATGTGCTGCAGTGAATGGTGCCGATCCGGGCATAGAGGATTCTGGCAAAATCATGGATCTCGGTGACGGTGGCTACGGTCGAGCGGGGATTTTTTGTCACGGCTTTCTGCTGGATGGCGATGGCTGGAGTGATCCCTTCGATGAGATCGGAGTCGGGCTTCTCCATGCGCTCCAAAAACTGGCGGGCATAGGAGGAAAGGGACTCGATAAAGCGGCGCTGTCCTTCGGCATAGAGCGTGTCAAAGGCGAGTGAGGATTTCCCTGAGCCCGAGACACCGGTTATGATGACCTGTTTGTTTAAAGGAATATCGAGATCGATATTTTTCAGGTTGTGAACCCTGATGCCGCGGAGCTTGATAACTTCGTCCATTGTTTTTAATTTTCTATTATAAGAGAAATAGAGGAGACAGGCTACAAGAATTGGGGACAGTCCCCATTTTCTACCGCTTCCAGAAAATGGGGACTGTCCCCAATTTTTGAAACTTGATATAATGAGTACGTTTTTGAATGAAATTTTTTCTTGTCCTTCCCATCGCCCTGGCTCTGGCCATGGATGCATTTGCCGTTTCTGTGGGTCTCAGTGTCAATCGAAAAGGGCTTTCACGAAATCAGGTTTTCCGGCTGGCCTCTGGCTTTGGCCTTTTTCAGTTTCTAATGCCTATTCTTGGCTGGCTTGCCGGGCAGACCATTATAGAATCTATTAAAACTGTTGATCACTGGGTGGCCTTCGGGCTCCTGGCTGTTATCGGGGCCAAGATGATCTATGAGTCCTTTAAGTCCGAGACAAAAAATTCGAATCGGGACAGAGATCCGACAAAAGGATTTGTTCTCCTTATACTTTCGGTGGCCACGAGCATCGATGCGTTGGCCGTGGGTCTCAGTTTTGCCGCCCTTAATTGGCCTGTCCTTGTTCCTTCTCTGATAATTGGAATTGTGGCGTTTATAATGACGGTTGTCGGCACAAGAATCGGCCCCCTTTTTGGACGGTTGGTGGGCAAGAGGGCCGAGCTTTTCGGAGGATGTGTTTTGATTTTGATCGGGATTAAAATTCTGATCGATCACCTCTAGAGGTCCACCCTGAATCCTCCAAAGATGGAAAAACCAGGGGCTCCGTATCCTTTGACGGTTTCATAATCCACATTGAAGATATTTTCGAGCCGGAGAAAGATTTGCGTTGAGGAGAGGACATAATAGGAGACCGTGCTGTTGACAAGAGTATAGGACGGCATGGTAACCCTTTCCGAAGTAAACTCAAAAAATTCCATATCATCCCGCCCTCCGAGGAACAGAAGAGAAAACTCGATGTTCCCTTTAGTCAAAAAGCTAAAATTTATTCTGCCTTGAAAATGACTGGAGGGGCGCCGCAAAAGAAGTTCTCCTGTACCTTTGTCTTTGTGATTTGTCGTCGTGTAGCTGGTATAAAGAGAGAGATTCTTTGTTATCTTTCCCTTGAAGCCGAACTCAAATCCCTTGGATTCGGCCTCGGCAATATTGATATACCCATCTATGAAATCAAAATCAATGAGGTTGATGTAGGTGTGAGAAAAATACTGGGCACTGAATAATATTTTTTCGTTGAAAAAGGACTGTTCCATTCCGATGTCCCAACCTGTAGATTTTTCCGGCTCTAAGGTTTCGTTCCCGATGGGTCCCCATAATGTTCCCGGTGCAAAGAGCTGGTAAAGGGATGGGGATTTGAATCCGGTACCTATCGTGCCTTTGATCTTCGTCCCTGTGTTTTCAATCAAATAGGCCGGGGCCAGACGAAACGTCAGGGATGAACCAAACTGGCTGTGAATGTCGAGACGGGTACCCAGAGTGGCATAAAATTGTCCACCGAGGCGGAGCTGATCTTGTACATAAAAGCCTGTTGTGCTGGCCTTCTGGGGAGGAAACAGACTCTGGAAAGGACCCCACAGCCCATCGGATGAGTACTCGGATTCTCCATGTTCTTCCTGAAAATCGACACCAAAAGTCACGGTATTTGTTTCGTTCAGATAGAGATTGTTCTGCCAATCGAGCTTGTAAAAACGGCTGGAATAGAATGCCTGATCGCTGTCAAAAGGGTGAAGTTCATCTGTGGGATTTTCATACGATCGGTCATAATCTACGACGGACAGGTTTAGCTTTTGGTCCCAGCGGTTATTCCAGAGAAGCCACCTGGCTTGCCCTTTCAGGAAGAGAGAATTGTAGGTCTGCAGATTGTTCGGGTCGTCCCCATAGGCACCGCCAAAATTGTCGATGTCGATTTCCGTCTCGATCCTCCGGACTACAAAATCAAACTCCAGATTATCGTTAAGACGGAATCCAAGACGGCCAGAAAATGTCAAATTCTGATATCCATCCTTTTCCGAGTTGCCTTCGTAGGCCTCGTTGGCGGCTGAAAAGCCCGAACTGTGGAGGAAGGCCGCACCCACAGAATAAAAGATTTTTTCTGAGCTTCCACTGAGTGTCGTGCTCCCGGAGAAAAAGCCATATGATCCACCCTGGGAAGAAAAATTTATCGTTGGACTGCCCTCGCCCTTTCTGGTGATAATGTTGATGACGCCGCTGATGGCATCCGAGCCGTAAAGCGTGCTTTG
>Ga0114920_10000580_pt1 | contig 15878 bp, 12 predicted proteins | sample ChitaG_FD_88683 | JGI IMG/M metagenome (GOLD analysis project Ga0114920, IMG submission 88683) | Deep subsurface microbial communities from South Pacific Ocean to uncover new lineages of life (NeLLi) - Chile_00310 metaG | ecosystem: Environmental > Aquatic > Marine > Oceanic > Sediment ... | reverse complement strand
GAATAACGAGTCCGACAGCTTTTGCGGCTCCGGTGGTTGTGGGGATCTGGGAGATGGCAGCGGCTCGGGCCCGCCGCAGGTCCTTATGCGGAGCATCGAGCAATTTCTGGTCGCCGGTGTAAGCGTGAATCGTGGTCATGAATCCCTTCTCGATGCCGAATTCATCATGCAGAACTTTGACTACGGGGGCCAGGCAGTTGGTGGTGCAGGACGCGTTGGAGATGATGTGGTGATTATCGTGGTCATAAGTGTCTTCGTTGACTCCCAGGACAAGCGTGGCATCAGGCTCTATGGCCGGGGCCGAGATGATTACCTTTTCCGCACCTCCCTGTTCGATGTGCTTTGCAGCGTCCTGTTTTTTCCTGAAGAGTCCGGTCGATTCGATGACTACGGATACGCCCAGGTCTTTCCAGGGGAGATTTCCCGGGTCCTTTTCTGAAAGGACTTTTATCTTTTTGCCATCGACGATGATCTCATCCTCTGCGGCCTGAATATCCGCCTCTAAAATCCCGAGCACAGAGTCATATTTCAGAAGATGAGCCAGGGTTTTAGAGTCGGTGATGTCATTGACAGCGAGAATTTCGATATCCGGATCCTTGTAGGATGCGCGAAGAAAATTTCTGCCTATTCGTCCAAATCCGTTTATTCCGACTTTATGAGTCATATGAAACCTCCTGTATGATTTCCCTTCTCTATTAACATAAAACCTGTCCTAAATCAACGAACTATCATCGGGGTGTCATCAGGGTCAGATCTCAAAGCTTTTGAAGCCTGAGTTCGAAAATGGTACAATCCTCAATAAATACGGAGATAACTCCAAACCAGATGGCAAAGGAGTGGCCATGAAAGTCCTCTCGTCAAAACAGATGAAAGAGATCGATAGACGGGCTATCCAGGAGCTCGGTATACCCGGCCCTACCCTGATGGAGAACGCCGGTCTGAGGATTTTTCAGAATATCCAGAAAAGATTTCCGGATTTGAGCAAAGAAAAATTTACGATTGTTGCGGGTAAAGGAAACAACGGTGGCGATGGCTTTGTCGTGGCACGGCATCTTTTAAAGCAGGGTGCTGACCCGGATGTGCTGCTTCTGGCTTCAAAGAGCGAGGTAAAGGGGGATGCCGCAGGAAATTTAAAAGTTGCCGAGGAGATCGGAATAAGGATCAGTGAAGTCCGCTCCGTGAAAGATCTAAACTTTCAGAAGCGAAAAATTTCACAGTCCTCCGTGATTATCGATGCGATTTTCGGGACAGGCCTCACAAAGCCGGCTCAAGGGCTTTATGTTGATGTGATCGAGCTGATCAACAAATCCAAGGCATTTAAGGTTGCCGTGGATATTCCTTCCGGCTTATCTTCCGATACATTCCAGATTATCGGTCCCTGTGTGAAGGCTGATTTGACGGTGACTTTGGCTGCCCCCAAGATCTCCAATGTTTTCCCGCCTGCAGAAGAGTGTATCGGAGAACTGGTTATAGCTGACATCGGCATCCCTTCTTTTTTATTCAAGGATAAAGAGCTCAAGCTTGAACTGGTGGAGAAAAAAACCGTTGCTCCTTACTTCAAAAAACGGAAAAGGGATGCCCATAAAGGAACCTACGGACATCTCTTCATTCTTTCCGGATCTCTGGGGAAAACGGGCGCGGCCGTCATGGCCGGAAAGGCAGCCTTAAAGATGGGAGCCGGCCTGGTGACAGTGGGGACTCCGGAAAGCTGCCTTCCTATTGTCGCTCGCGGCATGGACGAGTTGATGACCGAGCCTCTGTCAGAGACACCGGAAAAAACTCTCTCGTCCGAGGCCTTGAAAAAGACGGTTTCTCTCCTTGAGGGGAAGGATGCTCTGATGATCGGGCCGGGGATATCCACACATCCTTCCACAGCCGAATTCGTTTTTTCCCTGATTCCGAAAATCAATATCCCTGCGGTCATCGACGCGGATGCCCTGAATATACTGGCGTCCAAGCCAGAAACCATTAAATCTTTGCGCAAGCCTGCAGTCCTCACACCCCATCCCGGTGAGTTTGCCCGGCTCTTGGACATTTCCACCAGAGAGGTTGTGGCGAGGAAATTGGAGCTTGTGCCTCAGTTTGCCGCAGAGTATGGGGTGTATCTTGTTCTGAAAGGGTACAGAACGCTGACCGCCACACCTGATGGAAAAGTATATGTCAATCCGACCGGAAACCCGGGAATGGCCACAGCAGGCTCCGGGGATGTCTTGAGCGGGATGATCGCGTCCATGATCATCCAGGAGAAAAACCTGCTGGAGGCTGTTCTGGCGGCTGTCTATGTCCACGGCTTGAGCGGTGATCTGGGAGTTGAAAAAGTAGGGGAGAAGCCTTTGACAGCTGGGGATATCATCCGTTATTTGCCCCAGAGCATCAAACTCCTCGCTCCGCGCGGTTGATTCATGAGAATAAAAAAAAATCAGTCCCAGAGCCGTGAAGAGTATGTCACGAATTCTGAGAGGGAGACCTTCCTTCTAGCCAAAAAGCTGTCTCAGGGATTCGAAGGAGATGAAGTCGTTTTTCTGGAAGGGGAGTTGGGAACAGGAAAGACGGTTTTTGCCAAGGGATTAGCGGCTGGATTAGGATTGAAAGATTTTCATCAGGTCTGCAGCCCCTCCTACACTCTGGTGAACATCTATCAGGCTAAATTTCCCATCTATCACATCGACCTTTACCGGCTTGAAAAGGATTCTGAGATCATGGACCTGGGATGGGAAGATTATCTGGGGCAAGGCGTCATCATTGTCGAGTGGGCGGAGAAGGTCAAGTTCAACTTAGATGCGATTCGTGTCACCTTTCGAATGGGGAAAAAAGACCAGAGAAAAATAATCATCTCTTCTTAAAGAAGGGGATAGGTGTTTATACCCAGTAATTAAGTGACACTTCAATTTTCAAAACAAATTGAAATAAACAGACAGTTTATGTATAAATTCTAATGATTAGTTAGCGGACAAGGAGAGAGTAACATGGATTTTATAAACGAAGCCATTCAGTTCATCTCAGAGAATGTCTATTTAAGATTCATCGCGATTCTGGTTCTCACTCTTGTTATTGCCTTTATCTTAAAAATCTTTTTGAAAGTGGTGCTGAAACCTCTGGTCAAGAAAACGACAACGAAAATAGATGATATCATTGTGAAGAGTCTCTCTTCCTTGATTTTCTATGTCGTTCTTTTGGTGGCAATCAAGGTTGGGCTCCAGCATTTTGAGCTCAGGACGACCGTGCTTCAGAGTATAGTGGATACTCTTCTCGTCCTCATCGTGACTATATTTCTTCTGAGGATTATTTCTCATCTTTCCCAACTGTGGATGAAAGAATGGAAATTCAAGACCAAAACCAGCGCGGATGAGAGACTGATCCCGTTTCTTCAGAGGATCTTAAAAGCAGTGGTCATCATTTTGGCTGTGATTTTTGCGTTTAATGCCTGGAGCATCAATATCAGTCCTCTTCTGGCAACTGCCGGAATCGCTGGCCTCGCCATTGGTTTGGCCGTCAAGGATTCCCTGAGCAACATACTGGGCGGGCTTCAGCTCGTCCTGGACAGAACGTTCAAAGTGGGAGATAAGGTTGAGCTAGAATCAGGGGAGATGGGCGTCATCCTGGATATAGGCTTGAGAAGCACCAAGCTGAAGACCTACGACAATGAAGTGGTGTATATCCCCAACGGATACCTGGCCAATGCAAAAATTAAAAACTTCACTCATCCCGATGTTTCTATCCGCGTCAACGTTGAATTCGGGATAGCATATGGCTCGGACACTGAAAAAGTCCGGCAAGTTGTCCTGAACGCCGTAAAAATAATAGACACGGTAATCGAGGAGCCTGAACCTGTGGTCCAGTTCTTGAAGATGTCTGACTTTTCGCTTGATTTTATCGCCAGAGCTTGGGTGAAAGAATATACAGAGGCGTATTCCACAAAGATCAAGATGACGGACGAGATCTACAATGCTCTGAACAGAGCCGGAATCAGCATTCCTTTTCCCACACGGACTGTTTACACCAAAGAAGTCAAATAGAAACAAAGGAGGGAGTATTGCTTTTTTGTGGAGAGTGCGTGTTTTTGACGTAATGAGTTGACATAAGAATATTTTTATTTTTTAATAAGGGAAATTCAAAAGGAAGCAAGATGCTGAAAAGGGCTAAAAACAAAATCCGCGAAATCAAGGATTTTCCGCAGCCGGGGAAAGGATTTAAGGATATTTCTCCCCTTGTTGAGGATGCCGCCAGCTTTAATAATGTTATTGACGAGCTTGTGGCTTGGGCGAGAAAGAAGAAACCCGATATCATCGCTGGGATTGAAAGCCGAGGATTTCTTTTTGCGGCTCCAATGGCCCATAAATTGGGACTTGGGGTTGTCGCTATCCGAAAAAAAGGCAAGTTCCCCAGCGAGACCGTCCGCGGCGAAGCTTCTGATGAGGATGCTTTTGAATATTTGGAAACCCACATGGAGAGCATTGATCCTTCCCAGAAAGTGATTATAGTCGATGACCTTATCGCTTCGGGTTCCACTTCTGTAAATGCCATCGATCTGATGAAAAAAAAAGGAGGGGAAGTGGTCGGTTTTGCGTCGGTTGTCGATGTTGTTTTTTTAAAGGGAATCGAGTTTATCAAAAAGGCTCATCCGAATGTGGATGTGCTCAGTTTGATTAAGTATGAAGAGTAGTCGGGGGATATGGGAGATCTCCTCGACCATTTCACTGCTCATCAGCCATTCTTCAATGATCTCAGAGATACTAAAATCACTCTATCCGTGGAAGTCTGTTCGCGAAGAGCAGAAAATGCCTTTACACCACTGAACAGGAATGGTCCTATATGCCGGGCAGAAAGAGGCATCGATAAAATATTAAATTTTATACCCTGAAGGTTTGAAATTCAGAATGGGGAGACGATTGAAAATAATAAATTCCTCGAAAGGCTTTTCGTTAAGTTTATTCATTTTCCTTCTTTTTCTTGTTGTGAGCTGTACTCGTGTTGTGGAGACACCCAAGCTCACTTTCGGACCCGTAGAGACAAAGTGGGTGGATAAGGTTCTGCGCAAGATGACTCTGGAAGAAAAGATCGGTCAGATGATCGCCTTGAGATACTCCGGTCATTTTGTCAACAGAGACAGCGATTATTTCCAGAGGCTCGAGTCTTTGATCGTGGAGAGAAAGATCGGAGGATTGATTATTTTTGGCGGTGAGGTTTACGAGACAGCTTACCTCACGAACTCATTTCAAAAACTGGCGAAAGTCCCTCTTTTGATCGCCTCGGATTTTGAAAGGGGAGTCGGGAACCAGATCGCAGGAGCCACTCTGTTTCCCTCTCTTATGGGAATTGGGGCCACATGGTCTGAGGAGCAAGCCTATCTTATGGGCAAGATCACTGCCTGGGAAGGCCGAGCAATGGGGATCCATATGACATATGCTCCTGTGGTCGATGTGAATATCAATCCTGACAACCCGATCATCAACACACGATCCTTCGGAGAAGACCCCGCCCAGGTCGGCCGCCTGGCCGTCGCCTTCATCAGAGGCTGCCAGGAGAATGGGCTCATTGCCACAGCCAAGCATTTTCCGGGCCATGGAGATACGGACCAGGATTCTCACAGCGTTCTTCCGACCATAAAGGGAGACCGGGACCGTTTGGAAAAAGTCGAGCTCTATCCCTTTAAACAGGTCATCGAGGCGGGTGTACAGGCGATCATGACCGCGCATCTCCACATTCCCGCGTTTGATCCGACGCCCGACCTTCCGGCCACTCTTTCTCCGATCATCCTGACCGAGCTTTTAAGGGATGAACTCGGTTTTAACGGCATTATCGTGACCGATGCTATGGATATGGGTGGAGTGATCACGCTTTATGAGCCAGAGGAGGCGGCTTTAAAGGCTGTCCAGGCTGGAGTGGACATAGTTCTTCTTCCTCCTGAGCCGGATGATGTCATTGATTCTCTGATTCAGGCCGTGAGAGAAGGAGAGATTTCAGAGGAAAGAATCAACACCTCTGTGTTGAGAATATTGAAAACAAAGGCTCGCCTTGGCCTTCACAGGGAAAAATTGGTGAATACGAAAATTCTGGATGAGCGAGTGGCCACGAAGGAATATCTTCAGCAGGCGGACCGGGTGTTCGAGAATTCACTCACTCTTGTCAAGAATAACGGGACTGTCCTTCCGCTGTCCGGAGAGGACACAAAAATCGCTGTCTTTTCTCTGAGCAGCGATCCTGGAGGATTCTATGCGGGGAAAACTTTTCTCAAAGAAATCGAGAAGAGATGTCCGGAGATGATTCCGTTTTATGGCGGTGCCTATACAGGGGATGAATTCATCGCAGAAGGATGGGAAAAAGCCAAGGAGGCAGACGTTCTCGTCTTCGCTCTTTTCTCCTCTCTTCGTGCCTGGAAAGGGAGCGTGGGCCTTGACTTGAGGCATGTCCGGCTCATTCAAGAAGCCGCGGAAAACTCGACGCCGGTTGTTGTGGTTTCTTTTGGAAGCCCGTATTTCTTGCGTCATTTTCCCGGAATCGATAGCTACATCTGTGCCTACAGATGGGAAGCGCCGGCGCAAAGAGCCGCTGCAAAAGCAATCTTTGGAGAGATTGATGTTACGGGGAAATTGCCTATTTCCCTTCCAGGGCTTTACCCTCTGGGACATGGCCTGGCCCTGTATAAGAAATAAGAGTTGTCTTTTAAAGGAGTTGTGTGATGAAAAGGAGAGATTTTTTCAAATTCGGCTTGGGAGGGACCGGGATTGCTCTCGGAAGTGGCCTGGCTTTAAGCACTGATACTGCCTCTATGGCTCAAGGCCGGAATCCTCATGGTCACCCGTGGTGGGTGAAAAAGATTGAAGTGCCAAAATTAGCCATTGATAACAAAGTGTATTCAAGGTTCAACTCCAGAAAAAACGTGTTCGGCTCTTTTGCCCAATATTATGGAATGGATAATCTGAAGGAATTGCGGAAGAGAAGCCGGGAGAAAACCAGGAAGTATTATGAAGAGGACAGGCCCGGGTACAGGCTTGAGGACAGGGCCCTGGCAGACGCAGCCTGGGTTATCTCCAGGTTGGGAGGACTGAACAGAGGAACACGCTCGTGGACGAGCAAGTCTGTCTCCACTCCTGAACGCCGTGGGGTAGAGAGATACAGCAGGAGCCCTGAGGAAGCGGCACGGCTCATCAAAAGCGCAGCCCGTTATTTTGGAGCTGCCACTGTGGGAATCGCCCCACTCGACCGCAGGCACATCAATTCCCATGAGAGAGGGAAGGAGATCGTTTTCGAGCCTGCAGATGAGCCTTATGAGAATGATGAGAAACTCGTGATACCGGACACATGCAAATATGCCATATCTTTGAGCGTACAGATGTCCTTAGACAATCTTCAGTGTTCCCCCACCGCCATCAGCAGCGCCGGCTCTTCCATGGGTTACAGCCGCTGTGAATTTCTTGTGGCCGGATTGGCACAATTTATCAGGGGGCTGGGTTATGTGGCCATTCCCAGCGTGAATGACCTTGGTTCGAGTGTGGCCATTGCTGTGGATGCAGGCCTGGGAGAGTTGGGACGGACCAACCGGCTGATCACACCGGAATTCGGGCCGAATGTCCGTCTGTGTAAGGTGCTGACTGATCTGCCGTTAGCAACCGATAAGCCGATAGATTTTGGCCTCATCGAGTTTTGCAGAGTCTGCAAACGGTGTGCGGAAGCGTGCCCTTCGGGTTGTCTTTCTTTTGATGATGAACCGAGCTTCCAGGTGAAGGGCGAGTGGAATAATCCCGGTCATCAAGCCTGGTTTGAGAATTCTCCCAAATGTCTGGCCTTCTGGCAGGAGTCAACTTCAGGCTGCAGCATCTGCATCCCGGTGTGTCCCTGGGCCAAGAAGGATAAGACGATGATTCACGAGATAGTCAAGGCCACGAGTGCCAAGATTCCTGCATTAGACAGGTTTTTCAACGCCATGGATGAGGCTTTTGGCTACGGTCGGCAGAAGAATGCGCGAAAATGGTGGGATCTCAACCTACCGGAGTACGGTGTGGATACCACTCAAGGGAAGGGATGAACAATGGCTGATAAGGACACATTCACCGTCTTGAAATTCAGGAATCGACCCTGGTACATCTGGGCTTTAAGAGCCGTCTGGTTTCTCTGGGTGTTATTCTGGGCCGAAGTGATGGTTGGTTCCGGGAAAGAGGCAGAGTCGATAGCTTTTGTCATCTCTCTGGTGATTTTCCTGGCGAGCCTGGTTGCAGGGATTTCACTCTGGCTGTGGGGTTACTTGAAATTCAAAAAAGCCCGCACTTAAGTAAATGGGGTCAGGTTTCAGTAGAGGTCAACGAATTCAAATTTCTCCACGTCCACCAGCCCTCTGTTGGTGATTTTCAACTTGGGGATGACAGGCAAGGCCAGGAACGACATCGTCATGAATGCATTCTCGAGCAGAGAACCGAGGCTTTTCACGGCTCTTTTGATGTTTTTATATTCGTCAACGACGTGTTCTATACTCGATGTGGACATCAGGCCGGCAATCTGGAGAGGGAAATAATCCGTCCTGTCTGCCGCCACAACCATTCCTCCGCCTTTTTCGCTCAAAATATTCACTGCTCTGGCCATGGTTTCATCCTCAATTCCAGCCACGATAAGATTATGGCTGTCATGAGCGACAGTGGAAGCGATCGCGCCTTTTTTGAGGCCTAATCCCTTGACGAATCCGAGAGAATACGTGCCTGTTCCCTTGTGCCTTTCAATCACAGAGATTTTGGCTACATCTTTTTCAGGATCGGATAGAAGCTCTCCATCAGAAACATCAAAGGGCATTATTTTTTGTCCGGTTTCCAGGCTGTCTCGGATAATCTCTATGACTTTCACGTCCAGATGCGTCGCGCCTTCAGAGGGTGTGATCTTGAAATCATCGGGCTGAAAAGTCTTTCCTGTATTCACACGCCCTAAAAATTCAGAGTAATCATAATCCAACTGTTTGCCAATGTATTCTTTCTCGAAGACGATGACTTCGCCGTTGTGGATGACTGTTGCGACCTCCAGGTTTTTCAAAGACTCAAATACCGCCAGATTGGCCTTTTTCCCCTCTGCAATCTCTCCGGTTTCAGGATGGTTATGCAACCTCAGGAATCTTGAAAAGTATTGTGAAGGATTTATCGTGGCCAGCGCTACGGCCAGGATGACAGCCTGTTCAAGTTTGAGGTTTGTGTTTTCCAGGATGATGTCTCTTGTTGTTTTGAGGATTCTGTCGACGTGGCCGTCCTCGAGGAGATCGATGGGGTCTATATCGTCAGAGCAGATCATGAATCTCTCCAGATTCACGTTGGATTCGAGGAGGCCGGGCAAGAATCGTTCCAGGTCTTTTGTGGCGCTGCCGTGTCTTAAAGCGATAGTCATTCCGGCAGCGTTCTTTTCGATGACTTCTTCCAGATGGATACACTCATGGTCAGACATGATCCTCACGGTGTTGTCGTTTTTGCCGTTCGAAATGTAGTTCTTTAGATCGTCACCGGTCAAGCCCGGAGAGTGACCATCCACGATCTTTCCTGCGTTATAGGCGATATCAACCTTCTCTCTCGTGTCACCTACGTCATGGATGATTCCTGGATAGTTCATCATTTCGGCCAAACCGAAGATTCGTCTGTCAGGAATCAGCTCTTTGATGTCTTGAAGGGTTATGGAAGCGCCCGAGTCTTCGAGCCCGGTCGCCGGGACGCAAGAGGGAATGCCCACGTACATGTCCAGGGGCACTATTTCCGCTTGTTTCAAGAATAAATCTATTCCTTTTCTCCCGCTGACATTGGCGATCTCATGCGGGTCCACGAAAATAGAGGTAGTGCCGTGCTTCACGGCTTCTATGGAGAATTCCAAAGGGCTGAGCATGCTGCTTTCGATGTGAAGATGACTGTCGATGAGCCCAGGAGAAATGAACTTGCCGGAGATATCGATAACCTGTTTCGCGTCTTCACCGCTTGAAGACCCGATTCGGACGATAATCCCATCCTTGATCATCACATCACCTCGAAAAATCCTGCGGGAACGGACATCGATGATATTTCCTTTTGTCAGGATGAGGTCATGCATGGCTTCTCCGGTATTCCGGTTTCATAGTCTCACCAGGAAGAGATTTTGTGAATCTGTCCTGATGGCTGGGCATATTGATTGTCCGCGGAAGCCGTGTTCAAGTTTCTGCTACAGGCCTCCCAGATCTGTTGTTATTCTTTTTGGCTCAAATAGTAATTCTCTTTAACCGTCACAATAAACGGAAGATTCCTGAAGTCTCCTCCCGCATCAATCCCGTAACCGGCGATCCATCTGTCAGGGATCTCGAACCCGAGGTAGTCAAGCACCAATTTGTTCTTTATTTCTCTGACTTCTTCCGATGGTTCCTTCAAGACTTTATTGAGCAGAGCACAGACTCTTAAAGAATTCAGATGTTCCTTTTCCAGGAGGTTCTTCTTGATTTCCCACAGCGTGAATCCCTGGTCGACGATATCTTCGATCAGCAGGATATCTTTTCCTTCGAGGTCCTGAGGCTTGAGTTCGATCCTGACTTTTCTCTGGGATTCTTGAGTTTGTTTGATTTCCACACCGTAGGTCACAGCCTTGATGAAATCGAACTTGATCTCCGGCCCCCTGAATCCGGAAGCGTTATAGACCGCCCTCCCCAGGTCCGAGGCGAACACAAAGGCACCTTTCAGTATCGTCACCATGTATATTTCTCTGGCCTTTTCATAGTCTCTGCAAATTTCTCGAGCCAGAGCTTTGACCCGGTCTTGGATGTAAGATTCAGGGATCAGAATTTTATCGATCTTCTTTTTTTTCTCGGAAGGGATATCGGATAATTCAAGATTTTCTCCTTCTGATGCTGGGAATCCTTCTTCAGGGACCTTGATAATGCTGTCGAAGAGAGTTTTGTCGTCCATCATCCAATCCATTTAAGGAATTTTAGTCTCTTTTATCCCAGTTTTCGACCAGGTAAGGCTTGAGTTTTTCGAACTCGAGGCAAAGGTTTTCGATCTCTTCCTCCGCTTCTGGATTGCTCATGTTCTTTGTTTTGAGCACGAAGGATGAAATGAACCCGAAGTAGAGAGGGATCATGGACTCGAGCATGGAGGGCAGGCTCATTTCCATGAATATATTCTTGAACCTGTGATAGAAGATGATGTAGTCATATATGATTTTTACCCAGAGCTCGTTCGGAAAAGAATAGCTTTTCTTGGTTTTCAAAGCGATTTTTTCAAGAGCTTTGTAGTTTTCGGTTTTCAGGATTTCTTTCCAAAAGATCTTTCTCTTCTCGACTCCCTTCTGGAAACGCTTGAAGAGGTCATTGAAATTCTGATGAACCTCTTCAGGAATGACTCTGGACTGGAAACCAAAAGTGGGGAGGTCCTCGCTTCCTTTTATCCCCTTCCATTTCTCGTGATTCTCTTCGATCAAAGAAAGAATCGTCCCGATGACCTGTTTGAACATAGGAGTGAGGGTGGCGATCTTTTTGGGATTATGGATTTTGGCGCCGAGGAAGGACTGGCAGACTTTGAAGCCGTTGGCCAGAGCGACAGACGTCATCCAGATGTCGATGCCGTAGTAGGCGACATCCGTATCCCAGATATCTTTTTTCATGTACTCGTTCAGAACTTTGGCTGAAAATCCGAACTCTCCACCTATGGGCTGACGGATCTTTTTTCCATAGAGGGCACGGGTCAAGGGATAGATCAGGGAATTTGTGATTGTCCCGTCATACTTGTGGCGCGCATAAAGAGGGGTGACGTAATCGAAACCCTTGAAGACTATCGGAGCCGCCAGAAGCTGAATCCATTCAGGAGTTATGGAGCGGAGGTCAGAGTCGACAACGACAACAGCCTTGACTCCCAGCTTGTGGGCAATTTCAAATATCCTCCGGAAGGCCTTGCCCTTGCCCGGAGTTCCTCGGAAGGTGGTCACCATTTCAGATATAGGAGTGTGCAGGCTTCGCATGTAGGGGTGCATCTCATGGGCGATCAGGATCGTTTCAAGCGCCTTGTAATCGTCTAAATTGTTCTTGACGATTTTTCGGGTTTTGTCCGTGGAGCCACAATCCGAGTTGACGATAATACTTTTAAATTTAGGGAAGTATTTTGTCAGTCCGAGACGGACGGCCTTTATGACATGACCGATCGTGTTTTCGTTGTTGTAGCTGGGGATGCCGACCAGAATATCCGCTTTTTTGATTTCATCAATTTTTTTATCAGCTGTGGGAGTCAGAATCGTTTTCTTGTTCATCTCTGCCGTGTCCTTTTGCATGATGAACTGTGGTATATCATCGGGAATTCGAGTGCTTCCGGGACGGAGTGAAGAATCCAAACGCTATCAGTTTGGATCAACCTCGAACGGGAGGAGCTGGTATCGTTCGCGCTTTGCATCTTCATGTCATTCACAGTCAAATTAACTTATATTAATACAACGAGATTCAGAAGAAAATCAAGTGATTGACACAAAAATTTCTTTTCTATATGCTACACTCAAGAGCGAATCAATCCAGCAACCCATTATCAGGGATTAGTGCCTCTTTTTAAGGAGGAAGACATGTCAGATTTTTTCCAGAACGGAGTCATCACGACATTCCATAAATTGGGAAAGCCCAGCCTGAAAAAAATAGAAGAGGAATTGAAAACCTTTTCAAAGGCAAGGCCCATCGGCCTGGTCCTGCCGTCCCTCTACAGGGAATATGCGAGCGGAGCACTCCCTAATATCATGAATACACTCAAAAAAGTGAATTACATCAACGAGATTGTCCTGTGTCTGGACGCGGCGGACACGAAACAGTTCAAGGAAGTCAAAAAGCATTTCTCTGATTATAAAAGGTTCAGCATAATCTGGAATGACGGACCGCGTATGAAAAAACTGTATAAGCTGCTGGAGGAGAACGAGTTATTCCCGGGAGAAAGAGGGAAAGGCCGCGCAGTCTGGATTGCTTTTGGGTATGTTCTCGCAAGAGGCAGGAGCCGCGTGATCGCACTTCATGACTGTGACATCGTTAACTATGATCGTTTGCTCCTCGCCCGCTTATGCTATCCGGTCGCCAATCCTCATTCTGAATACGAGTTCTGCAAAGGCTTTTACAGCCGCGTCACGGACAGAATGTACGGCCGCGCCACTCGGTTGTTTTTTACGCCTTTTATGAAAGCATTGATTAGAATATTAGGGCATTTTCCTTTTCTGGTTTATTTGGATAGTTTCCGCTATGCCTTAGCCGGTGAGATCGCGATGAGGAGAGACCTGACTATGGCCATGCAGATTCCGAGTGACTGGGGACTGGAGGTCGGGACATTGGCTGAAGTGTACAGGAACATGGCTTTGAACAGAATTTGTCAGGTCGACATTGCTGACGCATACGAACACAAACATCAGCAGTTGATTCCGGATAATCCCAACACAGGAATACTGAAGATGTCTGTCGATATCGCTAAATCCATTTTCCGAACACTCGCCCAGGAAGGAGTGCAGTTCTCGGATGGATTTTTTAAGACCCTGAGCAACATCTATCTGAAGAATGCCCAGGAGACTGTCGTGCGCTACGAGAATGATGCCGCGATCAATGGTTTGGAATTTGACCGGCACAGTGAGCTGGGGTGTGTCGAGGCTTTTACAGAAGGGATTAAATTGGCAGGAGACGCATTCTGGGAAAATCCGTCCAAGAGCAATCTTCTTCCCAGCTGGAGCCGAGTGACTGCCGCTGTCCCTGAATTCTTTTACCTTATAAAGAATGCGGTGATAGAGGATAACCAATAATCTTCTTTGAGTAAACTCCTATCAGGCCTCAATTCTTTCTGTCTCTTCGAGTTTGACTTTTCTCCCTGTCAGATTTAATATTGAAGTTGAACCATATCCGGAGCAGAGGGCAGGAAGGAGAAGTGAAAAATGATATTTCCTAAAAAGATACTGGTCATATCGCTCTGTGTCATCATTGTGGCGGCAGTGGTTTTTTATTTTATCTTTTTCAAGAATAAAGCTGAAACAGCCGGAGATGAATCCTCAGACTCCGCCGCAACGAAGCGGAAAGTCCAGGAAGCATCGCTCCCTGTAAAAGTTACCGATGCACACAGGGGAGACCTCATCATAACCCTGAAGTCTCCTGGAGAAGCAGTGACAAGCATGAATATCGTCGTAAAGGCTGAGGTGGGAGGCTTGATAGAAAAACTGAATGTAGAGGAAAGCCAGCATGTCAAAAGAGGAGAGCTCCTAGCTGAGCTGGATGATACAGAATACAGGCTTAATCTTGAGAGACAGGAAGCGGCACGTTTGAAGGTTTTATCAGATTATTTGGTCGAGAAGAGGTTTTCCGATAAAGGGGAGTTGAGTATTGCTGTTGATGAAAAGGGAGTTCAAGAAGCCAAGGATACGTATGAAAAGGAAAGACAGCAGTACCGGGAAAGGAAGATTTCGCAGGAAGAATATGAAAAAGCGAGCAAAAATTATGAAATGGTCTTGATTGAATCAGGAGAGATGAAAGAGGAAGTTCTGGCTGCGGCCAAGAATTTAACTCAGAATGAGATCGCGGTCAAAGAAGCCCAGCTGACACTCGAGAAGACGAAGATTAGGGCTCCTTTTTCTGGCATCGTTTTTGATATTCAGGTTTCGTTTCATGAGCGCGTTTCTGCTGGGACGGAGCTTTTTACACTCGTGAATATTGACCGGATTCATGTTCAAGCAAGGGTGCTGGAGAGCGAGATCGGGAAGATGCGGGTCGGCCGGGAAGTGGATTTGAAGTTCTCTGCTTACCCCGGCAAGATTTTCAAGGGGAAAGTCAAAGCCATCAGTCCGGTAGTCAATCCGGATGACAGAACTTGCAAGGTCACGATCGATGTCGCGAATCCAGAAGAAGAGATCAAGCCTGGCATGCATGCTGAGGTTGAGATTGCGGCTGAAATATACGAAGACAGGCTGCTCATTCCCCAGGATGCGGTTCTTGTTCGGATGGGGAGGAAGTTGGCCTTTGTGGTCGAGGAAGGAATTGCTAAATGGAGATACATTGAGGTTGGCATTGAAAACGAAGACTATGCCGAAGTCTTGGATGGAGTGAAAGAAGGAGAGACTGTTATCATAGAGGGCCATTTCACGTTAGCCCATGACGCCAATGTGAGAATAGAAAAGTAATACACTCCCAAATATTCCAATCGTACATTTCCCTTTAATATCAATCCTTTTGTCTCATTCTCTGGAACCTCAACAAGTAACTCTTCCGTCTTTGAAGAGAGAATCGATTCCTCATCATTTGTAGGCAGTTAGGTAATAATTGGATTGATGGTATTGAAGAGGAAATTGTCACAGCGAGTATAGCGAGGCAATCCCACCATCTGATGTCATTGCGGGCACAGCGTGGCAATCTCATAGGATATTGACTCCGGAATTACTAAACCTGATTTCCGAATGAACACAGCTCCGAGCACTATCTCAACTGGAATGTCACCCTGACGATAAAAATCACACCTCTGGGGCGGCCGTTGATAACCATGGGCTCATACACCCACTGATAAACGGCATCGACAGCTGCCTGGTCAAGAAGAGGGATGGATTTAATCACTTTCACAACCTGCACTCTTCCATAAATATCGGTTATCGCTTCCACGATAACGACACCTTCCACTCTTGCCTGGCGGGCGATTTCCGGGTACACTGGGGAAACTTCTCTCAGCAGTTTGGGGGGTCTGATCTCGCCGACAGCCCTGATCGGGGCTTCGACTTCACCGACGACTCCACCGAGGACACCACCGACGACTCCGCCGAGGACACCGCCGACGACTCCGCCCTCGACTCCGCCGACGACTCCGCCTTCGATACCGATATCGGAGAGTTCTTCTTCGGCGATCTCATCCGGGATTTCGACAGGGGCGACGAGTTTACCGGGTTCGACAGTGGATTGGGACTGGACTGGG
>Ga0114920_10000579_pt1 | contig 15881 bp, 14 predicted proteins | sample ChitaG_FD_88683 | JGI IMG/M metagenome (GOLD analysis project Ga0114920, IMG submission 88683) | Deep subsurface microbial communities from South Pacific Ocean to uncover new lineages of life (NeLLi) - Chile_00310 metaG | ecosystem: Environmental > Aquatic > Marine > Oceanic > Sediment ... | reverse complement strand
CTTGTCTTCTGCCAGCATGTTTTGGACTCTTTGAGGAAGCTTGAGCAGGCGCATATAGTTGGACACAGAGGCCCTGTCTTTCCCGACTTTAACGGCCACCTGTTCCTGTGTCAGATGCAGATCTCGTGTCATTTTTTGATAGGCGAAGGCGATGTCCAAGGGATTCAGGTCTTCTCTCTGGAGGTTTTCGACGAGTGCCGCCTCCAGCTGTTGTTCTTTGGTCATCTGGCGAATGATCGCAGGAATGGTTTTGAGCCCAATTTTCTGAGCTGCGCGCCAGCGTCTCTCTCCGACTATGATTGTAAAGTGGTCTTCGTTGGGCACAACGACTATGGGCTGGAGAATCCCTGCTTCTTGGATCGATTGTGCCAATTCGGCTATGGAAACAGGATCAAATTTTGTTCTGGGCTGATGGGGATTGGGTCGGAGTTTGTCCACTTCAAGCTTAACATATCGATCTTCCCTTAAAATTCCATATTCTTCTGACAAAAATGCTTTTAATCCCTTTCCAAGTGCTTGTTTTTTCATTTCTTCAGAAACTCCTTAGCAAGATTGAGATAAGACAGAGCCCCTTTTGATTTAGCCGCATAAAGCATAATGGGTTTTCCAAAGCTTGGCGCTTCGGCGAGTTTAACCGTTCTGGGGATGATGACTTCATAGACGATGCTTTTTAATGAGGACTGCAGTTCCAGGGCCACTTGTTTTGACAGGTTTGTCCGCTCATCATACATAGTCAGCAAGACACCCTTTATTGCCAGAGAAGGATTGAGGTAGGTGCGCACTTCATCCAGAGTATGAAGAAGGTCGGGCATTCCTTCCATACTGAAGAATTCTGTCTGGATTGGAATGAGGATGGAATCCGCTGCTGTGAGAGCGTTTATGGTCAAAAAACTCAAGGAGGGGGGGCAATCGATGAAAATGTAGTGGAAATTCTTTTTTTCCGGCCTGATGGCTTCCCTCAGTCTTGTTTCCCTGTCTGGTACGTCATATATTTCGGCTTCGAATCCAATCAATTCTGGAGAACTCGGACAGATGAAAAACCCATCGATTTCCGTTGGTCGAATGTGACTTGACAGAGAGTCTCCATTTATGAGAGGGGAATAGATTCCTTTGTTTTCTTCTTTTTTTTTGCCCAAACCAATGGTCGCCATGCCCTGAGGATCAAAATCTATAAGCAAAATCTTTTTTTTGTTCAGCGCCAGAGCTGCAGAGAGGTTAACAGCTGTGGTTGTTTTCCCCACTCCCCCCTTCTGATTGGCGATGGCTATGACGTTGTGACTCGATGTTCTGTGTTCCACGTGAAACATTTTAGCCGAAGACACGGTGTTTAATCAAAACTTTTTTTCTTTTGGAGTAGTTTTATGTGAATATGAAGGTTTAAAATCGCGGCGGGGGTCATCCCTGGGATTTTTTTTGCGTCTCCGATCGTTTTCGGGCGGACTCGTTGAAGTTTTTCGATGACTTCTCGAGTAAATCCCGAAATGTCCTCAAAATGAATGTCTTTTGGGATTTTTTCTCGATTTATCTTGTCGATCCTGGTGATCTCCCTGTCTTGTTTCTTTAAATAGCCTTCATATTTGATCTCTGATTCGATATTCCGGATTTCTTCTGGAGTCGGCATGAAGTCCATGTCCATCTGTTTTGCCACATCCTGGAACGATACATGGGGTTTTTTTAACTCGTCTTTCAGAGATATGGTCTCACGGTTTTTGTTCTGGATCTTCTTTTCCCTGAGGCAGGTTATAGTTCTGGAGATTCGCTCCTGTTTATTAAGGAATTCTGAAAACGTCTCTTCCTCGATTAAACCGAGCTTGTATCCGTACGGCAAAAGTCTCTTGTCGGCATTGTCGATCCTGAGAAATAGCCTGTGTTCGGCTCTAGAGGTGAAAAGTCGATAGGGCTCTTCCACTCCTTGGGTAATCAGGTCGTCTAGCATGACGCCAATATAGGCATTGCTCCTTCCGAGGAGAAATGGTTTTTTCATTTGAATTTTTAAAGCGGCATTGATTCCAGCCATTAGTCCTTGAGCCGCAGCCTCTTCATAACCGGAGGTCCCGTTTATTTGACCGGCAAGATAGAGATTTTCGATCGAATAAGTCTCCAGCGTTCCAGAAAGTTGAGTGGGATCAACAGCATCGTATTCGATTCCATAGGCAGGACGGAGAATTCTGGATTTTTCGAGCCCCTGGATGCTCTCGAGGATTTCTTTTTGTGTTTCTAAGGGGAGGCTTGAGGATAGCCCGTTGACATAGATCTCCGGAGTGTCCAGCCCTTCAGGTTCGAGAAAAAAATGGTGGCGGCTGTGATGGGAAAACTTGACGACTTTGTCTTCGATGGAGGGGCAGTACCGGGGGCCAATCCCGGTGATGAGGCCGCTAAAAAGAGGCGATTTATCTAGGCTCTTGTTGATAATTTCATGAGTTTTAGCATTTGTGTATCCGATATGACAAAGAATTTTGTTCTCTAAGCGGATTTTCGTCCTGAAAGAAAAAGGGACGGGATCCTTGTCTCCAGACTGAGGTTTAAACGGGCTCCAGTCTATGGTGTCTTTATGGAGCCTCATCGGCGTCCCTGTTTTCAGTCGAAACATGCGCAGGCCCATCCTGCCCAGGTCTTTGCTCAACTCCAGAGATGCCGGCTCCCCGTCTCTTCCAGCCGGATGATTTTCCAGGCCGATATGAATGAGTCCATTGAGAAATGTTCCCGGCGTAAGGATGATTGCTTTCGCGTGTAATGTCTCTCCATTTTGGGTTTTGACACCACAAGCCGAGTTTCCATTCTTAAGAATTTGTGTCACCATTCCCTGGACAAGGTGGAGTTTTGGTGTGGACCTGAGGAATTCTGTCATGTCCTTTCTGTAGAGAGCCTTATCGGATTGGGCCCGAGGAGCCTTGACGGCGCCCCCACGGCTGCTGTTGAGAAGCCTGAACTGGATTCCTGTTTTATCAGCCTGGAATCCCATAATTCCGCCTAGAGCGTCGATTTCTCTCACAAGATGCCCTTTTGCCAAGCCTCCTACAGCCGGATTGCAGGGCATTTGGGCGATTTTGTTGAGATCTATAGTTACCAGACAGGTTTCCATCCCCAGCTTGCTGGCGGCATGGGCCGCTTCGCAGCCGGCATGTCCGGCTCCTATGATGATGACATCACAGTCTATCATTTTCCCACACAAAATCTGCTGAAGATTTCTTTTAAAATCTCGTCATTCCGGATTTCTCCGGTCAGTTCTCCAATAAGGGGTACGGCTTTTCGAATCTCTTCGACGTAGAGCTCCTCGGAATATCCATCCTTTAGGATCTTTCTCCCTTGTTTTAGGGAAAAATGAATGCTTTCAAGCAGCAGCTTCTGTCGGAGGTGAAGGATGATTTCATCGGATTTACCTGAAGAAGGGACAAATTTCTCTTTCATGAGGTCTTTGAGCTGAGGGATGTTTTTTCCTGTTAGCGCTGAAACTTCCAGGGCAGCAAGATTCGGATAGTCTTTTTTTATGTGCTCGATATTCATTTTTTTTTGGAGATCGGATTTGTTAAACAGGAGGATAATGTTTTTTTCCTCGAATTTTTTAATCAGCCGGATATCTTCACCTATAACTTTTTTTGAAACATCCAACAGGAGCAGAATGCCGTCGGCCTCAAGGGCCAGTTTTTTTCCTCTTTTGATCCCCTCCTGTCCAGCCGGCTGAGAGGTTTTTTCCAGGCCGGCCATGTCGGTGAGAGTGAAAACAGAATCTTTAATTTTGATTTTTTCCTGGAGATAGTCCCGGGTTGTGCCTGGAAAGGGTGTCACAATAGAACGTTCTCTCTCCAATAAGGTGTTGAAGAGAGTGGATTTCCCAACATTTGCCCGACCTACCAGGGCAACCGTCAATCCTTCAGTGAGAGTTTTTCCTACATTGTAGCTTTCGACAAGCGTGTGGACTGTCTGGATGGCTCTGTCCAAGGATTTTAGAATTAATTTTGAAGAAATTTTGAGGTTTTCCTCAGGGAATTCGAGACTGGCTTCAATTCGAGACAGCATACCGATGATCTGTTTCCTTATGGACTGCAGCTTCTTTGAAAGGCCCCCTTCGAGCTGATGGAAGGAAATTTTTGCCTGTTTTTTGGAGGAGGCGTGGATAATATCATGAATCGCTTCTGCCTGGAGAATGTCGATCCTCCCGTTTAAAAAGGCGCGGAGTGTGAATTCTCCTGGTTCAGCATGCCTCGCTCCGGCCCTGATTCCCAGGCGGACGACCTCTTCCAGGACCACAGGACTTCCATGGCAGCTGATTTCGATCACATCCTCCCGGGTGTATGTCCGTGGGGCCGGGAAGAAAATCAAATAGGCTTCCTCGAATATTTCATTTTTGTTTAAATGATAGATGTTACCAAAAAGGGCACGTCTCGGGGGAAACGTGCGTCTTTTTCTCTTCGGTCTAAATATTTTTTTTGCAATATCTAATGCGTCAGCTCCGCTCAACCGGACGATACCCAGTCCTCCATAACCGAGAGGAGTGGAGATGGCGATGATTGTATCTTCTTGCATATCTGCTATTTTAAAGTGAAGAGGGCTCAGAGTAAAGAGTGTTATTTAAAATGGAAGAGAAGCTTTAAGGGAAATGAGGGAAAGATAAAGAGCTGGTGTCTTACTTCTTTTCGTCCTGTGTGGCAAGGATAGTCATCTTCTTTAAAAAACCCTCTCCAATACTTTCACTTGTGATTCCAGAAATCTGATTGGCAGCGATATGGATGATGCGCCTTTCATAGGGGTTCATGTAGTCTAGCGTATCAGGCCTGCCGGATTCCTGGACACGGCGTGCGATAGTCTGGGCCAACTCTATCAATGCCTGTTCTTTTTTCTTCCTGTAGAAATCACAGTCCGTTTGGACTTTTTGTGCTGAGATTTTGTTCAAGATGTGTTGGAGAGCCAGGAGGAGGGCGCCATCTTTACGGAGAAGAAGAGATTTATCTGGGCCCTCGAATATGATGTATAACATCTCATTTCTATTCTGTGAGTGGTAGCGGATGTCTATAGGGAATTTTTGGAGAAGGTCATCGAGAAATTTGAGAACTGGGGGCTTATCAGAAGTCGATTTTTCCCAAGCCCGGATGACCACTTCTTTTATCTTGATCCCAAATAGTCTAGTTTTTTCTGTCACAATCTCATAGTTGAATTTGGACCGCTGAAGCTTGAGGGTATGTTCGGCAAGACTGATGGCATCTTCCAGGTTTCTCCCCTTAAATTCTTGTTGTTGATCTTTACTTTTTTCGTTTTCCATGAGTTTTACTCTTTTTGTTTTTTTGGATTCGATTCATGATGTACTGCTGGCCGATTTGAAGGACATTGTTGGTCAACCAGTAGAGCACCAGCCCGCTCGAGAAGTTTATAAAGATAATGGTCATCATGACTGGCATGATCATCATCATCTTTTGCTGTGCAGGATCCGCAGAAGTGGGCGTCATTTTTTGGCTGATGTACTGGGTGATTCCCATCAGTATCGGAATGACATAAATTGGATCCTTGGCCGAAAGGTCAGTGATCCAGAGGAGGAAGGGGCTGTGCCGGAATTCGATGGAGACCATCAACAGCCTGAAAAATCCCCAGAAAATAGGCATCTGAATGAGCATGGGGAGGCATCCTCCGGCAGGATTGACCTTGTGCTCCTTGTAGAGCTTCATGGTCTCCTCATTCATCTTCCGGCGCTGGTCCATGTCTTTTTTTGCTTTTTTGTATTTGGCTTTAATCGCTTTGATCTTAGGCGAAAGTTCCTGCATTCTAGACATGGATTGCATGCTTTTGTATGTGAGCGGGAAAAAGATGATCTTCACGAAGAATGTAATGATGATGATGCACAGACCCCAGTTAGGGATCGCGTTATGCACGGCCTTCATGGCTCGGAAGAGAATTTCGGAGATCATCCCAAACAGTCCAAAGCGGATAACTCCTTTGGCGTCTCCACCCAGCGCTGCCAGGCGATCGAATTCTTTAGGACCGATATAGGCTTTATGGGCTTGATTCACGGAGAGGAAGTAAACGGGGGTGGGGGGAGGGTCGCCCTCAAACTCTTCTCTGATAAAGATGGCGCTTGAGTTTTGTGGAGAGGCAAAAAACATGGCGGCAAAATACTGATCGACATAGGCGGCCCAGCTGACAAAGTTAAAGGCGCTGGTCTCTAGGCTGTATTTCCTCTCGTCCAGATGTTTGATGCTTCCGGCGAAGGAGAGAGCAACGCCTCTGGTAATGCCGAGCCTGTTTCCCTGAGATGAGGGAGAGGAATTTCCCAGCCCCGGGCCCCAGATAAGCCGGGGATCGATTTTCATGCCGTTTTTCCAGACATTGATCTGCATGTCGAAGATGTATCTCCCATCGGTAAAGGTGAAAAGTTTTTCAACCTTGGTCCCGTCTTCCTGAGAATATTCAAAACGGATTTCTCCGTTTTGTCCGTCGTGCAGTTGAAGCTCTGTATTTGAAACGGTATAGAGAGCGTTGTTGATGAGATTATCAAAGTCCGGGTCATCAGTACTTAAAATGAACGGGAACCGATCAATTACGGCCGAACGGCCGGAGACAAGTTCTAACGGTTCCCCTTCTTCATCAAGGTGTTCTTTCAGTCTCCAGCTTTTGAGCACGGCTCCTTTGTTGCTCCATACCGCTTTAAAGAGGGAGGTCTCAATGACAATCTGCTTCTCTCTGGTCTCGGTTATGGCTTCAAAATCTTCCTGTACGGGTATCTCTTTAGGAGAGGGTTTTTGTTCGGGAAGGATTCGTTGCACCGGCTGTTGAATCTGCTCCGTTGTGATGTCCGGAGCCTGTACGGAGGGAGGGGTTTTTTTGACAAAAACAGCCTGCCAGATAAAGAGTACGACAAAGGACAGGACGATAGCCAGTAATAATTTTTTTTCCATTTATTATCCTTTAGGGAACTTGATCGACTCCCCCGGAATGGAAGGGGTGGCATTTGAGGAGCCTTTTTGTTCCGAGTAAAAGTCCTTTAAAAAGACCGTGTTTTTGGATGGCTTTATGTGCGTATTCTGAACAGGTGGGATAGAACCGGCAGTTTCTGCCCAACAAGGGGGAGATGAGAAGCTTGTATCCTTTGATGAGGGCCAATGCGATCTTTTTCATGAAATCACGTTTTAGGAAGGAATTTAATGGCCTTGATGAACTCCTTCTGAACCTCACTCCATGCAAAATTTCCGATGCTTTTCTCTGTAATGACAACCAAGTCAAACGATCCTTGGATCCAGTTTTTATTCGATCTGTATAAGGCTCTAAACCTTCTTTTTATCTTGTTACGGACCACAGCGTTACCAATTTTCTTGCTTACGACAACAGCCATCCTTGAAAATGGCAGATTATTGGAAAGATAGATGAGGATGAATCCTTTTCCTCGATAACGTGAACCTTTTCTGTATATATGTAAAAAATCTTTCCTTTTTCTGAACCTCTCGTGAGGCCTAAGGGTTTCCTTCATGAAACGGCAAGTCTTTTTCTTCCTTTTTGTCTTCGACTGTTGATAATCTTTTGGCCGTCCCTAGTTCTCATGCGGACAAGGAATCCATGGTTTTTATTTCGTTTTCTCTTGTTTGGCTGAAATGTTCTTTTCATCGTTCTGTCGCTTGTTAGTATGAATTTAGTATGGTAATAAACATGCTCACCTCTGTCAAGTTTATAACGGAGTTTTTTTTGGTGATCCTATAAAACCCATGGAATAACTAGGCTTGGTTCTTCTCCCGATTAGTTGATGCAAAGGGATTCAAGGATACAAGGATTCAAGGGTTCGAGAATCCTTAGGATCCTGCCAACTCTTTTGGAGATGATCCATAGTTTCTAACCTTCCCCATGAAGAGGCCTGGATTGGAGTTGACTCTCTTTGTTTTAATGGATATAATATTGCTGGTATGGATTCGTTTAAGATTGGGGATTCGATTGTTTATCCTAACCAGGGCCTAGGGGTTGTAGAGGACATCCAGAAAGAAAAATATTACGGAGAAGAGTTTGTCATCTATCATGTCAGAATTCTGACCAATAATACCCTTGTCCTTGTCCCGCTTTCGAATGCGGAGGAAATCGGCATTAGGAAACTGACTCCACTAAAATCAATAGAGAAAATTTATAAGTTTATGGGAAATGGGGGAGTCGAAGTCACGATGAATTGGAAGGGCCGGTACAAAGAACATGTCAACTTGATGAGGTCCGGCTCCGTCCTTGATATAGCACTTGTTTTAAAAAGTTTATTTTATCTGAATTTGATCAAGCCGCTCTCTTTCCGTGAAAAAAAGATGATGGAAAAAGCAAAAGAACTTCTGATCTCTGAGATATCTGAGGTGAATGACTGCCCCAGTGTGGACGTTGAAAAAAAAATGCTGGATATGCTCTCCCAATGTTTCAAAGATATCGTTCGCCGAGTCGAGTCCTGATTTTTAGATATGCTTTTTTCCGCCCTTCTTCTGTTATTTTTGTTTCTTGTTCTCAGTGCTTTTTTTTCCTCTTCTGAAACGGCCTTTCTTGCCTCGCGTCCGTACAAACTTAATTACCTTGCCAAAAAGGGTTCACGGCGAGCGAAGCTTGTGTTTGACATGCTTCAGAGAGTTGACAAGTTACTGACAACTATTCTTATTGGCAATACGCTGGTCAACGCGGCGGCGGCTTCCGTGGCCACATTCATTTTTGTATCTTTCATGCAGGATAAGAACAAGGCAGTTCTCTATGCGACGCTTGTGACAACCGTTCTCATCCTCATTTTTTCGGAGATTACACCCAAAACATATGCGGCTTATAATCCAGTCAGGCTCTCACTTCTCTTTGTCCAACCGTTGAGGATTTTCATCTTTCTTTTTTACCCGTTCATCAAAGTCTTTACGTTTTTCATCTGGCTGATTTTTCCCTCTTTCAGAAAGCGTCCGGGTCTTTCCCGCTCGATAAGTGAAGAGGAAATGAAAGCGGTCTTATCTGTCGGGATAAAAGGGATGTCTTTGCGACGCAGAAAGATGATTTCGGGAATCCTGGATATCGGATCTCGGCCAGTCAAAGACATCATGGTCCCAAGACCTCAAGTTAAAGCCATTGCCATCGATGCTCCCGTGGATCAAGTTTTGCGCATTGTTCATTCTGCGGAGTTTTCGCGGTTTCCCATCTACAGAGAAACTCTTGATAACATCCTTGGTTCCATTCATACTAAAGATATCATTCCCTATCTTGTCGATGAAAAAAAATTCAAGGTGAGTGAAATCCTGAGAAAACCCATCTTTGTTCCCGAATCCGCACCGGTCGAGAATATCCTTCTCCAGATGCAGGAAGCGGCCCAACACCTTGCTTTTGTCGTGGATGAATTTGGAAACATGGAAGGCATAGTGACACTCGAAGATATTATTGAGGAGATCGTCGGAGAGATTCAGGACGAATACGATCGTGAACAAGAGGAAAAAATCCTCCAGATTGCGGAGTTTGAATTCATTGTCCAGGGAGATACTCCGGTCAAAGACGTGAATCAGAGATTATCCCTTCAAATCCAAGAAGCGGGGGAGTACACGACGATTGCCGGTTTTTTCTTGAAAGAATTCGGAAAAATCCCAAAAAAGGGAGACTCCCTGGATTATAAGGATCTCAAGTTTGTCGTTGACAGGATGGCCAAACGCCGTATCAGCCGCCTCTTGATCTCTATTCCCAGCAAAAAGGAGCATTCCTCCGGATGAGAGTTATAGCGAAGAACAAAAAAGCCTTTTTTAATTATGAACACATTGAGACTCTTGAAGCTGGCATCTCTTTACTTGGGAGCGAAGTCAAATCCATCCGCGAAGGCAAGATCAGCTTGAAGGAAAGTTATGCCGAAATAAAAGAGGGCGAAGTTTTCCTCATCAACTGTCATGTCAGCCCCTACGATCCTGCCAATATTTTTAATCATGATCCCCTCCGGGAAAAGAAACTCCTGCTGCACAGACGAGAGATCAAACGTTTGATCGGCAAGATAAAAGAGAAGGGGTTGACGCTTGTCCCTGTAAAAGTCCTGCTCAATGATAAAGGAAAGGTCAAGGTGGAAATCGCGTTGGCCAAAGGAAAAAGAGTTTATCAAAAAAGAGACGCGATCCGTCAGAGAGACCAAGATCGGGAGATGAGGGCAGAATTAAAGCGATACCGATAGTTTGTAGGCCAATTTAATGGCTTCAACCATACTTTTTGGATTGGCCTTCCCTTTTCCAGCAATGTCAAAAGCCGTGCCATGATCCGGGGATGTGCGGACAAAGGGAAGCCCCAGGCTGACATTGACACCACTCTCAAAAGATTCCAATTTAAAGGGAATGAGGCCCTGATCGTGGTAGAGAGCAATCACAATTGTCCGGGGTTGATTCATCGCCTTTCTGAAGACAACATCTGGAGGAAACGGTCCCTGAACATTGATCCCTTTCTCCTGGGCATCCTTTACCGCAGGGGCAATTTCATTGTCTTCTTCTGAGCCCATCAGGCCTTGTTCACCGGCGTGCGGATTCAATCCTGCAACGAGAAATTGAAAGCTGTCGCTTTTCTGCGCTGAGAGGCTGTCGTAAAGCCTGAGGAAGAAGTGGAAGAGTGTGTTTCTCTCTATCCTCTCGAGCGCTTTCTGGAGGGAGATGTGATGGGAGAAAAGAGCCACCTTTAAACGTGCCGACCAAAAGCACATGATGACCTTGGGATAGAACTGGCTGAGGTATTCTGTGTGTCCCGGCCAACGGATGCCCGCCAGTGACCAAGCCTGCTTTGAAATGGGCGCAGTCACCAATGCGTGTATCTGGCCTTCCCTGGCTTGTTTGACGGCCTCTTCGAAATAGCGGAACGACAAAAAGCCGCTTTCCTTTTGGGGGAGACCAATCTTGAGAGATCGAGGGAATGTGCCCATATCGACAAATGAAACCCCCCTTTCAGATGGACCGGAAACATCCTGAAAGGGTTCTATCTTTAGGGAGATATCCAATGTCTTCAATTCTCTCTGAATTGCGGCATGTGATCCAAAGAGGATATAGTGGGCTTTGGGAAGAGCACGAGACGAGGACAGTGCTCTGAGAGTGATTTCTGGCCCGATTCCAGCCGGATCCCCAAGGGATATCCCGATTTTAGGCGGTGAAGCTATTCCTTTTTTTCGGTAGATTTTGGCCGTCCTTTTTCAACAACGTTCTTATCTTCATCTTCAAGCTTATAGATGTACTTTACGCTTCTTTTATATATCAAGAGATTTGGGGCATCACTGCGGTTGAGTTTGATGCAGTTTCTGTCATACCACTCAATGACTCCATCGATGATTTCTCCATCCACAAAGACAATACTGACGTGCGTTTTTTTGTTCATCTGCTTGAGATAGTAGTAGTTTTCGGCATATGTCTCGGACGGAGGATGAGTTTTCTTTTTCGTAGGCTCACGACTCATTTTTTCTTTGTATTCATTGAGATTTGGCCGTATAAGCTTCCTGTTCATAATGTTTTCTCCAAACCGATAAAATTGTGTGGGAGATTGAGTATTTCTTTGATTTTAATCTTACCAGATTTCACCCTAAAAAGCAAATTTTTCCCACTCATAGAAGCAGTTCCATTTCTGTGATTTTTTTTAGAGTTCTGGGAAGATGATGGAGAAATCCGTATCGGAGGACGGGAAATATTGGGGTCAGGCTTCATTAGGCAGACTGCGCAGTGATAGAATGTCCGATTGAGACCTTGATGCTTAACGAAGCCTGACCCCGATGAGAGCGAGGACGGAGATCGAGTGAGTTTTCCTCGCTGGGGAAAACGTAGCGTGATTTCTAATCACTTTACAGAACTCTTTCCTAAAATCACGGAAATGGAAATGCTTTCACTCCATTGGGAACAGCGCAACGGTTACTTCAAGTGAGGTTTTAAAGCCTCGAACCAGTTTTGGGCGAGGCGTCTGTAGCCTTCTTCTGTGGGGTGCACTTCGGGAAGAAGGCCGGGCTCTTTTAAAAAGAGGGTGGTGTTATCCACGACCGGGAGGTTTTCCTCTTTACCAATTTTTAAAATGAGGGGATTGATCTCATTGACTGCGCGTTCCTGTGATTCAACGGTGAAGGGGAAGGGGACTCCATCCGGTATGGGAGGGATTGTCGACAGAAGAATCCGGGTTTTTTTTCCATTCGGATCTTTAAACTGGCTGAAAATGGCTATGATGTCTTTCAGATTGGCATAAACTTGATCGGAGGAGGTGTTGTCGTGGTCGTTGCGGACATCGTTTGTTCCAAGGAGAAGGCAGACAATGTCCGGATGCTTTTTGGCCATAGATTCCTTGTTATTGAGTAGGTAATTCAGGTATTCTCCCGTCGTGTTTCCGCTGCGGCCAAAATTGAGGATTTTGGCCCGGATCCCTTCGGAGATCAGAATATTTTTCAAAAACTTTGGATAGGAGGATTCAGTCAGACTGTCTCCTGCACAGAGCACGATAACTCCTCTTTGGGATGGAGAACATGTCAGTAAAAAAGCAAAGAGAATAAATAGAGTAAAAAATTTTCCTGCGCCTGTTTTCATCCTTCGATTTTTTCTTTTTTTAAACTCTGGAAAATGAGAGGAAGGACGATGAGTGTCACTAGGGTGGAAGTGATGAGTCCCCCCACAACAACGGTCGCCAAGGGCCTCTGAATCTCCGCTCCCGGACCCCGGGCGAGAAGGAGAGGCAAAACACCAAAAATGGTGGTGAAACTTGTCATCAGGACTGGTCTGAGTTTTGTCTGCACTCCATCCAGAATGGCCTCTTTCATGGACAGGCCATCCTTCAATTTGCGGTGAAAGGCAGAAAGCAGGACAAGGCCATCCTCCAGTGCGATACCGAATATCGCAATAAAGCCAATAGAGGCCGGTACACTCAGGTATAGACCCGATATCTTCAAGGCAATGATTCCCCCAGTCAGTGCCAGTGGAATATTGATGAGGATGATCAAAACTTCCTGGAAGGAATAGAAAATTGTGAACAGCAGGAGCGCGACCAGGACGAGGGTGATGGGCATGATTAGCCCCAGCCTTTTGTTGGCTCTCTGCTGAAGCTCAAACTGGCCTCCCCAAAAGGTGGAATACTCGGGAGGAAGATGCACTGTGTCCTCGATTTTTTTCTGGGCTTCCACCACAAACCGTCCAATATCTCTCCCCCTGATGTTAGCCTGGATGGTGATATATCTTTTGTTGTGCTCCCGGTTGATGGCCCTGGCTCCGATGACCTCTTCCGTTGTGGCAAGTTGTTTCAGGGGGATTTGGCCCCCATTGGGCAGGCGGATCAGGAGATTTTCGATATGCTCGATGCTTTGGCGGAACTCCGATCCGAACCGGAGGAAAATGTCAAACCTCTTCTGCTCTTCATAGACCTGGCCCAGGGTGATGCCTCCAACCGCGGCTTCAATGGTCTCCTGAATGTCTTGAATGTTGATTCCGTAGCGTGCGATTTGAGGTCTATTCAGGACAATCTGGACATGGTTCTGTCCTGTGAACTGCTCCATCTGGACATCAGAAGCTCCTTCGATTTTCGCCAACTGGTCCTTGATCTGAGTGGCTTTGTCTTTGAGGATTTCAAAATCCTCGCCGTAGAGTTTTACAGCCAGTTGAGCTTTCACTCCAGTGATAAGTTCGTCAAGACTGTGCGCGATAGGTTGAGTCATATTCAGGCTGATACCAGGGAACTCTTCCAGATGGTGTTCGATCTCAGCGATGAGTTCATCTTTATGCTTGAACCGCTTCCACTTCTGAATGGGTTGAATCTGGATGAGGATCTCGGCATCGTTGATAAGATGGGCGTGACTCCCGACCTCGCCCCGTCCAATCCGGCTGAGAATCCCTGTGATTTCCGGAATGTCTATCAGGGTCTTCTCAATGGATGAAGTCATGGCAATCGTTTCTGCAAGACTGATGTTGGGATCGAATGTGGCTCTGAGGTGGAGAGTCCCCTCTTCCAGGTAGGGGATGTACTCTCTTCCCATAAACGGAACAAGGGCCAGACCTATGGCAAACACCATAAAAGTGACGAGAAAAACCCTCTTCCTGTGTCTCTGGCAGGCCTTGAAAAACGGGATATAATACTTTTTTGTATTCCTGATCAGGAATGGTTCTTGTTTAACGGCGCCCTTTTTTCGCAGAAGATAAAAGGCGAGAGGGGGGATGGAGATGAGTGCAAAGATCAACGATCCGGCTAAAGCAAAGACGATCGTGAAGCCCATAGGACGGAACATGATCCCTTCCGTTCCTGTCAGCGTAAAGATGGGAAGAAAGACGAGAATGATAATGATGATGGCAAAAAACAGGGGCCTCCCCACTTCTTCTCCTGCGGTGATGATCGCCTGGACTTTCGATTCGTGGGGGATCTGGAGATGGCGGTGGATATTTTCGACAAAGATGATAGCCGCATCGGCAATCAGGCCGATGGCGATGGCAAATCCGCCAAAAGATATCAAGTCGGCGGCGAGGTTAATCCTCTGCATCAGGATAAAGGAAAACAGGATGGAAAAGGGCAGGGAGAGGACGGCGATGAGTGCCGAAGGGATATTTCCCATAAATAGGAACAGAACAAAGATGACAAGAATAATTCCTAGAAAAAGATTTGTGGAAACCGTCGAAAAGGTGTTTTTTATCAGTGAAGCCTGGTTATAGAAGGGGACGATCCGGACACCTTCCGGGAGTGACTTGTTGATGCTCTCGATGCGCCGTTCGATGTCTTTGATGACTTTCGCCGTATTTGATCCAAAGAGTTTGAGCACCATTCCGACGACTTTTTCTCCTTCTCCATTGACTAGTGCCGAACCTCTTTTTATGGCTGGCAGGAGCTGGACGGCGGCGACATTTTTGAGGAAAACAGGTGTTCCCTCATAATTAGCGACCACAATGTTCTCTAAATCTTGGATGGTCTGAATGAGGCCAATACTTCTGACAATGTACTCCTCTTTTCCCCGGGTGATAAAGCCGGCGCCGACGTTTTGATTATTTTTGCGTACTCTTTCGATGAGGTCTGAAATAGTGAGATTGTATTTAAGGAGCAGCTGCGGATTTGTGAGGATTTGGTACTGCTTGATGTCTCCGCCAATACTGAGAACCTGAGACACCTCCGGGACAGATTTGAGTTCGTACTTCACTAACCAGTCCTGGAGTGTACGCAGTTCCAGTAGCGAATGTCCCTCTCCTTCGAGGTAATAGAGAAAGACGAGGCCTAAACCTGTAGCAATGGGGCCTAGAACAGCGTTGTCGACCTGCTCGGGAAGAGTCTCCTTAGCTTCAAGGAGACGCTGGGCGACAAGCTGTCTCGCCCAATAGATATCAGTACCGTCTTCAAAATAGACGTTAACTATAGAGAGAGCGAAGGTGGAAATAGAGCGGATATTTTTGACTTTGGGCAGGCCGAACATGGCAGATTCGATCGGATAGGAGATGAGCCGTTCGATTTCTTCCGGAGCCATACCGTGCCCTTCTGTGTAGACCTGCACTAGCGGCGGTGAGGGATCCGGAAACACATCTATGGGGAGATTCTGGAAGGCCAGCAGTCCCAGGACGGCCACGATAACCGTCGTCATGATGATGAATAGACGTTGTTTGAGAGAAAATTGAATGATTTTGGATATCATCGGTTATCCCAGTTGTTTGTGATTAATGAACATGCGCTTGTCCAAAGGTCGCCTTGGTCAGTTCTGTTTTGAGATAAAATGCGCCTTTAACGGCGAGTTTATCGGTGACTGTCAAACCCCCAGTGATGACTCTTAAACTGCCAATTTTTAATCCAAGAGAGATATGACGAACAGTGAAGACATCCTTTTCCTCAAGGACAAACACGATTTTTTCTCCTTCGAGATTTTGGACGGCCTCATCCGGAATTACGAGAGTGCTATTGTTTTCAGCGTTATTTTCAACGATGCCTTGGATGTACATGTTAGGTTTGAGCAGGCCTTCAGCATTATT
>Ga0114920_10000578_pt1 | contig 15931 bp, 12 predicted proteins | sample ChitaG_FD_88683 | JGI IMG/M metagenome (GOLD analysis project Ga0114920, IMG submission 88683) | Deep subsurface microbial communities from South Pacific Ocean to uncover new lineages of life (NeLLi) - Chile_00310 metaG | ecosystem: Environmental > Aquatic > Marine > Oceanic > Sediment ... | reverse complement strand
ACCGGTGTCGCCGGGCCGGATGAGCTTGAGGGTAAGCCAGTCGGTACGGTATGCATCGGCATAGATGATGGTAAGAAGAAGAAAGTAGTTGCCGGCAGATACCCGGGTGACCGGGCTCGAATAAAGCGCCGTGCCACTACTGCCGCCCTCTTTGAACTAAAAAAGGTCTTAGTTACTTATTGAGGATGGGGAATGCATTCAACTTAGGCAAGGTCTTCGGTATTCAGCTACGGCTGCATTATACCTGGTTTATCATTTTCATTCTGCTAACCGTCTCCCTGGTTTATCCCAACTGGTCTCGACTACCTTACTGGATTTTGGGTGTTATTACCAGTCTGCTATTTTTCGCCTCAGTGCTTGCTCATGAATTAGCCCATAGCCTTGTTGGCCGAGCCCATGGTATCCCGATACGAAGCATCACCCTTTTCATTTTTGGGGGTATCGCCCATATGACCAAAGAGGCAACACGCCCCGACGCTGAACTTAAGATGGCCCTTGCCGGTCCTATTTGTAGCCTGGTAATCGGTGGGATTTTTGGTTCAATCTGGCTATTCACCCGTGGTATAAACGAGCCTATAACCGAAATGCTAGGGCGGCTGGCTCTGATAAATGTAGCCCTAGCCGCCTTTAACCTGATTCCAGGCTTCCCCCTTGATGGCGGGCGTGTTTTTCGCTCCATCCTATGGCGGGTTACCGGTAATTACACCCACTCTACTCGTATCGCCACCCAGGTAGGGCGTGGCGTCGGCTACTCATTTATACTGGGTGGCATTGTAATAGTATTTTTGACCGAGCAACTTATTAGCGGTTTATGGTTAGCCTTTATCGGCTGGTTCCTGGAGAATGCCGCTTCAGCCAGTTATCGCCAGCTTCAGTGGCAGGAAGCCATGCAGGGGCTTACCGTTTCACAGGTAATGCTCACCAGCTATCCTACAGTTTCCCCAAATATTACCCTGAGCGAACTGGTTCAACACCACGTCCTTCCCAATGGTTATACCTTTTTTATCGTAGTTGACCAAGGGAAGTTGGAGGGCATCGTAACCTTACATAATATAAGAACGGTTGCTAAACAAAATTGGGATACGTCTCGGATAAATGAAATAATGACTCCAGCTAACCGCCTCCGGGCAGCTTCTCCCGAACAGGATGTTATGAGCTTGCTTGAACAAATGAGTGAGAGTGATATAAATCAAATGCCCGTTATAAGCCAGGATAGGGTTATCGGGGTTATCACCCGTGATAACCTATTGAGACTCTGGCGCGCTCGCTCTGAGCTGGGACTAAAATCAACTCACTAAATAAAGGAATTGGCATCTTCCCCTAAATCATCAAAAGGGTACTTAATAAAACAGGGTCACTTTTTTAAAGTGACCCTGTTTTGGTTAAGCTAGCTATTTATTAGGCTCTACGACGGCGTACAACCAGTGCAATAATGCTACCGAGGATTACAACGCCAGCGATAATACCGCCAATGAGCCACCAGTTAATAACTGGTTCGACTGGAGGTACTACCGGTGGAACCACTGGCTTCGGTGGTACCGGTGTAGGTGGTGCTGGCTTGACTACAAAACTACCAGCCGTGCCATTGATATCTACCGTGTAGGTTCCAGCGGTATCCTGTGATGTGGTGAAGGACACCTTCTTGCTGACACCAGCATCCAGTGTTACCTTTTCAGTTTCAACCGCTACATCATTTACCTTTAAGGTTACTTCGTAGCTGCCAGATTGACCACCAGTATTGGCAACCGTGATACTGATTGTTATCTCCTTACCAATCTCAACCTCAGCCGGTAAAATGCTTAATAAGCTGAGCTCAAAGGCAGCCGGTGCCGGTAGTGGTGCTTCTGTAAGTCCAAGTATGGTAAAGGCAGTGAAGTGACTTAACTCGCCGCTTATGGTGTTGTTAGCCGTGTCAACGACGATGTTCTGTAGCACCTCCCACTTTCCGGCTGTTTCATTCCAGTAGACGATAACCAGGTCCTCTTCACTAACACCTGCCGGTATAAGTGTCTCGTCATAGCTGATGGTCAGGGTTGCCGGTGGGTTAAAGGTAGCTCCAGGAGGAGCGAAATCGTAGACCACGCTGACGATGTAGGCATCTGCCGGAACAGCCATGCCTTCAGGGACAATAATATTCTCTGGCGTGGGTGTCGGTAATTCGGCCTGTTCTTCCGCCGTCATCGTAGTCATGCTTATGGTGCTTAAAGGCGCGCCAGCTTCAGTAAGACCTTTGGTTCCCTTGAGTATGCTAAGGGCAGCGTTGCCGTCATCAGAGCTAGCGACAACAGTCCTGGTGAAAACACCGTCTGCTCTGACATCCTCGCTAACATTGGTAGTACCCGACGGTGGTGGTACCGCCGGTACGCCAGCAGCTACTGTAGTGAGGCTAAACGCCTTGGTTGAGGCAAAGGTTTGACCATTAGCGGCAATCGAAGCCTCAGCAGTGTAGTTCCCGGCAGACCAATTTGATGGGCAACTCCAGGTGACATTATAGGTTATTGATGTCGCCCCAGCCCCATAGCCATAACCGTAGCCATAACCACCGGGCGCGAAGAAGGAGTACCCAGAACTCTGCCAGGCAACATAGCCATAGCCATAACCATAGCCCCAACCAGTTGCTGCAGTTGCCGTGATAGTAACTGCACCGCCCCCTGTCTGCGCGGAAGTACGGGTGTAGTGGGGGGAAACTGTTGTCTGCAGTGGCAGATTGCTGCAGGTAGCTAGATAAGTAGCTGCCGCCCGACTGCTTCCGTCATATATGTAAAGAGTAACGCTCTGTATGGGTAACAGCTCTTGGTCTGCAATACTAATTGTTACCGTGAAAGAAACATTAGCACCAATGACGGTGGGTGAGGGGTCAGAAAGAGTTATATCAAGTGCTTTAACCGGTGCCGCAAACCAGAGTGAGACACCTATAGCCACCGCCAGGAAAGTTGCTATTGCTGTCCTTACCAGTACCTTGGAACCGGGGAACCTTATATAATTCCCAGCTAAACTTCTTAAATTGGTCAGACTTGGTAAACTTGGTTTCCCTTCACTGGTCTGCTTAGTATGCTTTGATCTTAAGAGCTTCAGCGTTTTTCCATTTTTTAATACCCCAGCCAAGTCTGATGGTATCCTCTCTGCCAAAGCAAAGAGCTCATCGCTGTCAGTACCTAACGCCTCAGCCAGTGCCAGTATAACCTTTTCGCTAGGAGGGGGCATTACCCCATTTTCGATTTTGCTAAGGTAGGTAAAGTCAATGCCTACCTTGCCTGCCAGCTCTCTCAAGCTTATATGAGCTTGTTCCCGTAACTGTCTTAACCTAGCTCCAAACTCTTTAGCTTCCATAAATCCTGCCTCCACTTTGTTACAGACTAACAGCCCTAACTATATTTTTACCATATGTTGACCAAAAAGTCAACACCTTAGACAAAATTCACCGTTAAGTTGACCAAAAAGTCAACACACAGGTATGCCAATTGTCAACATTATAACACTAAGTAGGACATTTGTCAACATTAGAATATATAATAATGATTGCGATATAGAACAGAAGTAGTGTAGAATGTTAGCATTGTTCAGGGGATATAATCTATGGATTGGTTATCTCCGATTAAAGACTTAGTTGACTTTATCTTCCCTTTCCTAGAGCGCTTAAGCGTCATTAGAGCCCTTTTGGGGTTTATACTTATTTTCTTCCTGCCTGGTTTTGCTTGGACCTTGGTGTTTTTCAAAGGAAAACAAATCAATGTCATTGAAAGGATTGCGTTATCTTTCGGGCTATCTATTGCTTCGGTAACACTTAGTATCTTTGCCCTTAATCTATTGTTTGGGATCAGGATTACCGGCTTTAATTCGGCTATGGTTATCCTCACCATCACCACTATACCTTTAATCCTATATTACCTCAATAAATATCTCGGTAAGCAGTTTAGAGAGTATTCCAACAAGTCATTAAAACGCTGACTTATTTCCCAAATAAGGAAATGAGAGTGTACGATATTGTAATTATCGGTGGTGGCCCAGTAGGAAGCTATTTAGCCGGCAGACTGGCTGAGGCTGGGGATAAGGTTTTAACACTGGAGCGGAAAGGGAAACTAGAAGAACAAGTCTGTTGCACTGGGATTGTAAGTTGGGAATGTGTTAACTCGTTCGCCATTGATAATAATGTCATCTTAAAATGGACGGATAGCGCCACTATATTTTCACCTTCAGGGAGGTTGCTGAGGCTGCAACAGGAAAAAACCCAAGCCTGTATTTTAAATAGGGCAGCTTTTAATCTGGCTATGGCTCGTCAGGCTCAGAGTAAAGGGGTAGAATATGTGCTAAATTGCCTGGTCAGAGATGTACAGATTAGCCACAATGGGGTTAGCATTAAAGCCACCTGGCAAAAAGAAAAGCTAAATTTTAAAGCTAGAGCGGCAGTTATCGCCACTGGCTTTGATTCAAATTTTGGGGAAAGATTAGGATTAGGTAAGGTCCGCGATTTTGCCCTCGGCGCTCAAGCTGAAGTTGAAACCAATAGTCTAGAAGGAATAGAAGTCTATCTTGGTCGAAAGGTAGCCCCTGGTTTTTTTGCTTGGCTGGTACCACTCCAACCAAAAAGAGCACTGGTAGGACTCCTGTCACGCCACAGTCCGGAGCTTTACCTGAGAAAACTTATCTCATCCCTACTTACTCAGCAAAAAATAACCTCAGTTATGGAAAAGATAAGCTATCGCGGGGTTTCTTTAAAACCGCCAGCTAGGACCTATGGCTTAAGGCTTCTAATAGTCGGGGATGCCGCCGGACAGGTGAAGCCAGTCACCGGTGGTGGTATCTACTATGGATTACTCAGTGCTGATATTGCTGCCAATATATTACACCAGGCACTTAAAACTAATGACCTCTCCGCCAAAAATCTGGCTAATTATGAGCGAGAGTGGAAGCAGAAGTTAGGACGGGAGCTGCAAATAGCCTATTATGCCCGAAAATTATATGAGCACCTGGGTGACAAGCAAATTGACGGCTTATTTGATATGATGTCGTCAAATGGAATTGTTGAAGCCTTGCTTAAAGCAGAAGACCTGTCTTTTGACTGGCATGCCAAGGCAATATTAAGGGCCTTGAAACTGACAGGGCGAAGGATACTATCTAAACCCTTCAGGAGAAGAGGATTTTTAAAGTGATGCCTGAAGCACATATAATACTATAATGTAGGTTAGGTTTGGAATTTGCCCAGTGGTATCTGGAGAAAGATGAGTGATAGTATTCAAGATATAACCCTTGGTGAAGCTGCCAATCGTTTTCTGGCTGGCCTATCAGCTGAGGAGAAGGGGCAAATCCAGTCAGAGGTATATAAATTTGTGCGCTGGTATGGATGGGGAAGGCTCCTATCCAGTCTTAGTGCCCCTGAAATAGCTAACTACGCCGAGCGGTTATCACTATCGGATACCGAATACATGAAAAAGCTTGAGCTGGTACGAGCATTCCTGGCCTACACTAAGAAAGAAGGGTTAAGCCAAAACAGTTTAGCTACCCATCTTAAGGCTAAGAAGGGGAAAACAAAGCTGCAATCCATACCTAAACAAGGCTGGCGAGAACATACTTCACTAACGCAAAAGGGCTATAGTAAACTTGCAGCTGAGCTTGAAGTTCTTAAGAACAGGCGCTCTCAAGCTATTAAGGAAATGAGTAAGGCAGCAGCAGATAAAGACTTTCGTGAAAACGCACCCCTTCAGGCAGCTAAAGAGGAGCGGGACCATCTGGAGGGTCGGATTAGAGGACTGGAAGAAATCTTAAAAGCAGCGGTTATCATTAAGGAAAAAGAAGAAGGTGAGCCGACACCCAGGGTTAATCTTGGTGACCGTATTGTCTTGCGTGACTTGGCCTCCGGTGAGGAGTTACATTACATGATAGTCGGTGCCAGGGAAGTGGACCCAGCCAAGGGCAAGATTTCCAACGTTTCACCCATTGGCAAAGCCGTAATCGGACAGGCTCAGGGAAAAGTAGTGGAAGTGGTTGTACCGGCCGGAAAGCTCCGCTACCAAATTGATAAGATCGAGCATTAATTAAGGGGGAAACAAAAGATGAATAATAATGATGTGGTAATAGTCAGTGCTGCCCGAACACCATTCGGACGCTTTGGCGGTTCACTCAAAGACTTTGACCTTTTTGACCTTGGGGCAATACCAATGAGAGAAGTCATAAGCAGGGTCAAGATTAGTCCTGATGTAGTGGGGGAGGTGTTCTGGGGAGTGGGTGATACCTCCCAATGTAAGGATGTCTGGACACCAGTCGCCGCCAGACAAACGCTGCTTAAGGCAGGGCTACCTGCCGAGACACCGTCAATTGCCTTTGATAAGGCTTGTGTCTCAGCAATGTCAGCGGTTAAACTGGCAGCGATGTCAATCAAGCTGGGTGAGATAGATGCCGCAATAGCTGGTGGCTGCACCATCTTCAGTCAGGAACCACTTATTGTGAGGGGGCTTAGGTTTAGTGGTTTTAGGCTGGCTGATATAGTGCTGGAAGACCCTTTAATGCATAATGGCTATAAAGATTTCAACCTGGTTTCGGTTGATACTGATAATGTCGCTGCGGAATATGGGATAGGCAGAGAAGAACAAGACGAGTGGGCACTGCGTAGCCACATAAATTATGGCAAAGCTTGGAACGCCGCTAAGTTCAAGGATGAGATGATGGTTCTCACCATATCCCAGCCGAAGGGGGAGCCTAAAATACTTGACATAGATGAGCAATACCGACCAGATTCTAATCTAGAAAAGCTTTCTAGGTTACCGACGATATTTGGTACCAAAACAATTACCGCTGGTAATGCCCCTGGACTAAATGATGGGGCTACTGCAATTCTAGAAATGAGACGTAGCAAGGCAAAGGAGCTTGGCCTTGAATGCCTAGCTACGGTAGTCGCCCAGGTGTCCATTGCGATTAACCCTAACCGTATGCCGGAAGGACCAGCCTATGCTATTGAGAAAGTCCTGAAAAAGGCAGATTTAACCCTGGATGACGTGGCGGTTATGGAGATAAACGAGGCTTTTGCTTCAGTGCCCCTGGTATCCATCAAGATGCTTGCCCCAAATGATAATCCAAAACTTAAAGAGATAAGAGACAAGACTAACATCAACGGTAGCGCTATAGCCGTTGGCCACCCAAACTGTGCCAGCGGTGCCAGACTAATCATGAACCTGATGTATGAATTGAGAAGAAGGGGCGGTGGCTATGCGCTGGGAGCCTTATGTGGTGGCTTGGCACAGGCTGATGCTACCATAATTAAGGTTGAGTAGTTCCTAAATTGAAAGGAGTTATGGCGAAACACTTGACAATTTGGTGCACTGAATATTATAATGCCGCAGAATCACAAAAACGATATTAGAATGGCAGCTTTCAAGCCGATATCAAGCAGAAACTATCATTTACGTATGAAGCCCATGCGAATGTGGGCTTTTGCTTTATTTAATTAAAGTGAAAGGGGGGTGATAAACGAAGCAAAACTTAAACATTGGTTATGAGCGGATTTAAAATTCTGCAAGGAGGGAATCTAGGTGACAGGGAAAAAATTAATAATGGTAGTTGGTAGTGTCTGCCTGATGCTAATAATAGCAGCACTACCTTTTCTGGCAGCCTGCGCTGCACCAACTCCAACACCAACTCCAACACCAACACCTACGCCAACACCAGTAGTACCGGCACCAACCCCGGCACCAGAGAAGGTCATCGACATCAAGTATGCCACCTACTATCCCATCCTGCACCCGATGAACTATGACTGCTATGCCATCTGGTGCAAGGAACTGGACAAGCGCAGCGATGGCAAGACAAAGACGGTGCTCTACGGTGGCGGCTCACTGTATCACCCCAGAGAGGCCTACGACGGTGTTAAGTCTGGAATGGGCGACATATCTGACGCTTGGCCTAACAACTGGCCAGGCAGGCAACCGATTAGTGAGATGTACCATCTGCCCTTTATCGCACCAACAGCCTCAATCGCTGGCATCTCTCTCTATGAGAGCACCATAACACATCCTGAAATACTGGCCGAGTGGGAGCCAACGTTCAAGCTGCTGGCGGCACATACCAGTGCCATCATTAACCTTCACACCTCTAAAGAGGGTGGACTGGTGAAGACCCTTGAGGACGTGAAAGGCCTGCGGCTGGCTGGTGATAGTGTCCTTGCCGTTGAGTGGTTTGGCAAATTTGGTGCTGCCGCTGAAAAAATTGATACCCATAGCGCCTATCTTGCCCTGGAGAAGGGTGTCATCGATGGCGGCATGTGGCCCTGGGCTCCTTTGAGGTCGCAAAAGATAACCGACTTCACAGTGAACCATACCATTATCGACCTCTGCTTCGTGTTTCCTCACATAGTCATGAACAGAGAGAAATGGGAGAGCCTGCCCGCGGACATTCAGAATATAATAGATGACATTAGTGGCTATTCCTTATCGGCGTTTTCTGGCAACACCCTGACCAACGGCTCACTCGTAGATACAGAGTGGATGAAGGCCAAGGGTGACCAATTCTACACCCTGCCTCCCGACGAGAAAGCAAGGTGGGCAGCCCAGGTTTTGTATACAGTAGATGTCTGGAAAGAAAAGGCAAAGGCAGCCGGCGTTAAGGACCCCGACATGCTGTGGTTTGACCTGCACAAAATTGTAGCCAAGTGGACGGAGAACCCCTATCCGGAAGACGAGTGGTGGGGTATCGAAGGTGTCGGCAGGTACGGCAGTCCCAACAGGCCTGGGGGCTGGGACTAGAGAGAGTGTGATTACGGCCATATAGGCCCAAACCTATATGGCCGTAAATCCTTAATATCTTTAGTGCTCTACAACTAAAAACTACAAGAGTTAACCTTAAGAATTCCTGAGTGAAAAGCTAAGGAGGGGTAGGCGTGAGTTTTTTGACTAGATGGGCTGAGACCATAGAGAAGGTGCTCACACCAATAGCGCGTATCTGCAATTTTATTGGTGTTTCCATGCTAGTTTTCATGGTACTCCTGCTGGTAGCCAATGTTGTTGGCCGGTTTGTATTTTTGGCTCCTATAGGTGGCATATACGAGCTGGAGGAGATGTTGCTGGTAATCCTCACCTTTTTGGCGCTTGCCTACACCGGTATCGTCAAGGGCCACGTCAGGGTTGACATGCTCGTAATGAGGTTCCCCGTCTGGGTGCAGCATGTTGTTGACACCTGCACTGGCCTCACCAGCCTGACACTATGGGTATTCATTGGCTGGCGGGGTTTTGAGTACATGTTAGAAATGCACGCCTGCGGGCGGACAACCGAAATGTTGTATCTTCCCTGGACTCCGTTTGTAGCCATAATGGTTTTTGGCAGCATCCTCTTCTGGTTCGTGCTGATAGCAGAGATTTTCCGCTCTCTTCACGGAGCGATAGTCGAGGGCGGAAAGAAGGCCTTATGGATACTGGGTGGAATCGGCTTAGTTGTCGGGATAAGCCTAGGTGCCCTTTTTGTGAGACTGCCAATGAGCGACTATACCGTGGGGCTGGTGGGCATCGGAATGCTGATGGTGTTCCTGTTCTTGCGCATGCCGATTGGTTTTGCCATGGGTTTTATGGGACTCATTGGGGTGTGGTATTTCCGCGGCTGGGATGCTTCCTATTTGATAATGGGGGCACAGCCCTTCTATACCGCCGGCTGGTTTTTGCTGGTGGTGGTTCCCCTCTTCATCCTGATGGGCCAATTCTGCTACCACGCTGAGATAAGCAGGGACCTTTATGACACCTGTTACGCCTGGCTGGGACGCCTTCCCGGTGGCATCGCCTCAGCGACTGTCGGCGGCTGTGCCGGTTTTGCCGCTATCTGTGGTGATAGCCTAGCTACAGCAGCCACCATGGGCGCGGTAGCCATGCCAGAATTCAGAAGGTTTAAGTATGATGATAGCCTAGCCACCGGCACGCTGGCGGCTGGCGGCACCTTAGGTATCTTAATCCCGCCCAGCATGGGCTTTATCTTCTACGCCCTGATAACCGAGGAAAATACAGGTAAGCTTTTCATGGCTGGTCTCATCCCAGGGATAGTCCTTGCCAGCCTGTTTATCTTAAGCATCACCATCCGAGCCAAGCTCAATCCCAAGCTTGGTCCACCGGGACCACCAACAACCTGGCTTGATAAGTTCAAGGCGCTTAAGGGGACCTGGGCGATGCTGGTTTTGTTCGTGCTGGTCATTGGTGGCATCTACATGGGGATCTTCACCGTCATTGAGGCAGGGGCGATTGGTGCCTTTGGTGCCCTTTGCATGATGTTTATCAAGAGAAGGTTTACCTGGACGAAACTTGTGAGTGCCCTCCTGGAAACAGGGCGCATCACCGCCATGCTTATCATCATCATGATTGGCGTCTTCATTCTGGGTTTCTTCATAACAACAAGCGAGGTCCCAATAGAGACGGCAGAAATGATTAACGCTCTTGAGATAAACCGCTATATCATCCTTACCCTGATTCTACTGATTTACGTGATACTCGGTTGTCTGATGAATATCATCCCGATGATTATCCTCACCCTGCCCATTTTCTACCCCACAATTGTATTCATGGAATTTGACCTGATATGGTTTGGGGTGATAATGGTGGTCATGATGGAAATGGGGCAGATTACCCCGCCGATAGGGATGAATGTGTTTATTATTGCCGGTGTGGCTAAGACCGTTCCCCTGGGGACAATATTTAAGGGTATAATGCCTTTCTTGGCAGTTGAGGTAATTTTCCTAGTTCTCTTGACCATCTTCCCGCAGATTGCTTTGTGGTTACCAGGCATGATGTGGAAACTCTGAGGTATTTTTTATAGCAGCTTACTTTAATTTTCCACAAATTACCTTGTGGTTACCAGGTATTATTTGCTAATATATAAATATTGTAATAGGAGGGTGATATGTCTAGTTTGGTTCCTCCTCACGGTGGGAGACTGGTTCCATTACTGGTAAGTAAGACTGAGCGAGAACAATCCCTTAAGGAAGCCCAAACACTACCCAAGGTTAGGCTGAGTTCAAAAGAGCTGTCTGACATAATTATGCTGGCCATGGGAGCCTTTAGCCCACTTAAAGGCTTCATGGGAGAGGAAGACTACCGAAGTGTTGTCAAGGACATGCATACCAAAAGTGGGCTGCTCTGGCCAATCCCGATTACCCTAGCTATTTCCGAGGAAGAAAGTGAGCAAATCAAAGAAGACCAAAAGGTAGCCCTGACCAGTTCCGAAGATGAAGAGATTATAGGCATGATGACTGTTCGGGAGAGGTACCTCTATGATAAAAAGGTAGAAGCAGTTAAGGTTTTTGGCACCGACGATGAACAGCACCCAGGGGTGCAAAAGGTATATGAGCAGGGTGAGGTTTACCTAGCCGGCCCGGTTAAGGTTTTTAGCGAAGGTGAATACCCGAAGAGGTTCCCCGAATTTGCCCGACCGGCAGAGACAAGAGCATTATTTGAGGAGCGAGGCTGGACAACCATCGCTGCCTTTCAAACCCGAAATCCAATACACCGCTCCCATGAGTACCTAACAAAGGTGGCATTGGAGGTTTGTGATGGCATTTTCATCCATCCTATTGTGGGTAAGTTGAAAGCTGGCGACATCCCGGCTGAAACACGGATGAAGTGCTATCAGGTTCTCTTGGATAAATACTATCCCAAGGACCGGGTAATTCTAAAGGTTTATCCCATGGAGATGAGGTATGGAGGGCCAAAGGAGGCAATCCTGCATGCTATCATTCGCCAGAACTTTGGCTGTAGCCATCTAATCGTGGGGCGTGACCATGCCGGTGTCGGTAGCTATTATGGTCCTTTCGATGCCCAGAAGATTTTTGACCAACTAAGTCCTGGTGAACTTTGCATCCAGCCACTTAAATTGGACGTAACCTTCTGGTGCCATAAGTGCGGTTCAATGGCATCTCTAAAGACATGTCCTCATCCCGATGAGGATCGCCTGCTGATTAGTGGCACCAAACTTCGGGAAATTCTTTCTAAAGGAGAAAGACCACCTGAGCAGTTTACCAGAAAGGAAGTAGCCGATATTCTGGTTGAGTATTATTCCAGCCGATAGGAGCCACTACCTCTCCAAATGGGGGGTGCTACTTCGCAGAGTGCTAAGTTATGACTTGCCGAAGGGGCGTGTAAAATGAAGAACGTTATTCTGCTGACACTGGATGCGATCAGGAAGGATGTCTTAGAAGTCTATGGCAGCACCAAAGGATTAAGCCCATTCATTGACTCTTTAGGAGACGAGTCTCTCATCTTCACCAAGGGACAAACCACCGGGCCTTACACACAGGCAGCCTTTCCAGGGATTTTAACCTCCTCTTATTACCTTGATTATGGGAAACCGAGGGGGCTTGCTCCAGAAAGGACCTTGATTTCGGAACCACTTCAGAAAGCCGGGATTGTAACCGCTGGATTTCATTCTAATCCTTATTGTAGTGATTACCTCGGCTGGAACCGTGGTTGGGATGTCTTCTATGATTCTATGGAGGATGAGGTTGAGCCTAGAATACCCTACATCAGGGGTGATATAATAAACACCAAGGTTAGTAACTGGCTTGAATTGCAGGTAAAAGGGGGCAATAGAGCGTTTTTCCTCTGGCTCCATTATATGGATGTCCACGAGCCATACATGCCGGAAAGAAAATATGTCGATATGGTAGACCCCTCCCTTACTTTAAGCGAAGATGAAATGTACGACCTGTTTGAAAATACCCTCCTCAAGAGGGATGTTTCCGACCCGGCAAAGGTAGAGCTTCTAAAAAGACTCTATGAAATACATGTTCGTGAGATAGATACCTATACTAAAGAGTTCTTTGGTTTCCTGGAGAAGCTTGGGATTCTGAAGGACTGCGTGGTCATCATCACCAACGACCATGGTGATGAATTTAACGAGCATGGTGGGATTTCCCATGACTATAAGATGTATTCAGAACTGATAGAGCCGCCACTGCTTATTTATGGCACTGAGCAGAGTGGAGAGGTTGACAAACTGGTTAGCAGCATTGACATCGCGCCGACCATAATCCACCTCTTTGGACTGGAACCAGTGCCAGCATTCAAAGGACATTCACTGCTTCCTCTGGAGGACTACCCGGAAAAGGGTGCCTTTAGCGAAGCTTTCGACCAGAGAAGTCAACGGGGAGGTGATATAGAGAAGGATATCTACTGCTATCGTGAGAAAGACCTCAAGATAATATACCATGCCAATCTTGATAAATGGGAAATGTATAACCTTAAGGAAGACCCAAAGGAACAAAATAACATAGTAGATACCTTGCCTGCGGTTGAAGAGCTTAAGAAAAAGCTTCAGCCAATGGTAAGAAGATGGGTCAAATAAACTAAGAAACCAAAAGTGAAAGGAGCAAAGAAAAGATGAAAGTCACTGAACAAGAACGGGCAGAACTAAAGCCAGAGGTTGACAAACTGGTCGAGAAATCAAAAGAGGTGATAAGGGACACCTTCAGCAAGTACAAGATTGAGGATATGGCTATCACCTGGACTGGTGGCAAGGACAGTACCTTAACCTTGTGGATTATCCGCCAGGTCTGCCTTGAGGACAAGATTCAAATCCCCAAGGCGATGACCATTGACGAGTTTGATGTTTTCCAAGAAATCCACGACTTTATGGAGAAGTACACCAAGGAGTGGAACCTGGATTTAGAGTGGTGCCGCAATGACGATGTAGTTAAAGCTGCTGGGAGCAAACTAAATAACATCGTTAAGGTAAAAGACCTAGACGAGAGAAATCAGGCTGAGCTAAAACGAATTGGCTTTGAAGAGGACTCCTTCCCCTTTGAAGCTGAGTCCTACACCGGTAATCACCTGATGAAAACCGTTGAGTTCAACAAGTACATTGAACGGCGCAATGTTAAGGCAATTTTCCAAGGTCTAAGAAGGGATGAGCAGTCTGCTAGGATTCAAGATGACTATTATGAGAAGAAAGAGGCAGCTCATCTGATACCTGAGCACATGCGTATTAAGCCAATCCTGCACTTTTCTGAGCGGCAGGTCTGGAAAGCCTATAAGGTATATGGTATCCCTTACTGCGCCCTTTATGAACAGGGTTATCGCTCCCTGGGTGCCAAGACCACCAGCGCTATTGCTGAGTCTGGCGTTCCTGCCTGGGAACAGGACCTTGAACATACCACGGAGAGAGCCGGAAGAAGACAGGACAAAGAGCAGATGATGGGCCGGCTACGCAAGCTGGGTTACATGTAATAACCCTCTTGATTTAACTCTTAGAGAGATAGTGGTTTTAGTTTTAAAAGCAAGTGCCAAAGACTCCCCGGGTTGACTTCCGGGGAGTCTGATGGTGATTTTTGCTTGTTACTTCAAGGGAACTGATATTAAGGAAAGGGGGGGCGCTATGTCCAAGATAATAGTACTTGGTCTGGATGGCTTTAGCCCTGATTTGGTCAGGAAGTGGTCAAGCCAGCTACCAAACCTAGCCAAGATGCAACAGGACGGCGTCTGGGGAGACATAAGGTGTACTGTGCCACCGACAACGGCTCAGGCCTGGACAAGTGTTCGTTGTGGCCGTAACCCAGGGGTTTTCGGTTACTGGGACTCCACTTATCGCGATGACTTTTCCTATAGTGAGCCAAAGCAGGCTGATTCGGAAGCTGCTGATAGGGTTGACCTGTTGCAAAAGATGCTGCCTAAGATGGGGCAAAGGGTAGCCATAATTAACGTGCCAGTTTCATGGCCGCCAAAGAAAATCCCGGCTGGATTCTGTATTACTGGACCAGATACCCCGGACCTTGAGAGTGGTTTTACTTACCCCGAGAGCCTTGCTGAGGAGGTTAAGGGTTTGGTTGGAGAGTATATTATTCGGGTAAGTGAAGGCGGTTTAATCTGTCTCCAGATGGAAAAGGACAAGTTGCTAAAACGTGTTTACGACGTGGATACGCAGCGCTTCACCCTGCTTAAACATTTTATCCGTGAAAAACGCTGTGACCATGTCCTGGCAGTGATAGCGGGTGCCGAGCGGATGGCACACAACTTTTATCATTTTGCTGATGAAACCCACAAGCGGCATGACCCTGACCCCAAATACAAAAATGCACTCCTTGATTACTACAAGTGGATTGATAAAAATGTCGGTGAAGTAAGGGAAAGCCTGCTCAGTGACACGATACTAATTGTTCTCAGTGCCTATGGCTCGCAGAGGCTTGACGGCCGAATCAATCTTAACGAATGGTTAATCCAAGAAGGATATATGACCCTCCTTGAGTATCCGAGTAAGCCTACGACCTTAAGTGAACTAAAGGTTGACTGGCCAAAGACAAAGGCTTGGAGCACCGGTTCCACCGGCTCACTATACCTCAACGTGAAGGGTAGGGAAGCTAAAGGGGTTGTTGAAGCCGATGACTACGATAAGCTGCTTGATGAATTGGCAGCCAAACTGAAGGATATCCCCGATGAAAATGGCAAGAAGCTCAATACTCAGGTTTTTAAGCGAGATGATATCCAGTTTGGTCCCTGGGTAAAATATGGGCCCGATATGTTCATCTACTTTGATGAGTGCCGCTTTGCCACCAGCGAGCTGGTGGGCTATGGCAAAGGAAAGATATACTCGGTTGATACTCCAGAAGGGCCTGATTACGCCACGCATAGTCCTTATGGCTACTTCTGCATGGCTGGCTCAAGAATCCCGGCCAAAGGAGAAATCACCCGTATCTCACTGCTTAACATTGCCCCAACAGTGCTGGATGCCATCGGCTTACCAATACCAAGGGAAATGGAAAGGCCGTCAATAATGGCCTTGGCAAAGGAGGAAAAAGCAGCACCACCGCCACCTAAGGTAGAAGATAAAGTGCGCTCCCGTCTTGAGGCACTGGGCTATTAGCCAAAATATCAATCTTAAGAGTAAATAAAATGCCTACCAGGCCGATGAGTGTTCTGCGCCGGAACGTGGAAGGGGTTATCCTTTACAATAAAGCTAAAGCCTATGAAGGGTACACCTT
>Ga0114920_10000577_pt1 | contig 15935 bp, 12 predicted proteins | sample ChitaG_FD_88683 | JGI IMG/M metagenome (GOLD analysis project Ga0114920, IMG submission 88683) | Deep subsurface microbial communities from South Pacific Ocean to uncover new lineages of life (NeLLi) - Chile_00310 metaG | ecosystem: Environmental > Aquatic > Marine > Oceanic > Sediment ... | reverse complement strand
TTCCTGACCATAACCAAGCAGTTTAGCATTACTTTCTGTTGCCATTTGAAAGACCTGCCTGGCACTCAGATAGGGTGAGTCCAATTCTAGCGAAGGGATACGGTGCAACAAGAAGCAGACCTTCATCTCTTGGATAAAGTCGTCATCGTCGTTGATGGATTTGCCGTCCAGACCTAGTCCTACCAGCACACCGGCTCGTAACATGTGGAACACAGGGGAAATGCCATTTCTAACCCGCAGATTGCATGAGGGATGATGTGTAACGGCGGTACCCGTTCGAGATAGGAGTTCAATATCGGACTCCGTTGGCCAGACACAGTGTCCAATAACGAGCCCTGGGCCAAGGAAGCCGATATCGTTCATATACTCAATAAGTGTCTTACCCAAGAACTCAAGCCCATAAATCTTCTGAAATATAGATTGAACAGCATGAACATGGATGGGGGTTCCCAGACGGTCGGCTGCCCCGCGCACCTCAAGCAAGAGTTCTTTCGTACACCACTGTGGCGCCAGGGGCCCGAACCCGATGCGAGTCATTGGGCCGTTGCAACGGGCATGCAGATCGCACACTACCTTTACGAAGTTTTCGCCTGTTAATGATCCGGCGGGAGGTGGAGAAGTTAAAAGGTCTTTCAGGGCTCTGGGCAGTGAAGCAACAAATGCCTTGTTATCACCGTAGACAAAAGGGTTATCATTTCGAATAGCGGGGTTGAATTGGACTCGCATCCCAGCATCACTATACGCCCTTAGAACATCGTCAAATTCACTCTCATATACCTTCGGATCTTTCAGAATATGGTTGTCCATGGTGGTGGTGACACCAGATTTGAGCAGTCTGGCCGCAGAGAAGGCCACGTCGTCATAGGCGGATACTGGTATATATTTTCGAGTATCTAAAAGCCACGATTCAAGGGTGTTATCTCTCGCACCGCGTTGAAAATCCGTTAGGCCTCGCCCATGGCTGTGGCCATTTATGAGACCGGGTATGAGCAAGAATTGCTCCCCTCCAATCTCCTTTGCATTTGGGTATTGATTCGAAAGCTCTTCATAGGTGCCGATGGCCTCAATAGTTTCACCTGCAATAGCGACTGCACCATTGGGTATAGCCGGCTGGTCATGGGCTGGGACTAATTGGCCACCTCGTACCAAGATCGTTATCTGGGACATATTGATCCTCCTTGGGCTGAAATCGCTTGAGGGTATAGCTTGCTTTTAATAAAGAAACCTGTTTGAGGGCTTTTCCATGGCTCTTGAAAACTCTGCACCTTGCATATAATCACAACATATTTGAGTCTTAGGTTAAAAGGATTACGCGGAACCGGCCTTTTCCAAAAGGGCCTTAAGTTCTGCCAGGCGCTTTATTACGAGCTTAACGCCGAAAACATCTTCCATGTGATGGCGTGCGGCATCACGCACCTGGCTCGAGGATATGGTGCGTGAGAGTTCTCGCTCCAAAGATGTGATCTCAGTATCCTCCAGTCCGCAGGGATGAATCCAGGAAAAAGGCTTGAGCGAGGTGTTGACATTGAACGCAAGGCCGTGGAAACTCACCCCTCGGCGAATAGCAACCCCGATACTCCCCAGTTTATTGTTCCCAACCCACACTCCCCTGTTTCTGGGATTTCGTTCAGCCTTGAGTCCCCAGTCAGCAGCCGTCCGGATCATAACCTCTTCCAACGCGGTGACATAATCTACCACCCCGAGCCGGGCTGCTCTCAGGTCAATAATGGGGTAAATAACAAGTTGGCCCGGTCCGTGAAACGTAATGTCGCCGCCCCGCTCCACCTGGAGGACCGGAATTCCCTCATTTTCCAGAAAGGCCTCGGAAACCGTCAGGTTGTCCAATCCGCCCCTACGACCAAGGGTAAAAACGGGGGGATGTTCCAAGAATAAGATAACGTCGGTGTCTAGGATTCGATCTTTCCGTGCGGCCACAATCTTGGCCTGCAAATCCCAGGCCTCTCTGTACTCCATAGTGGGCAGATTCACATAGAGCCATGTCCTTTGTGGCAAGTGGGGCAGCGGGCTGTTCCGCTTTGGCTTCAAACCCAGGTCTCCTCTTTTGTCGGTTGGCTCAGCAGAGAGCATGACGCATAGCGAATACCGCTCTGCGCTTTCACCCTGCAAGGCAGGGCCGGCGTGCCGCCGCTGTTTCGTCCATTCTTCGCACTTTGCATTTTTGTGGTGCTTCCAGAAGCAACTGGGGGGCTTGCTGCGCCTCATTGGCTATGGCTTTGCATGCCTCGATAAAGAGATCTAGGTCTTGCTTTGACTCTGTCTCAGTGGGCTCGATCATGATCGCACCATTTACAACCAGTGGGAAGTAAACGGTAGGTGGATGAAAACCGTAATCCATGAGGCGCTTTGCCATGTCTAAGGTCATGACCTTGTGGGGCTGTTGAAGCTTATCGGAAAACACGCATTCGTGCATGCACGGTCTGTCATAGGCGAGGTGCAATGTACCCTTTAACATTTCCTTGATATAATTGGCGTTTAAAACAGCAAGCTGGCTGGCCTTTTTCAGGTTATCAGGACCCATGGTTCGGATATAGCTGTATGCCTTTACCATAACACCGAAATTTCCAAAAAAGGTGTGCAATCTGCCGATAGATTCCGGGAAGTCTTCAGAGAGAACATACCGGTCGCTTTCTTGCACGACCCGGGGAACAGGCAGAAATGGTTCAAGGTGCTTCTTGACACACACTGGGCCGGAACCGGGTCCTCCCCCTCCGTGGGGCGTTGAAAAGGTCTTGTGGAGATTCAGATGCAGTATATCGACCCCGATCTGGCCCATTTGTACGATACCCATGATGGCATTCATGTTTGCACCATCACCATAGACCAGCCCGCCTTTTGAATGAACGACTTCAGCTATTTCTTTGAGGTTTTCTTCAAAGAGGCCCAGGGTGTTGGGAGTGGTTACCATGATCCCGGCGGTGTCCTCGTCCATGACCTCTGCTATGGTCTCTACAGAGAGGATCCCCTGTTCGTTGGATTTCACGGGCACAGGGCGGTAACCGCACAGGGCTGCACTTGAGGGGTTTGTGCCATGAGCGGTATCAGGGATAATGATCTTTGAGCGGCGTACGCCCTTGCTCTTGTGAAAGGCGTGAATAAGCAGCATTCCTGTCAGCTCTCCCTGGGCTCCTGCCGCAGGCTGAAGCGAGACGGCGTCCATCCCGGTGATTTCCGCCAGTAATCGCTCGAGTTCGAACATCAGTTTGAGTGCTCCCTGGGATGAAGCGTGTGGGAGCAAGGGATGGGCACCGGCAAACCCCTGGAGCCGTGCCTGTTTTTCATTGATCTTGGGGTTGTACTTCATGGTGCACGAGCCCAATGGGTACATGCCGGTGTCCACACCGAAGTTCCACTGGGACAACCGGGTGTAGTGGCGGATTACGTCCACCTCGCTCAGGTCAGGAAAGTCCAGGGTCCTGGAGGTGAGGCTTTCATCCAGAGGGCAGAAGTCCACGTCACGGCGCGGTAGAGAAAATCCCCTTCGCCCCTTTTTCCCTTTCTCCCAGAGCAAGGGCTCGTTAAGTATCAGACCTGTGATGCCGGGCGATTCTTTCATGATGTCACCTCCCTGACCAGGGCATCCATATCCTCCTTGGACCTGGTTTCCGTCACGCACAAGAGATAGTGGTTGGCCAGGTCCGGATAAAAGGGTGCTAGAGAAAGGCCTGCCACTGTCTTTTTCTCCAGCAGGCGCTGGTAGGTCACGTCAAAGCCTCTGGGGAATTCCACCACGAATTCATTGAAGGTTGGGGTGGTAAAGGCTATTTTGAATCCTGCCTTTTGCAGCTCCTGTTTAAGGTATTCGGACTTGTCGTGGTTGAGACTGGCAAGTTCACGTATGCCAGTGCCGCCAACAGAGGCCATGTACATTGCAGCTGCAAGGGCACAGAGGCTGTTGTTGGTGCAGATGTTGGAAGTGGCTTTATCCCGGCGGATGTGTTGTTCCCTTGTGGCAAGTGTGAGAACAAAGCCTCGTTTTCCTTCCAGGTCTTTGGTTTGGCCAACCAGGCGACCGGGCATGCTTCGCACGTACTCCATCTTGCTTGCAAACATCCCAAGTCCCGGTCCCCCAAAAGACTGGGGAATACCGAGGCTTTGACCCTCTCCGCAGGCAATGTCGGCTCCCTGGCCCCCTGGATTTTTGATGAGCCCATAGGCAAGGGGCTCGGTAAAGCAGGTAACAAAAAGGGCCCCCTTGTCATGAGCCCTTTCCCCAATGACCCGGAGGTCTTCGATGCATCCCAAAAAGTTGGGCGACTGAACTGCAACCGCTGCAAGATTATCGATGCCGTGTATAGGTGAAAGATCGGTTCCGCCGTTTTCAAGGCGGGGAAGTTCCAGAACTTGGTGCCCGGTCGGCTCAAAATAGGTTTGAACTACACGACGATAGTGAGGGTGAACCAAGCTTGAAATACCGACTGCGTTCTTTCGGGTTATGCGAATAGCCATGAGCAATGCTTCAGCCAGGGCCGAGGCACCATCATACAGCGATGCATTTGCTACTTCCATGCCCAGGAGCCGGGCAGCAAGCGTTTGATACTCATAGATGGCCTGAAGCGTTCCCTGGCTCATCTCCGCCTGGTAGGGGGTGTAAGATGTTACAAATTCAGATCGGCTGAGCAGGTAGGACACTGACTCGGGTATGTAGTGCTCATAGCTGCCCGCGCCAACAAAAACCGTATATTCCGGAGAGGCTGCCATAGTGCCTGAAAGAGCACCCATAAGGTCGTTCAATTCCCACTCTGTCAATGGCTCCGGCAGGTTAAGAGTTCCCGTGTAGCGGCAATCCTCTGGTACGGTGGAGAAAAGCTCGCCAAGGTTATTTTTACCCACTGCCTGGAGCATTGAAGCAATCTCTTCATCGGTATGAGGCAGGTAACGCATTATTCTATCCCTTTCAGGGTTTCAAGGTATACGTCCCTGGTCATAAGGGCATCCAGTTCGGCTGAATCGGCAGGTTTAACCTCGATTAACCACCCATCGCCGTAAGGACTTTTGTTGACCAACTCGGGAGATTTTTCAAGCGCTGTATTTACCCCAAGGATTTCTCCGCCAATAGGCATGTAGAATTCAGCAACCGCCTTAACCGATTCCACGGTTCCGAATTCCTCCCCCTTGTCAAAGGTAACGCCCACCTGGGGCAGTTCCACGTACACGATATCGCCGAGCTGGTCCTGGGCATAGTCGCTGATGCCAACTCTTGTTTTTTCACCTTCGGATCTGACCCACTCATGATCCTCTGCATAACGCACATCATCAGGTAACTGGAGTTCGCCAATCTCTTTCATGAATATCCCTCCTTTTTTCTCCATTCCTTCCTTGGCAGCCGGGGTGCCGCGGAATCTGGGAGGATGTTGTCCACGATATTAAACCTCATTTTCTGCCCCATCACCGTTTGCACCACAGTGAATCGGTTCGCCTAGTTGCAGGAATGCTATATCACAACCGGAGACCAAAACCAAACCGATTTTGTCGCCGGCCAGCAACGGGCAATACTCCTGATACCTTACCAAGTTGAAGATTGTTAGTAAGCAGCCTGTAGACATGTAATGCTCTGCCGCCTGGCAGTAGCGCTCCGCGTATTGCGCTGAATTTCTTGAAATAAGAAAATTTTAGTGTTAAGTCGTAGGGGCTGAGAGTCAACATGAGGAAAAAGCGCAATGGAGCTTGAGGAGCTATGGCAAAAAAAATTACTGTTATAGGTGCAGGTCCTGGGGGGTATGTGGCTGCCATACGAGCGGCACAGCTTGGGGCAGAGGTCACGGTTATCGGGCAAGAGGGCGTTGGAGGGACTTGTCTTAACTGGGGCTGTATCCCTTCCAAAGTGATGAAGACAACGGCTGAAATGATCGAGAAGTTTCACCGGGCCCAGGAATTCGGTATAGAGTTGCATGGGACTATTAGGCCCAACATGAAGGCCCTCATGGCTAGAAAACAAGTGGTAATTCAGAACCAGATCAACGGGGTGCTCAAGCTTTTCAAACATCACAAGATCCGTTATCTTGCGGGTAAGGGAGTCATTGAGGGGCCCCATCGTGCTGCGGTTAGACTCCTCGACGGCACAATACTTGATGTTCCGTGGGACAGTCTGATCCTGGCTTTGGGTTCCAAGCAGCTGGGCATGTCCTCGTTTCCGTTTGACAGTAAGCGCATTCTTTCCACCAACGACGCGCTGAGCATCGATGAGATACCGGGATCTATGGTGATTCTCGGAGGCGGTGTCATCGGGTGTGAGTTTGCCTTTATTTTTGCGTCCCTCGGTTCAAAGGTAACCGTTGTAGAGGCTCTGTCACGCATGCTTCCCCTGCCATGGGTTGATGAAGACTGCTCTAAGGTCCTTGAGCGGGAAATGAAAAAGCGCAAAATAGCGTTCATGGTTAATCGAACCGTGGAAAAGGTTGAAGAAGCTGAAGGGAAGTGCCGAGTGACCGTTGGACCCTCGCTCTTGACACAGGAAGGTGGAAAGAAGGGCATAGAACCCACGACTGTGGACGTGGATAGGATGTTGATTTGCATCGGTCGCAAGCCAATTACAGCCGAAATCGGATTAGAGAAGATAGGGGTAGCCATGGACGAAGAGGGATGGATTGTTGCCAATGAACAGATGGAAACCAGTGTTTCCGATGTTTACGCGATCGGAGACGTTCTTGGGCCCTCTAAGGTAATGCTCGCTCACGTAGCTTCCACCGAGGGATTAGTTGCGGCTGAAAATGCGATGGGGAAACGCCGTATAATGAATTATGATATCGTACCCGGGACAGCTTTTACCATGCCAGAAGTTGCCAATGTGGGGCTGACCGAGGTTCAGGCGAGGGAGCAGGGCTACGATGTTCGATCGGACAGCGTGCTTTTCCGTAATCTGGGGAAGGCTCATGTCATAGGTGAAATTGCCGGTCAGGCAAAGATAGTATCAGATAGAGAGGGTGGAAGGATTTTGGGGGTTCACCTCGTGGGACCACACGCCAGTGATCTTATCGCTGAGGCAACATTGGCCATGAAGCTTGGGTGCACCGTACAAAACCTGGCCGAAACGATGCATGCACATCCCACGCTTGCCGAGATTATGCTGGAAGCGTCGTTTAAGGCTCTGGATAGGCCACTCCACGGGTGAGCATACTTGAAACATGTTTAGATCATTTAGGGCAAAAGGAGGGTGTTACGGTGAGCGATAAGGAATGGAGAACTCACAATCCCCCTGGAAACAAGCGTGTTGTTGTCACCAAAGAGCTGCCCGGAAGACGCTGGTTAGAGATACTGACCAGGGCTGGCTGTAAGGTGGAGATCTCTACATCAACGGATATCTTGAGTATCGAGGAGATCGAAGCCGCAATCGGGGATCGCTGTGATGGGGCTATTGGGCAGTTAACAGAGGATTGGGCGGATAAACTTTTCACCGCCTTGAAGGCTGCGGGAGGCAAGGTCTACAGCAACTATGCCGTTGGCTACAACAACGTGGATGTTGATGCTGCCACAAATCAAGGCATTCCGGTCGGCAACACCCCGGGCGTTTTGACCGAAACCACAGCGGAGATGACCATTGCCCTGACCTTTGCAACAGCTCGACGGGTCGTTGAGGCAGATAGGTTTATGCGGAGCGGCCAGTTTAAGGGATGGCTCCCGACGCTTTTCCTGGGAGAGCTCCTCTGGCATAAGACGGTGGGTGTCATTGGCGCCGGGCGCATTGGAGCAACCTTTGCCCGCATGATGGTTGAGGGCCATAAGATGAACGTGATCTACTACGATATCCGTCAGAACAAGGCCTTAGAGAATTATGTAGCGGCCTATGGGCAGTTCCTGAAGTCACGAGGAGAAAGGCCAGTATCGTGCGGGCGAGCTGAGAGCGTGGAAGAGGTGCTTGGGGAGGCAGACGTGGTCAGTCTCCACCCGGTACTCGACGAAATCACCCATCACTTGATCAACAGAGAGCGCCTGGCCCTCATGAAGGAACATGCAATTCTGGTAAACACGAGCCGTGGGCCGGTAATCGATGAGGCAGCCCTAATCGCTCACTGCAAGGAGCATCCCTACTTTCGGGCTGGGCTCGATGTCTTTGAAGATGAGCCGGAGATGAAGCCCGGCTTAAAGGAGTTGGACAACGTGGTGATCGTGCCGCACATTGCCTCGGCAACCATCTGGACGAGAGAAGGCATGGCGACGCTCGCAGCCAGCAATGTGGCGGCTATCCTTCGGGGATATCCGGTCTGGCGAGGAGGAGATATCTCACCTTTTTTGGGAGACGAGCCACCCAAGGCTGCACCGAGCATCGTGAACGCGAAGGAGCTCGGTATTCAGGTCTTTAGGAAGTGAACGCGGCCATAACGTTGCGGAGAGAAAGGAGGAAAGATAATGAGGATTGCAAAAAGAATAGCCCGTTTGGGTACTGAAACGGCCTTTGCTGTTTCTGCCGAGGCGACTGCCTTTGCTGCCGAGGGAAATAAGGTGTATCCTTTCCACCTCGGTGATATGAATATCAAAACACCAGCCAAGGTTATGGAGGCAGCCGTCAAAGCGATGAAGGATGGCAAGACGGGGTACTGCCCAAACGCCGGAATCCCCCAGTTGCGCGAAGCGCTGGCAGCTGACGTGAGTGCATCCCACGGCATTAACTACAGCATGGAAAACGTGTCGATCCAACCTGGGGGCAAGCCCACCATCGGCAAATTTATTCTTGCCCTGATGAACCCGGGCGATGAGGTACTTTACCCAAACCCAGGCTATCCGATTTACGAGTCGCAGATCGAGTTCTACGGGGGCAAGGCGGTGCCGTATGCTTATTTCGAGGGCGCAGAAGGCTTTGAGCTCGATATTGACTCAATGGAAAGCCAGATTACGCCCCGGACAAAGCTCTTGATCGTTAACGACCTGCAGAATCCCACCGGCGCGGAGTGCTCTGCTGGGGAACGTGAAAGGCTCGCCGAATTGGTTCTCAAACACGGCCTCTATGTTCTGTGCGATGAGGCATACTTCGATATTCGTTATGAGGGCAAGAGTTATTCGTTGGCCTCGCTGCCGGGCATGGAAGAGCGGTGTGTGATTCTTTACACCTTCTCAAAGAAGTTTGCCATGACCGGATGGCGGCTCGGCGCAGCTATTGGACCGAAAGAGATCATCGAGGTCATCACCAAGCTTAACGTAAATGCTGAGTCCTGCTCAAACCACTTCATACAATATGCAGCCATGGAGGGGCTCACCGGAGACCAAACAGAACCGAAACAGATACTGCAAACCCTTAAGGAGCGTCGCGATAAAGCGGTGGACATCCTGAACTCCATCGAGGGCGTGCGTTGTTTCCGCCCGAACGCAACATTCTATCTGTACCCGAATGTGACGGAGGCCATGGAGAAAAAGGGCTTGACCAACTACGATGACTTTCGCAAGACTGTGCTGCAAGAAACTGGTGTTTCAGTGTGTACGCGGCTGCACTTTGGCCGAGCCTTGGAAGGCGAGAAGGATTTCTATATCAGGCTGGCCTACTCGGGCATCAACACATCGGATATCAAAGAAGGCCTCGGTAAGTTCAAAGCCTTCATCGAAAGCTAAGTGGTTTTCAGGAACAAGAGGAGAGGTAAATGACCGATGAGCAAGCTTCACCGAACTATCTTCTACGATCGGCACGTGGCGTTGGGTGCCAAGATGGTGGAATTCGCTGGTTGGGAGATGCCGGTTTTTTATCCCACTGGTATCGTGCAAGAACATTTGTCCACCCGTAAGACAGTGGGGCTATTTGACGTCTCTCACATGGGCCGATTCACCGTACGGGGTGCAGGTGCGTTAAAATTTCTTCAGCACGTGCTTACCAATAATGCGGAAGCCCTCGACACCAGACGGATAGGTGCTCAGTACACGCTTATCCCCAACGAAACCGGTGGGGCTATCGATGACGCATTTCTCTATCGCTTCGTCAAGGAGGAATATCTCCTGGTAGTCAATGCTGTCAACCGAGAGAAAGACTGGATACACTTCCAGACGCTTTTGAAGAAATTCGAAGACGTTGAGCTGATCGACCGCACCAGGGAGATCATTATGCTTGCGTTGCAGGGGCCAAGATCGCGCTTCGTACTAGAGCAGATCATTCAGTCCGGTACGCTGCCTGAGCCGATGCGAAATGCCGTAAGTATCGTGACGATCTCCGGTGCCACAGTGAAGGTGGCTCGAACCGGGTACACGGGCGAGCCTCTGTGTTTCGAACTCTTTGCCAGCAAAGACGATGGGCTGATGTTGTGGGACCAGATCGTGGCTATGGGAGCAACGCCCGTTGGCCTCGGCGCCCGGGATACCCTTCGCCTGGAGGCCGGCCTGCCGCTCTATGGTCATGAGCTGGGGGAAGACCCAGACGGTAATGAAATCCCCATTATGGCCTGCCCCCTGACAGAGGTTGCCGTGAGCTTTTCGCCTTTGAAAGGTGAGTACGTAGGCCGTGCAGCGTTGGCCCGGCAGCACGAGGGGCTCAAGAAAATCGTCTCCCGCGATTACTCCCTCATCAATTACCTGCCGCGGATGATTAGGCCGATTGCCGTGGCAGGGCGGGGCGTTGCCCGTGCAGGGGCTCAGGTGTTTAAAGGTGACACCCAGGTGGGTTACGTCACCAGCGGTACCATGATCCCAATTTGGGTCTTCGAGGGCCAAGGACTGAGCTCTGTACGGACTGACCAGCATCAGTTGCGCTCGATTTGTCTGGGCTACATTGACAGTGACATCATTGAAGGTGAAAAGCTCACCATCGAGATTCGCGGTAGGGCAGTTGATGCTGTGGTGGTACCGTTTCATCTTCGCACCGATGCACCACCATATGCACGGCCGATCCTTTTTGATTATCAAATTCAAGGTGAGGGACTCCCTGCGGGCGATGTGCCTGTTAAGGTTCGCAGACTCCTTGAAAGGGCTGTGGAGAACACGCTCTGGCGACAGCAGGAGTGTATTAACCTCATTCCCTCTGAGATGACGATTTCGCCCATGGCTCGGCTTCTGTCGGTGATGGATCCATCCTTTCGCTATGCCGAGCACCGGAAGCTCAAGGCCTTCTACGACGCTGAAATCTTCTACTATCAGGGCACCGACTTCATCGACGAGGTGGAGCGGATGCTGGAGGAGGAGATGCGAAAGTTCTTGGGATGCGAAAATGTTGAGATGCGGCTTATCAGTGGGCAGATGGCCAACACTGCTGTTTTCAGTGCGATGGTAGATTACATCAATCGTGGCGAGCGCAAAGCTGAGCCTCGGCGGATTCGCCAGGTTATGAACAACCATATTGGCAAAGGTGGTCACCTCAGTGCCCAACCGATGGGAGCGTTGAAGGACTATGTTGTGCGGGATCCCCATACGGAGCGACCGGCTGTGGTAAATTTTCCTGTTTTGGCCGACAATCCGTTCAAGATTGATGTGGGGGCAACGCTGGAGTTGATCGATGAGTACCGGCCAGAGCTGATTATTTTTGGCAAGAGCATGGTTCTGCACAAGGAGCCGGTCGCCGAGATTCGCCAGTTTCTCGACACTCAGGATATCTCTACCGTTGTGATGTACGACATGGCCCATGTGCTCGGGCTCATCGGTCCCCACTTTCAGGAGCCGTTCGCAGAGGGAGCAGACCTGGTGACCGGATCCACGCACAAGACCTTCTTCGGCACACAGCGTGGTGTTGTCGGCAGCCGATTCCAGGAGCAGGAAGAGCATTATGAGCTCTGGGAGTCTCTGACTCGACGGGCCTTTCCCGGGTCGGTGTCAAATCATCACCTGGGTACATTACTTGGTCTGCTGATTGCCGCCTACGAGATGAATCACTTCAAGGATGAATACCAGTCCAGGGTGATCGCCAACGCAAAGGCATTCGCCCGGGCGCTCAAGGATTGTGGACTGGATGTTGCCGGAGACCCACGCATTGACTTCACCGAAACCCACCAGGTTGTTGTGCGAGTGGGTTACAGCCATGGGCCGGAAATCGCCAGTCGACTGGAGGCTAACAACATCATTTGCAACTACCAGGCGAGCCCCGACGAGGAAGGGTTTACCGCGTCTGGCGCTCTGCGGCTGGGCGTATCGGAGATGACTCGATTCGGAATGAAAGAAGACGACTTTCGTGCCTTGGCTGTGCTGATTCATGATGTGACAATAAACGATACCGATGTAAACGATAAGGTAAAGGCACTCAGGGAACGGTTCCGGACACTCCAGTTTTGCTTCGGTGGGGATGAATACGCTGACCTTATGCAGGAACTGCACGGGCTCCTGTAAACAATACTATCAGAAGCACAGTAGCGTCAAAGTCTCTAGTATCGCTCAAAAGTGTTTACTCAATGGCATATTGGTTAGAGAACCTGCACATAGTTACCTCTATCCGGCCATGCCCATTTTCTCAAGGCGCTATCTATAGGCCTCAAGGGATGTGGTCAAATATGTGGGGTTTAGACGAGCCAGACGGAGACTCCCAGGGCTTTAGAGGTGTAAACCCCACATACTTGACCACTGCAAGACCCGGTGGAATTTTTTTGAGATATCGCCTTTCAAAAACAGCCATGACCTCCTTTAGAACGTGAACGACTACTCACTATGGTTCATGCCAACACTTTTGAACGATACCCAACAACAAGCGGAAAATGGAATAGGTTATGCTCTGCTATGAGGTGGCCCTGAGATCAGCGTGCTGAGATTTGGTACCTGGTTTTTGGCACTGGATTCTGGATTGACCAATCTGAAGGGTAATAATTGGCAGAGCATTTCATTGTTTGCATTGGACATAACCGAGAAGGGTCTAGGATGGTCATGAGGTCTTTTCTTCTGTTCCGAGGCTCCCGGTCTGGTCTTTTCTACGACTTATCTGCAGGGGATTTTTGCCCCCTCCCCATTTTCTCCCGACAAGTCGGGAGAGCTGCGGCTTCCCCCACTGATAAGTCGTGAAAAGGACAGCGGCCTCCCACCAATCACAACAGAAAAGACCTCATGCCCCTTCCCAATGTTGCAAACTATTTGATGCTCTCGGTAATAATTGGCAGGTGTCGGAACGAGGGGAGAATCCAGTAAGGAAACCGCTCATGACCCAATACTTGAGGGTCAGGAATGCGGGCAAGATGGGCACGACTCGGAATGGGATCAGGCTGGGTTAATGGAGCGATGGAATTTGTCCTGTAATTTTTTGACAGTGGTCATTCTCTTAGGATCCAGAAAGGTTTTATAAATATGATCATCTGCGTGGGTAGGTTTTCCTAGCAATTTCTGCTCGAGGAGGTATAGGGCCTCAATAGACTTATCACACACAGGATAGCCTTTGTCATCGACGTGGATAATTGGGTCAAATGAGACCACAGAGATATTGTTGAGATCCACGAGCCTGATATCTCCAGACCGGGTAAGGAGAAGGTTGCCTGCGCCCGCAAGATCTGGGATATGGTCTGCCTCAAGGATCATTCGTTTGATTCTTCCGATAAAGTCTTCAGTTTTTTTTCGAACTGTCTGGATCCATTGGTCGGCTGCCCTGACTGAATCCTTACCTTTTTTCACCCCCATCCGATACAGCAGCGAAATCAAGTGGTCTTGATCTAAGTAGTTCCATGGCTCCACTACTTCACCCTCTACGTACTCCTGAAGGCCGCAGAGGAGAATCTCCCGTTTTCCCTTCCTTATATAGTCTACGAGGAATTCTTCGGTATTCGCCAGATAATCAGGGGCCAAGTAGATTTGGACAATTTTTACTCTTTCTACCTCTTCCTCAGCCTCTACCAGGCTGTTGAATCTGATTCTGTATATCCTGAGCATCTTTCGGGGCTCTGCCCTCGGATACCACTTCAATCCGTCGGTGATGATCCCCTTTGTTTCATCTTCTAAGTCACCAGAATTCAATACCTCCATGATGTGGGAGCGCAACCCTGCACGGTAATGCCTCCTGTAGTGGTAGATGCCAGGGTTTCTGATAAAGTTCAGTTCCACTACATCATTGTGATTCAGGTATGGTTTATCTCGTATATCCTCTGGCATGTGATAAATGGACCTGTTTCTCAAATATCTGGCTGTAGACCATGGTCCTGCTTCGAACAACCGGGACATCAAAGCGATTAACGAATTTCTAGACCTATTACCGCATCCGGTGTAGCAAAACAACCACCAATGTAGATCAGATTAATTGTAATGACCAGAATCTGACCTGACATTCAGCTGACGAGCATCTAAATATGACCAGACATGTTCTTAATCACACCTAGATCTTTAGGAATTGGGAACCAGCTGTTTCTGATTATTTCTAACGGGAATCAATAGAATGGCCATAAATAAAGATCGTCGATTGCATCTTGAGCTAATCAGGAGGGCTAGAAAAGTCAAGCCAGAAGGACGGCGAATGATCGATCGGCGAGGTTGTCGAAATCATGTCAAAACTTATTAAATGCTATTAAATCTCAAATACCTAGGAGATATCGATGAGTTTAGTATAGACAGGCAGAACGAAATGTGTGAATATAGGATCAGCGCGGGAGAATTTCCACTGATTTGCCACAATTCGTATACAAAGCTCTTAAGTATGCGATTTGGCATGTTTTTCGCGGCGAGGTTTCTCTTAGGATGTGACTGTTTTAGATATTCTAATAATGGTTAAGGAGAAAATAATGGCTGAACAAAAGAAATCTACAAGAAAAGAGGAAACCCCAGAGGCCCAGCTAATAGAGCGCATTCATGAGCAACCAGCTGATGCGGTTTCGTTTTATAGTGATATAGGGCAAGTTTTTGCAACTGGGCAGGAGATGGTAATGCAGTTTTATGAAACCATCCCTGGTCCTCCTGACCGGGAAGGCCGTATTTCGAAGGCTAGAAGTCGTCTTCGAGTAACAATCACTATAAGTTATGCACACGCGCGAAATCTTGGTAAATTGCTTATTGAAAAAGCCTCGGAGGAGGAAAAATGAAATATCTAAATAAGACTCATGCAACAAACGGGGTATTGGAAACTGTTATTTCATCTATGCCTACCGGGGCGAAGTCGCCAGAGGAAATTCTTGAGACCTTGGATAGATATGACATTGATTGGTACGTCACAGACCAAGGGACCCTGATGATCAGATACTGGCAGGTTGGAGCGGAAGAATTTGTTTCCGGAGAACAAGCTGCAATCATACGTTCCGGCAGGCCATCTCCAGGGGAGGGTAATGAGTTAGATTGGTTAAGCAAAAACTTTCAAAATATTCGTGAAGAGTATGGTGGCCAGTGGGTTGCTATCCATGGCAGTGAGATCGTGGCGGCAGCCCCGAATTTACCTGAATTGATGAATCAGACTAGTGGCCTAGATAGGCCACTTATTACCTTTATTCCTGAAGATCCCATTGTTTGGACATTTACTTATGCATACGAAGAATTTTGAGCGTGTAGTCCGGTTCTCTGAATTTAGGCATCCCAATGGACATTCAACATGGTTGCCATTGGTGCAGGCCACTCTAATAACACCAGCAGATAGCCGCGTATTCTTGTCATTATTGTTTGATACCGGTGCTGATATCACAACATTAAGAGCAGATCTATATCCTATGTTAGGATTGCAATCATGGGATCAAGGTGAAAGAGCTACCGCCGCCGGGCTTGGTGGTATAAGAGACGTTTATCAATATATTTTTACTTTAGAAATATTTGATAAGACTATCGAGTGTCCGATCCACTTGGCTGAATTGCCACCTAATCCTATGTTTCATGGATTGCTCGGACGAAATACCGTTTTTGATGAGTTTGGTTTTGGATTTTGGGAAAATACTCATGAGCTTTTTGTGACAACATCTCCGTAAAAAGGCAACGTTTTGATATAATAATTTTTGGCTATAATTGATGATCTCGTAAAAAGTCAAAAACATCGGGATTTGGAGTAATGCCCTTAGGGCTAACTACTGACAATAATTCGCAATTCCTGAATCCCTAAGTTCGCAGCTGCCTGCAAAAAGGACTTTTTACAG
>Ga0114920_10000576_pt1 | contig 15939 bp, 16 predicted proteins | sample ChitaG_FD_88683 | JGI IMG/M metagenome (GOLD analysis project Ga0114920, IMG submission 88683) | Deep subsurface microbial communities from South Pacific Ocean to uncover new lineages of life (NeLLi) - Chile_00310 metaG | ecosystem: Environmental > Aquatic > Marine > Oceanic > Sediment ... | reverse complement strand
AGAGAAATTGCCCGCCACAAATGCATTTTAATTACTGGAGGCACGACTGGAGTTCCTTACTTTGCTGCCTTAGGTTTTAAGGAGGTGGGAGGAATTTCTGTTGGGTTTTCCCCTGCTATTTCTGAGGCTGCTCATGTTAAAAGTTACAAACTTCCTACAAAACCCTTTGATGTGATGATTTATACTGGAGCTGATTATACTGGTAGGAATTTGATAATGACTAAAGCAGCCGACGGTGTTATTGTGATTTGCGGCAGAATGGGCACTTTGCATGAATTTGTAACTGCTTTTGAAATCCAAAGACCTGTTGGTGTTTTAGAGGGCACAGGAGGCACTGCTGATAAAATCAGGCAGATTATTAAAGGACCCTTCAGGGGATACAGGAGGGTTTTTTATGAAAGAGAACCAAAGCTTTTGGTGGAAAATTTGATAAAAGATATAAGAAAACAAAAAGCAAAGGTCGGAAAATAGTTTTATTAATTTTTTAAAACATGCCAAATAAAATACCTTCAGAAGAAGGAAAATTAATAGGAGAAGTTACTCATTATTTTGGCAAGATTGGAGTAGCAGTTATTAAAATAACCGATGATTTGAAAACAGGAGAAGAAATAAGAATAGCAGGCGGAGAAACTGATTTTAATCAAATAATTGAATCCATGGAAACTGATCATAAAAAAGTAGAACAAGCTAAGTCAGGAGATTCGGTGGGTTTGAAAGTCAAAGAAAAAGTAAGAGAAGGATATAAGGTTTATAAACTATAATTTCAATTTAATAAATCATAAAATATGAACAATGAGATAATTTGTCAATTGCTTTTATCTGTTGTTTTGGGAAGTTTGCTCGGTTTGGAAAGGAGGTATAAAGAAAGGGAGGCCGGACCTCAAACCTATAGTTTAGTGGCGTTGGGCACTTGTCTTTTTGCAGTCGTAGCCATAGAAATGAACAGAGCTTTTCCAGGAAACTTTGATGTTTTGAGAATCATTCAGGCTGTTGCAATTGGAATCGGTTTTATAGGAGGAGGAGTTATTTTTCGACAATCATCAAGCGTGATAGGGTTGACTACTGCCGCTGGTTTATGGGTTGCTTCTGCAATAGGGATAGCTGTTGGATTGGGATTTTATTCCATAGCTGTTTTTGCTACTTTTTTATCACTTGCAGTTTTTATTGGTTTTGGTTTTTTGGAAGTCAAAGTTTTTAAAAGAGATTAATGAAGTTTGCCGTTGATTTTCATCTACATTCCAAATTCTCGCGAGCCACTTCTCCACGGATGGATTTAGAAAATCTTGATAAATGGGGACGAATTAAGGGAATCAAGGTTCTAGGCACAGGTGATTTTACTCATCCTGTCTGGCTCAAAGAATTAAAAGAAAAATTAGAACCCGCTGAGAGTGGGCTTTTTAAGATTAAGAAACATGATGATGGAACTAGATTTCTCTTAACCTCTGAGATCAGTTGTATTTATTCAAAAAAGGGCAAGGTTAGAAAGATTCATAATATTATTTTTGCCCCCTCTTTTAAAATTGTAGATAAGATTAATGCTCATTTAGATTGTATTGGAAACTTAAAAGCTGATGGAAGGCCAATTTTAGGACTAGATGCAAAAGAATTGATAAAAATTGTATTGAACATTTCTGAGGATTGTTTTTTTGTTCCGGCCCACGTAATGACTCCCTGGTTTTCTTTGTTTGGTTCAAAATCAGGATTTGATTCAATTGAAGAATGTTTTGAAGAATATTCGAAATATATATATGCTTTGGAAACAGGGCTTTCTGCTGATCCTCCAATGCTTTGGCGTATACCAGAAGGTCAGAAACTAACTCTTATTTCTAATTCAGATGCTCATTCACCAGAGAAAATTGGCAGAGAAGCAAATGTTTTTGATACAGAAATAAGTTATCCTGCTATTTTAGAAGCCATAAAATCAAAAGATTCAAAGAAATTTCTTTATACGATTGAATTTTTCCCTCAAGAAGGAAAATATCATTTTGACGGACACAGAACCTGTAATATAAGGCTTTCGCCGAGCGAAACAAAAAAATACAATAATATTTGTCCTAATTGCGGTAAAGGGTTGACAGTTGGAGTTTTAAACAGGATTGCACAAATTGCAACAAAACCAGAAGGTTTTAATCCCAAGAACACAATTCCTTTTAAAAGCCTTGTTCCTTTAAAGGAGATAGTTGCTGAGGCTCTGGGAATGACAGTCGTAACAAAAAGAGTTGAACAAGAGTATAATAATTTACTGGAAAAAGCAGGTAGCGAGCTTGAAATTTTGATTGACTCCTCCCGAAAGGACATAGAAGCAGTCAGTCTGCCCGAAATTGCCGAAGGGATTATTAGAGTGAGAGAGGGAAAAGTCTTTATTGAGCCTGGTTATGATGGGGTATATGGAACTGTAAAAATTTTTTCGCAACAAGAACCCAAAACCTTAATCAAGCAGACAACACTTTTTTAATAATAACCTCGCATAAATGCGAGATCCTTGATTCTAAGAATTATGATTATTGGTATTCCTAAAGGCTTAATTTATTTTAAAAGACCGTATTTTTGGCAAGTTTTTTTTAAAAATCTTGGTTTTGAAGTTTTAGTTTCCCCTTCTACGAACAAGCAGATTGTTGGCAAGGGAGTGGAAAATGCTGACCCTGAAACTTGCTTTTCAAATAAAGTTTATTGGGGTCATTTGTTATGGCTTGATGGGAAATGCGATTTAATTTTTGTGCCAAGGTTAAAAACAAATAAAGAGAAGCTTGAATATTGTCCTAAATTTTTTGCTTTGCCTGATCTAGCTAAAATTTTAGTAAAAACTCCAATTCTCACTGAGACCTTTGATGAAAAAAAACAATCCTTTGAAAAAAGTCTTAAAAAACTTGGCAATAAATTAAATAAAAATACTGGAGAAATAAAGAAAGCTTTTAAATTAGCTGTTGCAAAAGAGAAAGAGAAAAAAGAGAAAGTAAAACAAGTTTTTTTTAAAAAGACATCATCTAAGAAGCCAAAAATCGTTTTAATTTCCCATCCATACAATCTTTATGATAGCTATATTAATTTGAGAACAGAAGAAAAGCTGAAAGGTTTAGGAATAGAACCGATTTTTATAGATGAAGTGCAATTCTCGACCCTAGATTCAAAAAAATCTGAGAGAGGTAATCAGGTGACAGGAGGAGAGAATTCGTTTAAGATAGACTTCCATTGGGAGTTCGGAAAAGAAATGGGCGAAGAAATAAAAGAAATCTTTAAACATGATATTGTTGGAGGCATTCAAATATCTTCTTTCCAGTGTGGTTGTGATGCTGTTTTAAAAGAGATAGTTGAAGAAGAATTTAAAATGAAGAAAATTCCATTTTTATATATTATTATTGATGAACATACTGGAGAGGCTGGTCTTCAGACAAGGCTAGAAGCCTTTGTTGACACAATTTGTTTATTCTAAAACTATGAAAAAACCAATCGTTACTTTTGCCAGATGGGGAAATTATAGCATTGCTTTTACCTTTCTTTTAAGAGAGTTAGGTCTTAAAGTTATTCCTCCTCAAAAAGCTAATCCCAAAAATATTGCTCAAGGTTCTGCAATAACTCCGGAAATGTTTTGTTTTCCCATGAAAGCCACTATTGGCAGCTATCTGCCTGCTTTAGAGGAAGGAGCTGATACTGTTTTTATGGTTCAAAATGTTGGCGGTTCCTGCCGTCAAAGATATTATGGAGTCATTCAAGATAAAGTTTTAAAAGAAAACGGCTGGGATATTAATTTTATTGATTTAAGAGCAAGTCCTATAGATATGTATAGAAAGCTTAAAAAGATTTCTGGAGTTTCTACATTAAAATTGATTAAGGCAGTAATTGCTTTCTTTAAAAAACTAGGATTGATTGAAGGCCTTGAAAGAAAATCCCAATATTTGCGACCAAGGGAGATTAAAAAAGGTGAGACTGACAAGATTCTCCAATGGGCTTTTTCAAAGCTTGAAAATTTATCAGGAGAAAAAGATTTCTTAAAGACCAGAAAAGAAATTCTCAGAAAATTTTCTGAGATAAAGGTTGAAGAAAAGAAAAACTTGCCCAAAGTAGCTTTAATCGGGGAGATTTATACGGTTTGTGATCCGGCAATCAATTTTGAGGTTGAAAAGAAGTTAGGAAGCGAAGGTATAGAAATTCATAGACAAATGGAACTTACCTATCATTTAAAAAAATTATTATTTCCTTGGAAGGATTGGATAATTCAGAAAAAAATAAATCCATACTTAAAGTCAACGGTTGGCGGCCACGGGAGAGACACTATTTACGAAATGCTTGATTGCGTGGAAAATGATTTTAACGGAGTAATTCAGCTTTTACCTTTTGGCTGCATGCCAGAAATTACTATAAGACCGATTTTAGAGAAGATCCATCAGAAAGGCAAAATTCCTTTTTTATCATTATCATTAGATGAACAAGTAGCTGAGGCTGGAATCAATACTCGACTAGAAGCTTTTGTGGATGTAGTATTCAATCATTATAAGAATAAAAAAATATGAAAGTATATTTAGGAATTGACGTAGGCTCTATTTCAACAAAATTAGTTTTAATAAATGAAAATAGCAAGATTTTATACTCTTTTTACTTTCGGACAAAAGGAGATCCTATTAGAGCTGTTCAGGATGGCTTGAAAAAGCTTAAAGAGAAAATGGAACAGGATAATTTGAATGTTGAAATTGCTGGAGTGGGGACAACAGGTTCAGCTCGTTATTTAGCAGGGGTGATCACTGGCGCTGACTTAATTAAAAACGAAATTACTACCCATGCCAAAGGAACTTCCTTTTTAATTCCTGACGTGAGAACCATTATTGAGATTGGAGGGCAAGATTCAAAAATTATTGTTTTAGAGGATCGAGTGGCAGTTGATTTTGCTATGAATTTAATTTGTGCAGCAGGTACAGGATCCTTTCTTGATGCTCAGGCATTTCGCTTGAAACTTCCGATTGAGCAATTCGGAACATTGGCCTTAAGTTCAAAAAACCCAACTACCATTGGTTCTAGGTGTACAGTATTTTGCGAATCAGACATGATTCATAAACAGCAGATTGGTCATAAAATAGAAGATATCGTTGCTGGTTTATGCCAGGGTTTAGCTAGAAATTTTCTGGCTAATGTGGCAAAAGGCAAAAATATAAAAAGCCCAATAATATTTTTAGGAGGTGTTTCTGAAAACGTGGGCATGAAAAAAGCTTTTGAAAGTGCTTTAAAGCAGAAAATTATTGTTCCTCAACACAATACGGTCATGGGTGCTTTTGGAGTGGCTCTTTTGACAAAAGAAAACCCTCCTTTAAAAACAAAATTTTTAGGTTTTGAAATTTCGGAAAAGAAAATTCAGTGCACTTCTTTTGATTGCAAAGGGTGCCCAAACCAATGTGAGGTCATTGAAGCAAGAATAGATGGGAAAGTTGTTGCTCGCTGGGGTGACAGGTGTGGCAAATGGAGTAATCCAGCAGTTGATGTTTAAGCATGACTGATGAATATTTAAAAGTTTAATTTTTAAAAAACCGTTTCTTACGGTTTTTTTTGATAAAACATGAATCCTTCATATTTAAACTTATCGAAAAAAGAGTTAGCTAAAAGAATTGATGCTTTATTTGAAATAATGGAAAGTTGTGAAGTTTGTCCAAGAAATTGTCATGTCAATAGAACTAAAGATGAAAAAGGATTTTGTAAATTAGGGAAATTGCCAATTGTTTCTTCCTTTCATCCTCATTTTGGAGAAGAAAAACCTTTGGTTGGCTCTGAGGGATCAGGAACTATTTTTTTTACTTCTTGCAATTTATCTTGTGTTTATTGTCAGAATTATGAAATTTCTCAATTAAGAAAAGGAGAGGAAATTTCTTTTGAAAAATTAGCTGACATAATGATTGATTTAGAGGACAAAGGTTGTCATAACATTAATTTAGTCAGTCCAACTCCTCAAGTTCCTCAAATTGTTGAAGCACTTTCAATTGCAATTGAAAAAGGACTCAAACTTCCATTGGTTTATAACACAAACTCTTATGATTCAGTTAAGGTTTTGAAATTGCTAGATGGAATTGTTGATATTTATATGCCTGATGTTAAATATTCGGACAACAAGGCTGCTTTAAAATATTCAAAGGTTTCAGGTTACTTTGAGATAATGAAAAAAGCAATTAAAGAAATGTATTGCCAGGCTGGAGATTTAAAGTTAAACAAGCAAGGCATAGCTACCCGGGGTTTATTAGTAAGACACCTAGTATTGCCTAACAATACAGCTGGTTCTGATGAAATATTTGAATTCTTATCAAAGGAAATTTCCAAGAACACTTTTCTAAACATTATGAATCAGTATCGTCCATGCTATGAAGCTTTTGAATATCCAGAGCTTTCTAGAGGAATTACTAGTGAAGAATACGAAGAAGCTTTAAAATTGGCTAAACAAAAAGGATTAAAAAGACTTTATAGAGATAAGGATTTTCAATAAACTGCGATTATTATTTACAGTTATAAAAACTTGACATAAGCTTTTGTCTGGCTATAATAAACGTGTTAAGTTATTATAATTGAAACAAAAAAACGAACCTTTTTATTATTAAAAGAATTTTTCCTGTAATTTATTCTGCTATTTATTAACTACATTTTTAAAGGAAGAAAAAGAGGTTCAGTAGAGTAAAGAAAGATTAATTCCAGGGACATAAAAAAAATACTGGACCTCATAAATTAAGAGGCCCTTTTATGTTCATATGAACGAAAAATACTATCTTACAAAGCAAGGATTAAAAAGGATCAAGAAAGAATACGAAGATTTAAAAAAGATCAGAATGGCAAAAACAAAAGGAGATTCTCCTCAACTTTTGCAGTCTGATGATTTAAATCCTGAGTACATTGTTTTTCGTGAAGACTTAAGCTTTTTGGAAAGCAGGCTTATTGATTTAGAACATATTTTAAAAAACATTGAATTAATTAAATTACCACCAAAAAACAAGAGAAATACTGTTCATATAGGCGCAACAGTTACTTTAGAAGAGGTTGATGGCCAGATCAATGAGTTTACAGTTGTTGGAACACTAGAGGCTAATCCTGACGAAGGAAAAATTTCTTCAGATTCCCCTATAGGTAAAATTTTGTTGGACCACAAAGTTAATGATGTGTTGGAGGTTACTTCACCAATCAAAGTGGTTTACAAAGTCAAGAAAATCAAATACTCTTCTTTTTAGCTCATGAAAAATATTCTTAATTTTTTAATTGAGGCAAATAAATTAAAGGAAATGCCTCGTACTGGCTGGGTTTTAATGGGGGTTAAAAAACCAGAATTTATTACAGGTCATGTTTTTAGACTTACAGTAGCAGCTTGGTTAATGGGTGAAAAAGCTGGTTTAAATATAGAAAGAGCAATGAAAATTGCTCTTTTCCACGATTTGGGTGAAGTTTACGCTGGTGACGCAACTCCATTTGATTATTATGGTGGACTTTCAAGAAAAAAGAAAAAAGATGAGAAATTGTTAATGAAGTGGGTACGTCTTTCAAAAGAGGAAAAGAAAAAAAGAGCCAGGGCAAGAACCAATAAGGAAACAAAAGCATTTTTAAAACTGACTAAAAACCTTGAACCAAAACTGAAGAATGAAATTCATGCTCATTGGTATGATTATGAAAAAAGAATGAGTAAAGAGGCAAGGTTTGTCAAGCAGCTGGATAAAATAGAAACTTTGCTTCAATCTATTGAATATTTTGGTAGCGATAACAGCACTGGAGGAACCAGTTGGTGGGAAGGGACTAAAGAAATAGTAGAAGACCCTTTGCTTTTAGACTTTTTGGCTGTTATTCAAAGAAGACTTTATCGTCGCTACAGGAGAATTTTTGGAGAAAAAATTAAGGTTTCAAAAACTTTTAAAAAAAGAGAAAAAGAATTAATCCATATTTTAGATTTTCTTTTAGAGATAGGCAAGTTAAAGCACATGCCTCGTTTATATTGGATGATAAGAGGAGTAAAAAAGCCTGAAACAGTGGCTGGCCATATATTTACCCTAACTTTAATGGCTTGGGTTTTTGGAACTCCCCAAAAAAGAACTTATAAAATGGAAAAACTCCTTAAGATGGCGTTGGTTCATGAACTTTCTGCTGTTTATACAGGCGATTCAACTCCTTATGGCAGAATCTTGCGTAGAACAAAAGAGAAAAAGGAGAAAATTTTAGAGAAATGGCCGCGACTTTCAAGAAAAGAAAAAATGAGAAAATTTATTGATGATTTTAGAAAAGAAAGAAAAGCATTCAAAAGATTGAGTGCCAGGCTTAGAGGGCCTTCTGGAAAAGAAATATTTAAGTTATGGCATGAGTATAGGACCAAAAACAGTGTTGAGGGCCGTTTTCTTTCACAACTGAATGTGATGGCAGTCTTGCTTCAAGCGCTCTCATATGAAGAGCAAGATAAGAAGTTTTCTGCTGCACCAATCTGGGAATGGGCTTTTGAGGTTTCAGATAACCCTGTAAACTTTGAACTTATTGAAGAGATGAAGAAAAGGTTTTATTAAATACTATAAAAAAATGATTAGAAAACTTAAAAAACTTTTCCTAATCTCCATCCTTTTATTAGGATTGTTTTTTCTTATTGGGCCAAAAGACTTGCCTGACAATTCAGAATTTAAAAAAACTTTGAGTTTAATTTCCCAGGAAGACGTTCTAATTATTTTTAATTCAGGGGGTTGGGGAGATACACCGCCAGAAGAAGCCAGTGACCTTACCCCAATTATTGATGGTATTCAAAAAACTTTAAGTCATTTGGGCTACGATTCAATAGTTGTTCCTTATACAAGAACTAAAGAGAGTTTTCTGGGCAGAATTGAAGGAGTCAAGGAAACTTTAAGTTTATTTCCCAATCAGTCTCAGAAACTAGCCAATGAGATTGAGGTGTTCATAAAGAGTCATCCTGAGAATAAGATAATTATGACCGGGCTCTCAAATGGAGCAATATTTGTCAACAGAACAATGATGAAGGTTTCAGAAAATCAAAGAAACAGTGTTTTTGCTATTGAGGTGGGCACTCCTTTCTGGGAAAAGGTTTTAGATTCTGACAATATTCTTTTGCTCAATAATAAAGGCAAAGACGCTCTTTCTAAGATGGACTTGAGAATACTGATTCCTGCTCTGTTAAAGTCTCCTTGCAAATGGCTTTCAGCCCAGATTTTACGAGAAGAACTTTCTTTTTCACAAGCCCTTTATTTACCTGGTCATTACTATAACTGGGATAGTGTTGCTCCAGAGGTAAAATCCTTTCTTGAAAATAGGTTTGCATTATTTTGAATTATTGATAATGTTTAAGAATGATAACTACATCTTCTCCGGGTAAAATCATTCTGTTTGGGGAGCATGCGGTTGTTTATGATAGATTGGGCATTGCTTGTGCTATTGATAAGAGGTGTAAAGTAAAGGCTTTTCCCTGTTCTGGAAAAGCTGTTTTTATTAAGTCAAAAAATTTAAATTTAACTAAATCTTTAGAAGAAAAAGAACTGTTTGGTTTATATGAGAATATTAACAGTCTTATAAAAGAAAAAAACTTTGATAAAATTAAAGAAATTTATAAAAACAATGAATTGATTCCAAGTTTTTTTGTTCTTGCCAGTATTTTCAAAAAACATGGTTTCAAAGGTTTAGAAATTGAAATTGATTCTGAAGTTCCTGAAAATTTAGGTTCAAGTTCAGCTGTTTTTTCTGCAATAGCTTTCGGGGTTTTAAAATTTCTAAACAAAGATATTTCTAAGAAGGAAGTTTCTGATTTTGCTTATTACGGCGATGTTATAGCTCATGGCGGTACTCCTTCTGGTATTGATAATAATACCGTTACTTTTGGTGGTTATGTGAAATACAGACAATCAGAAGGCGTTGGTCTTTTAGCAATAGATTTTCAAATTCCTTTATTGATAATTGATAGCGGCGAGAAGGTTAAAACAGGAGAATTGGTTGCTTATGTAAGGAGTCAAAAAGAAAAAAATCCTGATTTTGTGAATTCTGTTTTGAATAACTTAAACAGCATCTCTGAAAGAGCGTTAAAGGTTTTAAATTCTAAAGAGTTTGATGGTTTAGGATTATTAATGACAGAATATTATGAAGAATTGAAGAAGTTAAATATTTCAACTCCAAGATTAGATAAAATAGTTGAGATTGCTTTGAAAAATAAAGCCTTGGGAGTTAAGCCGACTGGAGCCTGGGGAGGAGGATGTTGTCTGGCTTTAATGGAAAACCAAGAAGACATATTTAAATTAAAAGAGATTTTTACGCAAAATGGTTTTAAATCTTTTCAGGCAAAAATAGGAGCTGAAGGAGTAAAATGTATATGAAAATAACTGCAACAGCAAATGTTAATATCGCATTGGTTAAATACTGGGGCAAAAGAGATTCAGAGCTGTTTTTACCTTATAATAGCTCTATTTCTTTGACTTTGGATGGGTTAAATACCACTACCACTGTTGAATTTGGCAATTATGAAAATGACATTTTCATTTTAGACGGAAAAGAAATTCAGGGAAAAGAACTAGAAAAAGTGATAGGACATATGAAGTTAATCAGAAAGATATCTGGAATTCAAAAAAAAGCAAAAATTGTCAGCAGAAATAACTTTCCTACGGCAGCTGGCCTGGCTAGTTCAGCATCAGGCTTTACTGCGTTGACTTTAGCTGCGACAAAAGCAGCTGGATTGGACTTGAATCCAAAAGAACTATCAGTCATTTCCCGTCAGGGTAGTGGTTCATCAACAAGAAGTTGTGTGGCCGGATTTGTTGAATGGTTAAAAGGGAATAAAGACGATGGAACTGATAGTTATGCAAAACAGATTGCTTCCTTAGAACATTGGCCAGAATTTCGGATGATTACAACAATTGTTTCAACAGAAGCTAAAAAAGTATCCAGTCGTGCAGGTATGGCTCAAACAGTTGAAACTTCACCAATGTATCCTGTCTGGCTTAATACAATTGAACAGGATTTACAAAGCATGAGAAAAGGGATTTTGAATAAAGACTTTACGCTTGTTGGAACTACTGCTGAATCTAATTGTTTAAAAATGCATGCAACAATGATTACAACTATTCCATCAATAATTTATTGGCAACCAGCAACTTTAGAAATAATTCATGCAGTTAGGTCTTGGAGAGAAAAAGGGCTTGAGACCTATTTCACGATTGACGCAGGTCCGCAGGTTAAAATTATTGCTTTGGAAAATCAGATTTCAGAGATTAAAGAGAAACTGCAGGGCTTTAGTGGCGTAAAAGACGTTATTGTCTGCAAGCCTGGTCAAGGCCCAGAATTAATTGAAAACCATTTATTTTAAATGATTAAAGCTTCTGCTCCTGGAAAATTAATGTTATTTGGTGAACACGCTGTTATTTACAACAGGCCCTGTATTGTTAGTTCAGTAGATCATAGGATAAGCGTTTGGCTGAAGAAAAGAAATGACAATAAGATTATTCTCAACGCCCCAGGCATAAAGCTTAAAAATTATACTGTTCTAATAGATGATTTGAATAAACCTTATCTTAAAAAAATCAGGTTTGTTTTAGTTGCGCTTAAGAATTTTTTTGAAAAGTATGAGATAAAATCTGGTTTGGAAATTGAGACAAAAGCTGAGTTTTCAAGCAGGTTTGGTTTGGGCAGTTCATCTGCTGTTACTGTTTCAACAATAAAAGCGCTTTTTGAACTGTTTGAAATAGAAGCTGAGAAAAGAGAGGTTTTTGATTTGTCCTATAAAACAGTTTTAGATGTCCAGGGTTTGGGTTCTGGTTTTGACGTGGCAGCTGCAGTTTATGGAGGGATATTATTCTTTGTTACAGGTGGAAAGGTTATAGAGCCAATTGAAGTTACAGATATACCTTTAGTTGTTGGTTATACTGGTGTTAAAGCAGATACGCCTACCTTGATTAAAATAGTAGGTGAAAAATTATTAAAAGAACCTGACAGGATTAATGGAATCTTTAATGAGATTGAAAATATAGTTAATTTGGTTAGGGTTGAAATAGAGAATAAAGATTGGAAAAAAGTAGGACATCTTATGAATTTAAATCAAGACTTATTAAGAGAGCTTGGAGTAAGTTCTAAAGAACTTGAAAATTTAATAAAAGCAGCGCTTGATTCTGGAGCTTATGGCGCTAAATTGTCAGGAGCTGGTGGAGGAGATTGTATGATTGTCCTATCTGATAGAGAGAATTTGAATAATATTAAAAAAGCAATAGAAAGAGCTGGAGGAATTATTATTGATGCAAAGATTCCAGCTAAAGGTGTTAGGACAGAGTAATTTTTTCTAAAAAACAAGGCAATTTAACAAATTAATTTGGTGAAAGTAAAATGAAACAAATATCTAAAGGTCAAGAATTTAAAATTTAATTAAAACATTAAAAATAGGACAAAGGTAGGACATCAAAAGAATTTAACAGGACGATTTAATAAAAATAAAATAGAACTAGGACATTCAGGAAGGGCAAATACCCTTCTTTTTTTAAAATTGACAAAGTTTTAACAATTTGTATTATAATGGATTATGCTAACCAGGAATTTAATGATTGTTTTTGGGTTAATCGCCTTGATTTTAATAATAGGATTTATCGTTTTAAAGGAAAGCGAGTTCCCGAAAGAACAAAAGCAAGGTGAAATTTCTGTTGAAGAAAAACAGTTAATTGAAGCTTGGATTTTAGAAAATAATTTGAATCAATACGGGGATCCTAAAGATACAGTTTATATTGGAGGGACCCCGCTTTTTAATGAAATGACTGGAGAAAGTATTGATAGATACGAATATATTTTGAGAAATCATCCAGACAAGCCTTGGAGAAGATAATTTTTAAAGGTCGGTCCAAGGTTAAAAATTAATTAAATAGAAAGAAAAACATGAAAAAATTCATTACTACAACCCTAACCACTATCGTTCTGTTAGGAGGTCTAGTTTTAGCATTATCTGGATTTGCTTCAAATGGCAGTGCAATTACCTCTCCGGATGAAGATGGAATTGTTTTTGAAACCCTAAATCTAGAAGCCACTTATGTTGATGAAGATACTAATGAGGATCCTGTTTCTTGGGCTGTTAGAGAAGGTACTTGCGCCGCTGGTACCAATACTGTTTTGGGAAATGTCGATGGTTATAATAATCCATACTCATGGAATGGAAGTTTATTTAATGCAACTGCCGATGTGTCCGCTTGGACTTCTGGAAAATATTGCTTTATATTAAATCCTCAAGAAGATGCAGGAGCTGAAGATGTTCGCCTTACACGTTTATTCTGGATTGTACACGATGATTATGTGAGCGGTGGCGGGCGTCTGCTAGAAGAGAGGTCTCTTCGTAATGACTGGCTAAACATTAGTTTTGGAGGAGCTGTTGCTGATGCAGGCACTTATGGATTGATTGGTGAGTGGCAAGTTAATTTTCACAATGTCAATAACGACGAGTTCGATAAGTCCAAATTCCATACAACCAGTATAACGGATTTGAATTTTTATACTGGCGCAACTTGTGTTGCTATGAACTTTACCGCAATTGGAGAATGGAATCATATACCTGGCTATAAAATGATTTTTAGAGCCGGAGACTCTGGCAAGCCAGGAGGAATGGATGATACAGCACGATTTGAAATTTATAATCCCGGAGGAACTAAAGTATATGATACTTGGGATGGTTGGGATCCGAGCGGGTTTAATTCTGAAAGTAGTTGTGTAGGATCTGCAAGAACAGGATTGGACAACGGAAACATAAAGATAGAATTTTGAGATAGCAGGATAGAGAATAGAAAATCTTAAAAAAGCGAAATTAAGCATCGCTTATAAGGGTCGACAAATTAAATAATTAATAAGTAATTAATAAATCATGAAATCTTTAATCGCTTCAATAATGATTTTAGGATTGGTTGGTATGATAATAGGAGTAGTGACACAGGCAGCTACCACAGATGATGTAAGTGCTACGGTTACTGCACAACTTGTCTCTGTTTTAGTATCAGATGGGACTGTTGAATATGGAATCTTGCCCCTTGATACTACAGAACATACTGCTACGGGTGGAACAGCGAGTGAGACGCAGACTGCGACGAACGACGGTAATGTTGCGGCAGACTTAGATATTAGAAGCTCTGATGCATTAGGTGGTACAACTTGGGAGCTTGCAGCCACACGTGGTTCGAATGCTTTTACTCATGAGTTTTCTATTAACGATGGTTCAAATTGGACAGCATTTAACGTAGACAACACTAGCTATTCGAGTCTTACGACCAACGTTGCTGCAGCTGATAACCAGACATTTGATTTGAGGATTGGTACTCCGACTGCTTCCGCTGACAATGTGGAAAAAACGATTACCGTTACGGTTCTAGCAAGCGCGTACTAATCACCCAAGCAGTCTTAAAAGCCTGAAAATTAGGGTTAACTCTAGTTTTTTAGCGCAAACTTCCCCGCCCGCCTTCGGCGGGTGGGGTAAAAGCGTAGAGTTTTTGTTATAATTTAAGAAGAGAATTTTATTATGGTTAAAATTCCTAAAATTTTGATATTGATTTTAATTATTGGTGTGGTTTTTGGTTTAGCCGGTCAAATTTTTCAAAGCTCAGCTCAAGAAGCAAAACTGCTTGTGATAGAAGAAAAAAAACTACCCAAAATAATAGATAAAGATAAAAATAAGATTTTTGATAATTTAGAAGAACTTTTAAAAGGCCAGCCCGATGTGGCCTTTTTTAATACTATTGTTCTTTTTGAAGAAAATCTTTCTGATACTCTCTTTGAGAATATTAAAGGAAAAATCGGTGATTTTTCCATAAAATATCAATACAAAAGCATTTCAGGCATTGCTGCTAATTTAACCAAAGGCCAGATTATTGCCCTTTCTCATTTGCCTTTCGTGAAGCAAGTTGAACATGATGCAGAAGTAGAGATATTTTTAGATAAAGCCACCTATTGGTTCGGAGTTGAAAAAGCAAGAGATGATTTTGTATTAGATGGTAATTTGGATGAACAGACCACTTATTCTGCAGATGACATTGTTATTGCTGTTCTTGATACTGGAATTGACTATAATCATGTTGACTTAGATAAAGGGAAAGTTATCGGGCAAAAATGTTACTGCTGCTCTCATCTTACTCCACAAGGCAAGTGTGTAAAACCCTGTTGTCCAAATGGCGAGACAGAAGATAATAATGCTATGGATGATCACGGCCATGGGACTCATGTTTCAAGCATTGCTGCAGGAGAAGGAGAGGGTAATTCTAATTATAAAGGAGTGGCTCCTGGTGCCGCCTTGGTCGGAGTAAAGGTTCTTGACTCAGAAGGTGGCGGTTATATGAGTTATATTAATATGGGCATTCAGTGGGTTATTGATAACAAAGATATTCTTGGGATTGAGATTATGAATATGAGTATAGGCGTTGCTGGGTCTTCTGATGGCGTAGATTCCACTTCTAAATTAGTGAATCAAGCAGTTGATGCTGGAATAGTGGCTGTGACTTCTGCTGGTAATGAGGGACCAGAGAAACATACTATTGGTTCACCAGCTGCTGCGGCCAAAGTAATTACTGTGGGAGCAATGGCTGATGTCGAACCGGGAACTGCAGCTTCTTTTAGTTGCGGACCAGCTCCAGGCTATGGCTTTTATCAGGTCTGTTTTTCTTCGCGAGGCCCTACTGCTGATGAGAGAACAAAGCCAGATGTTTCTGCTCCTGGTGTTTTTATTATGGCTGCTGAAATGGGAACTACTAATAGATATACTGAATATAGCGGAACGAGTATGTCTTCTCCTTTTGTTGCTGGTTTAGCGGGTTTAATGCTTCATGCTGACTCAACTTTAACTCCAGCTCAAGTTAAAACCAAAATTATGGACACTGCTTTAGATTGGGGACCAGATGGAGATGATATTGATTATGGAGCTGGCCGTTTGGATGGCTACGAAGCAATTAAAAGCGCTGGAGGATATTCAGGGACTAATATTGCTACTCCAGAACATCAATACTT
>Ga0114920_10000575_pt1 | contig 15961 bp, 12 predicted proteins | sample ChitaG_FD_88683 | JGI IMG/M metagenome (GOLD analysis project Ga0114920, IMG submission 88683) | Deep subsurface microbial communities from South Pacific Ocean to uncover new lineages of life (NeLLi) - Chile_00310 metaG | ecosystem: Environmental > Aquatic > Marine > Oceanic > Sediment ... | reverse complement strand
TACGGTGTGGGTATAAAGTTCGAGGACGTGAGGAATAACGGGCAATACACCTTTGATCCTATGGACGGCCTCGCCGGGAGCCTTACGGAAGCGATAGAAATGGCCAAGCTGGGGGTGGGTTTCGGAGAAGGGAAGATGTCACTGAAATACTTGAATTTTGACCTCAAGTATGATGTTCAGAAGAAAGAGATCATCATCTATTTTCCCGTCAAAGGCATCAATTTTTTGGAAGAAGGAGGATTGCTCAAGGCCGACTTTGAGTTTGAGTTCCACATCAATGACAAAACAGGTACCTGGAAGGATAAATTCAAGGAATCCAGGTCCTTTGCCGAGACCGAGGACAAGCTTCTTGAGACGAAGGAAATCGTCTTCGTTTTTTCTTACGATTTGAAACCGGGGAAATATTATTTCGATGTGATCATACGCGGAGATGAGAGCATCGGCAAGACGAGAAAGATATTCGAAATAAAGATTTAGTTATGTTGAGAGGACTGGTACATAATCGAGGTGAAACTGAAAGTGAAACGATATTGAGGAATCGGAGTTTTATTTATTGGAGAGGGTAAGGAACAATGAAATCTAAGGTGTCCATCATCATCATTTTTGTGCTACTTTTCACCTCATTTCTTTTTTCTCAGAAGAAAATGAGGGTGAAAGACCTTCACGAAAAATACCAGGAATTCCTGAACATGACCCTTTATATCATGCATGGAAAGGAGAAAGATGCCTTCCTGCAACTGAACAACAATCGAGAGCGGGATGCGTTCATCGAGATGTTCTGGAGGTTGAGGGACCCCACAAAGGGGACACCAGAAAATGAATACAAAGACGGGCATATCGAGCGTTTTCTTTATGCCAACAAATATTTCAGAAGGGGCTCTCCCCGTGAAGGATGGATGACGGATATGGGGAGATTCTACATCATCCTTGGTGAACCGATCAGCAAAGACCGGTATCCTGCTCAGAAGGAGGTGTATCCGGTCGAGATCTGGTCTTATTACGGGGATGTAGAGAAGGGGCTTCCTTCTCATTTTAACCTTGTTTTCTTTCAGAGAGGCGGTGCCGGAGAATACAAGTTGTACGATCCAGTTTCCGACGGACCTGCCGCTTTGATGATTTACGGGAAGGGCTTTGCCATCGAGAATTATGAAGGCATGTATGATAGGCTTATGGAGATTGCTCCCACATTGGCTATGGTATCCTTATCCTTGATTCCTGGGGAAATTCCGTATGGTTTTAGACCATCTCCGATGAATACGATACTCATCGCGAACATAATCGAATCGCCGAAAAAAGACATCAATCCGAGTTATGCGACGCATTTTTTGAGCTTGAGAGGGGTGGTCAGCACAGAGCACATGACGAATATTGTTGACAGCGAAACCAGTACAGCCTTGATCCCGGACCCTATCATCGGGATGAACTTCTTGCATTTTTCCATTGTGCCCAAAACCATTTCTATCGACTATTTTGAGCAGAATGACCAGTATTTCTGTAATTTCACCCTTAACGTCAGTCTCAGGATAGGAGACGATGTCATATTCCAGTACACGAAAGAATTCCCGCTGTATTTTTCTCCTGATGACCTGGAGAGGATTAGAGCGAACGGGATTTCCATCGAAGATTCCTTCCCAGTCGTGGCAGGCAACTACAGATTGACGATACTCCTTCAGAATTCGATCGGAAAAGAATTTTGCATTTTCGAGCAGAACATTTCCATCCCCGAAGAGACAGAAGATTTTCAGATCGCTGGACCTTTTTTGGGATACAGGTTCCAGGATTACCAGAGCAGCGTGCATATTCCTTATAAAATAATAAATAAGAAATTGATAATCGACCCTAAGAACACGTATGCCACGGGAGATGATATTGCTTTCATTGTGGGGCTCGTAAACCTCCCTCAGGACCTGTGGAGCGAAGGAGAGTTAAGAATTTTGATTCAGGGACTGAGAAAGGAGAATTCCACGCAGAAATCGTTGACTTTGAGATTAAAAGATTATCCCCGCAGCAAAATCATGTATATTCCTCAATCCATTCCTGCCAGAGAATTGACTCCGGATTATTATGAGATGAGAGTGCAGATCTTAGGAGGGAATGGAGAGATGGTCGAAGATAGGAAAACAGAATTCATCATTTCTCCTGAGACGGCGATCTCCCATCCGATTGCCAGGGCGAAGATTTTCCCTCATTCCAATAACTTTTTGTTCTATTATATGCATGCCCATCAGTATGCGAAGCTCGGAGATTTCGGGAAAGCGGAAGCGGCTTATGAGAAAGCGTATGACCTCAGGCCGGATTATAAAAAAGGCGTGGTCGAGTATGCCAATTTTCTGTATAGAGCGAGGAAATACGAGAAAAGTCTGGATTTGATCGAAGATATCAGAGATGATGAACAACTGCGGTTTGATTATTTCTTGATCAAAGGACGAGCGTTGATGGGAATGGAATGGTACGCAGAGGCGATAGACAATCTGATCGAGGGAAACAAGATCTACAACAGTGATACCGGTCTTTTGAACTCTCTCGGTTTCTGTTATTACAAGACAGGAGAGAAAGAAAGAGCGTTGGAGATCCTCAGGACGTCACTGAACCTGAATCCAAACCAGGAAAACGCGAAGACGTTGATCGAAGAGATCGAGAGGAGCAAAGATCAGGAAGTCCTAATCCTTAGATAAATTCCCTACCTGGAATCGGTCCCACTTCAGTCAAAATCAGAGAAGGATAAGGCGTTTATCTCACATCAAAATCTATGCTCTTGATGATTGATTTTCCTGATATCTTATCTGTGATCGTCATTTTGAGAGTGTAGGTGCCGGCTTCGACCTCTCGCTTTTCTGTTTTATCGCCTTCTTCAGATTTGATCAACACTGTTCTGAGCAGAGGGAGTTCCTGGTTGATGAGGGGAGCATCGTATTTCTGGGGAGCAAAAAGGATCGCTTTTTCTTCGCCTTTCATAATATCAAAAGCCACTTCAATGCTGAATTTTCCGGCCTCGTCCTGTTGAGCACCAAAAATATAGAAGAAAAGTCCGAGGTTATCTCCGGAAGAGAAAACTTTCTCGACATTGGGCTCGATGTTGACGATTGAATAGACAAATGAGCCTTTGTGAGCTGTGGGCCGTCTTTCAGGAGATTCCAGATACTTTTGGGCCTTAACGAAAAAGATCGGTGTGGTGATCAGTGTATCGGTGAGAGCAGCTATCTCGGGGAGGGAGAATTCGTAATACTGAGCACCTATTTTTTCCAATTTTTGTGAGCAGACAGCCATGGAAAGAAGATAATTGCCTGGGGTCAGGAGATATCCAGCCGAGTAGAGCTCCTCTTTTTCGGGTTCATACGTGCTACTGTCCTCCTGCAGGTTGAGAGGGACATAGACTTCCTGGAGAATCTCTCCAGGGACGTTATTTTCCAGCTTGTTGAACTGGAGAAAAAGATGGGATCTGGCCTGCAGTTTGCTCGCTTCGGTTTCGAAAGCCGTCAAGGCTTCTTCTTTCTTTTTCTCGGGGCCGGCAGCAACGAAACCGAGATCAGCGTTCTTCACTTTGAACAGGATGATCGTATACAGATTCTGTCCTGCGGGGAAATAAAGATGCTCTGTGACTGAGAAAGGAATGTCCGGACGAACCTGCCGGGTGGGCATTCCCTCGTCAAAAACTTTCTTGACTTGATCGGGGATGATGACAATCTTAGACGTTTGGGCTTTTGTCGTTTGTTCCTGCTCTTGTGCAATAAGGCTTGGTGACAGAAGCAAGCTCAGGATGAATCCTGGTACGAGCACAAGACTTGCATGACTTTTCATTTTCATGTTTCCTCCTAAGTTACAACTCTCAGCTCTGAGTGAGTTGGACTATAAATTTGGTACCTCTTGGCTTTTTCGGAGGAGATTATACCTCCATTCTACAACTACTAATATAGCAGATTCAGTCCTTTTTTTCAATATTTGGAGTCGCGTCGTAAGCATCCCTTTTTCCGGGACAATATCTTTGGAAGTCAGGCAATCTGGTTAGAAAGCCATCCGGAGGCGAGCGGGCATGGTTCCTCGAATTTTATTATCTCTGGTATTTTCTCACCGCCCTTTGATGTTCGTTAAACGTGCGGCTAAAGACATGGCTTCCGTCATTCTTGGAGACGAAATAAATGTATTTTTCATCCGAAGGATAGAGAGCGGCTTCGAGAGCGGCTTGTCCTGGATTGCAGATGGGTCCCGGAGGCAGGCCTCGCCTGAGGTAGGTGTTGTAGGGAGATTCGAATTTCAAATGTCTTTTCAAAAGACGTCCTTCATAAATCCCCAGCTCTTTCATGGCGTAGATTATTGTCGGGTCACAGTCGAGTTTCATCCTTATTCTCAGGCGGTTGTGGAATACGGCTGAGACCAGCTTTCTTTCCTCAGGGAAGGAAGTCTCTTTTTCGATCAACGAGGCCAGGATCACAACCTTTCTTGGAGTCATGTTGATTTCAGTCGCTCTTTGCCGCCACTCTTCGGTGAAGACGGTCTTAAATTGGGTGACGAGGGTGGTGATGATCGTATCCGCGGAGATTCCTCTGGAAAGGTGGTATGTCTCTGGGAAGAGGTATCCTTCAAGATTTTCCGCCTCGATATCGTAAGAGCCGAGGAGTTCGGTCCTGGAGCACGCCTCGAGGAAATCCTCCTCTTCTATGATTCCGAAGGATTCAAGATGTTGAGCGATCTCCCGTCTCGTCAGGCCCTCGGGAATCGTGACGGGATGGAAGAAGACCTTCCCTTCGGAGAGTATGGTCAAGATTTTTTTTGTCGACACAGGAAGGCTGAGCTCGTACTCTCCTGCTTTCAGGCTCTTGGGAGAAAAATAGAGTTTATAGCCCAGAAGAAAAGGCCAGGTTTTCTTGATGACTCCTTCCTCTTTGAGATCTTGAGCGATGCTCTGGATTCCTTTTCCTGATTCGACCACAAATAATATCTTTTCTGGAGCGGCCTTAGAAGTCCCGTAGAACTCAAAGGAAAACCATGCGCAGAGGAAGAGAGGGATGACCGCTGAGATGATGAGAGCGGGTTTAATGACCTTGAGTATCATTGTGTTTGGCTTTTTTATTCTCGAGGTAACTCGAGAGGATGAGCGAAGCGGATATCTGGTCTTTCAGAATCTTTTTCTTGCGGAAATCGACTTTTTGCCCTCTCAGCATTTTCAGGGCTTGCTGTGTGGTCAGACGTTCGTCCCAAAAAACGATCGGAAGATGGAGAATGTTCTCGAGCCAGCGGGCGAACTTTTTAGTCTTTTCAACCCGCGTGCCCTGGCTGCCATCCATTCTGAGAGGAAGTCCGATGACGATTTCTCCGACTTCGTACTGTGAGACAAGCTCCTGAAAATACTTCTTGTCCTTTTCTTGACTCTGCCTGCGGTAGCGCCCGATGGCTTGGGCAGTCAGAAAGAGCGTGTCGCTGACAGCCAGGCCGATGTTTCTGTCTCCGAAGTCTATCCCGAGGATTCTCATGAGTCGTAATTTTCTCGACTTTTCTTTTTTCCCCTGTGTCTGTCCAGGCCCAGCTCGATAAGCTTTTCCAGGAGAAGGGGGAAGGACAGACCGCTGACCTCCCAGAGCTTTGGATACATGCTGATCTCCGTGAAGCCTGGAATTGTGTTGATTTCGCTTAAATATATTTTTTCGGATTTCCCGTCCATAAGGAAATCCACTCGCGCCATGCCCGAACAGTCAATGGCCTTGAACGCCTCCACTGATAGTCGCTGAATTTCTTCAGACTGCGAGGGAGTGAGCTGCGCCGGAATTCCGAAACGTGTCTTTCCCTCGATGTACTTGTCTTCATAGTCGTAGAATTCTCTGAAGGGCATGATCTCTCCAGGGAGAGAGGCTTTGGGCTCCTCATTCCCCAAGACGCTGCACTCCAACTCCCGCCCGAGTATTCCCTCTTCGACTAGGATTTTCCGGTCGTAACGGAAGGCTTTGTCCAGAGCTGCGGGAGTTTCGCTGTCTTCTTTCACTTTGTATATACCGATACTCGAACCCAAACAGGCGGGTTTCACAAAACGCGGAAGAGGCAGTTCCGCTTTGATCTCAGAGAGGATCGCTTCTTGATTTGCTCTCCACTCCTTTTCGGGAACAATGAGATATTTGACCACGGGTAAATTTTTTGCCTCCCAAATTATCCTGGTCATGGCTTTGTCCATGCCGACAGCAGAATCCATGACTGATGCTCCTGCATAGGGGACGTCGGCCATCTCCAGAAGCCCCTGGATGGTTCCATCTTCGCCGTATGGCCCATGGAGCACGGGGAAATAGATATCCGCATCGACTGGCTGAGAGGAGGCGCTTTTGTTCCAGGGAAGGAAAGAAGAAAATGGACCGGCTTCCAGTTTGTCAGAAGAAAGAAGCGGAGAATCGACGATTTTCCAGTCTCCTTTTTTGTTAATGTACACAGAGATGAGCTCGAATTTTTTCGAATCCAGGTTATTGTAGATTGAGGCTGCGGAAAGGAGGGAGATTTCGTGTTCGGCGGAGCGTCCGCCAAAAAGGAGAACGATCTTTCTCTTTTTAGACACCATTTTCTTTTCTCGAGAGATTATTTTAAAGGAATGAATCCTTGATGTCCAATCAAGGAAGAAGAGAAAGCCTTCCCCTAAAATTATGGAAATTTTTTTTATAATGAAAGGATGTTCATATGAAATGACTGTTTTTTAATAAAGAATGAATGCTCTACAGGATATTAAAGAGAATCGATGAGGCTTTTGCTCGGGTTAAACTTGATTCTCTTTTTTCGGGGGATTTGGATGGGCTCTCCGGTTTTGGGATTCCTGCCTTTCCTGGCCTTTCGTGTTTTGACTTCGAAGCTTCCAAAGCCAGAGAAGGTCACTCGGTTTCCCTTCTTCAACCAAGAGCTGATTCCGCTGATCAGAGAAGTCAAGGCTTTTTCTGCTTGAAGCCCGGTGATTCCGGAGTCTTTGGCCATTCTGGCTGTTAATACTCTCTTATTCACAGTCAACCTCCTTAGCTTTATGCCGCTTATAAGCTGGTTTCCTTATGTTATGAGGAAGATACGTTGCATGTCAAGATAAAGTAATGAAATCCAAAAAAAAACACGTCTATTGACAGATTTAATCGTTATTCATATAATGAGGGCAACATTCAGGATGTCAAAATCCGAAAAGAGGAGCAATAATGAGAAACTTTACCCTTAAAACAGCGGTGAAATTCCTTTTTTTTGCCATGATAATTTCTCTTCTGTGTTTTCAGGGAGAGAGTATCGGATTGATTCCCGGGAACGCAGGGATCGACCAGGAACAGGAAGTCAAGAAGGCAAGATTGTATAAGGATGTCTTCCCTTTGATCACTGAATCCGACCTTTACTGTTCAATCTTTGTCATGGATAAAATGGAGCTGGAGGCGCAAATCGTTGGTTCAGAAAGGGATAAAGAAAGGATACTTCTCAGAGAGAGTGAGATATTCTATGTGAATAGAGGAATTGCGTACGGCTTCGAGGTTGGTCAGCTTTACACGATACTTCAGGTCGGGGAGAAAATTAGCAATCCTATCACCGGGAAAAGGTATGGTCGCATTGTGTACAGGAGAGGCAGAGCACAGATTGTATCTGTTGAAGAGGACCGGGCGTTCGCCAAATTGGAAAAATCGTGTGGAGAAGTCATGGTGGGCCATTTCCTTGTGCCTTTTGAGGAGAAAAGCGGCCTTCTGGGAAAAGACCTTGGCTATGATGTTCCCATAAGTGAAGAGGAAGGATCCTGGGGGAGGCTGGTTTATTTTCAGGATGATTATCAACAAATTTCAAAAGGACACTACTCCATCGTAGACATTGGGGAAGAGGATGGGATTCATTTCGGACAGCAGCTCGTCATCTACAGAAAAACGGAGGGAAAGATGGGGAGCATCGAGAAGATCGGAAACTCAATCGTGATCGATACCAAGCAGAAAACGTCCACAGTGAAGATTCTCTCCAGCAATAATGCCCTGAGGGTCGGAGATTTCGTTCAGCCCCGCTACAAGTAGTCCTTCACACACATTCCACATTTTTTCTTTTCATGCGGAGTGGATCGTCTGGTTTTAACTGCAGTGAGTTTTCCGTTTTATGCAGATCCTTTTTATAAAATGATCTGAAAACAATTCTTGAACTTTGTCGAGAAATGAATTAATTTCATATCTCCTTATAAACCTTACTGAATAGTCATGTTTGGCTGAGCATATCATAATCGTTTTAAAAGGAGTCATTCATGGGTTTAAAAAAGTTTATCGTCAACCTGGCTCCCTCTCCTCTGGTTAAGCTTTTTGCCGGCCCGTACGTGGCCGGAGACAGCATCCAGGCCGCAACAGATACATCACGCAAGTTCTGGGAAGAGAGACGCGTCTGCTCGACAATAGACCTTCTGGGCGAGGAGCTGGAGAGCGATGACGATGTCCAGTACACGGTTGGCGTCTATGAAAGATTGATCTCTGGCCTGGGTTCCCAGGAGTATGCGACTATTTCCCTCAAACCCACTCAGCTGGGAAGCCACCGGGGGACAGAGCACTGCCTGAAAATCATCGAAGGAATCGTTGCTCAAGCAGAAAAGCAGGATATTAAAGTCACCCTTGATATGGAGGACCATCCTTACACAGATATGACAATGGATATATTCCGGGCCCTGATAAAGGACCATCCCACTTTTGGAACAGTCCTGCAGTCCCGCCTCTTCCGGACCGATGAGGATGTAAAGTCTTTAAAAGGACTGAACGCCCGTATCCGGATTTGCATTGGTATATACAACGAACCGAAGGACATTGCCCTCCAGAACATGCCTGAAATGAAGAAAAAAATGCTCGAGCAGATAGAGGTCTTGTTCAAAGAAGGCCACTATCCGGAGATCGCGACCCATGATGAAGCGGTCATCAACGAATCCATCAACATCGCCGAACGACTGAAAATGAAAAAGGACCAGTATGAGGTTCAGATGCTGATGGGCGTTCCGAAGCAGAATTTCCAGGATGAGCTTGTGCGGAATGGAATCCTGGTCCGCCTCTATGTTCCGTTTGCTGAGAAGTGGAAATTCGCCACGGCCTACTGCAAGAGACGGTTGGCCGCCAACCCGGCCATGGCCGCATACATACTCAAGAATCTTCTGTACAAGACTGTGGGCAAGCGTTAGCCTGTCCCCTTTTTATTGACAGATTTTTTTCTTTCTGGTAGTTTAAATCCAGAGCCTTAGTCCTGTGAGAGAGGCTTGATGCGGGCGTAGTTCAGTGGTAGAACGTCTGCTTGCCAAGCAGAAGGTCGTGGGTTCAAATCCCATCGTCCGCTCCATTTTTTCTCATACGAACTTTTCACCATGATGAAAAAGGCGCGGTACCCAAGTGGCTAAGGGAGAGGTCTGCAAAACCTCGATTCGTCGGTTCGAATCCGACCCGCGCCTCCAAAAGCACCATGTAGATATTAAGGATGAGCCTTCACTTTATCTTTCTTTAAGGATCCACTGAAACCCGTGCGTCGAGTCTTTTGGATACTGTTCAAGCCCGGATGGGAATGGACGAGAATCAAAGAAGAATCATTTTCTTTTTCGCGGTTCTTTGTGTCTTTTGCCCTAATACTGGCCGCAGTTTCACCAGTGATTCGGTTCCTGACAGGATTTGTGTACGGCCATTACAGGCGCCCTTTTACCGGTTGGAGCTGGGCTGTTGTTCGAAGAGAGCTTCTTTTCTGCGCTGTCATCTATTTGTGTTCCCTGGCGGCTGTTTACGTGTGGGGACGGATGATCTCTTTACTGGCTCCGTTGTTTTCTTCCCGGCGAAAAAAGACAGAGTCTTTAGTCTTGGCGGTCTTCAGCATGATTCCTTTCTGGTTGGGAGGGGTGTTCTATCTCATTCCTGAATACGGATGGATAATAAAAATCGGTGTGGGATTTTACGGAGCTTATATCCTGTTTCGAGGTTTGACAGCCGCTCTCCTGGAAACTCCCAGGAAAAAGGTTTTCGGTTATCTCATATTGAGCAGCGTATTCGGGCTGGGACTGGTTGTCCTGGCTGAGGTGTTACCCAGATTTCTTTTTACTGCCTGGGGAGTCATTCAGATCGGCTGATTCGTCCAGAATTTTGAGAAACGCCTCCTGCGGAGATGGTGCGGCTGTGATCGGCCGGCCGATGACGAGATAGTCAGCGCCTTTCTGAAAAGCGAGCGCGGGAGTCATGATCCTCTTTTGGTCTTGAGCTGCGGCCCATGAGGGACGAATTCCCGGAGCGACAACGAGGATATCCCTCCCGCATTCTTTCTTCACGATCTCGATTTCTTGAGGCGAGCAAACAACGCCGCTCACTCCAGCTTCCTGAGCCAAGTGGGCCAGCCTGAAGACCTGGGAGATTGTGTCAGAGACCATCCCGATCTCTTCGAGCTGTTCGTTCTTCAGGCTGGTCAGGATAGTCACGGCCAAAAGGAGAGGTTTTTCCGTCTTTTGTGCCTTCGCCTCTTCTGCGGCTGATTCCACCGCTCTTTCCATCATCTCCCGTCCTCCAGCAGCATGGAGAGTCATCATGTGGGCGCCGTGTTTGATCGCGGATTTGACCGCTTCGCCTACAGTGTTGGGAATATCGTGGAGTTTCAGGTCCAGAAAAACCTTCTTTCCCATGGCTTGGATTTCACCGAGCACGGCAGGTCCCTCGGCGGTGAAGAGCTTGAGACCAACCTTGAATATCTCGACTCCTTCAAGCTTTTTAATCAGGGAAAGGGCTTCTTTTTTTGTGCCCACGTCCAGGGCCACGATGATTTTTTTTGCCAGATCCTCTTTTTGTGTCATGGCATTTTCCTTGTTATCCTTCCTTTCATGGAATATCAGGAGTGGCAGCGGCCTATGCTTGCAGAGTTCCGATGAGAGTTTCGATCCTGTCTATTCCCTTCTTCTGACAGTACTCTCTCAACTCCTCGATGATCTTTACCGTGGATTCAGGGTCGATGAAGTTCGCTGTCCCCACCTCCACCGCTTTCGCGCCCGCAATCATGTATTCAAGAGCGTCCTGTCCGGTCAGGATCCCACCCATACCTATTACAGGGATCTTCACCCGGCCGGCCACCTGGTGAGTCATCCGGAGCGCGATAGGTTTTATGGCGGGACCGCTCAATCCTCCGTAGATGTTTGACAGCTTTGGTTTTCGTGTTTCTATGTCCACAGCCATGGCCAGGAAAGTGTTGACCAGCGAGAGCGCGTCAGCTCCGGCTTCCTCAGCGCTGAGCGCGATTTGCACAACATCTGTCACGTTGGGAGATAGCTTGGCGATAATCGGGCGGGAGCTTGTTTTTTTAACAAGGCTGACGGCAGAAAAGGTTGCCTCCGGGCTTAAAGCGGGACAGAGGCCGTCCTGTTCCACATTCGGACAGGATATGTTCAATTCGTAAGCGGCAATCCCGTCATACTTATCCAGGAACTCGACGACAGAGGCGTACTCCTCATTGTTCTCTCCGCAGACATTGACGATGACGGTAGTGTTGAATTTCTGGAGCCGGGGGAGTATCTCTTCTGAGAATCTTTTCACGCCGATGCCCGGAAGTCCGATGGCGTTGATAAGCCCACTCGGAGTCTCAACCAGTCGCGGCGGAGGATTTCCCTCCCGGGGAGAAAAGTAGAGTCCTTTGACCACGAATCCTCCCAGGCGGTTGAGGTCGATGTACGGTTCAAACTCAAGCCCGTACCCGAAAGTGCCGCTGGCTCCGATCACAGGATTCTTGAGCTTGAGGAAGCCCAGGTCGACAGAGAGGTCCGTCATTCGTCCCCTTCCTCCCAGATTATATCATTGCCGGAGAATACCGGGCCCTCCTCGCAGATCTTGACCCATTCTTCTCTATTGTCTCTTTTTATCCTTCTCACGCATCCCCAGCAGGCGCCAAACCCACAGCCCATGACGGACTCGAGCGAGAATTCCGCGGGAATGTTCTTTTCTTGCGCGATCAGGGATATTTTTTTCATCATCAGCTCAGGGCCGCAGGCAAATATGCGGTCTGGCGTGTATTTTTCCAGCTCCGTTTTGAAAAGGTCACTGACGAACCCCTTGAACCCGGATGAGCCGTCATCAGTGGACCAGTGCAGGTCAAAGCCCTCCTTTTCAAACTTCTCTTTCAGCGGAAGGTCCTCCTGGCTTTTTCCGCCGTAGAATATTCTGGCCGTAGCTCCATATGATCGAAGCTTCTGGGAAAGGAAATAGAGGGGAGCGATCCCTCTCCCTCCGCCCACAAGAGCGATGTCCTTTCCCTTGAGGTTTTTTCCAGCCTCAAATCCTTTTCCCAGAGGACCGAGGATGTCCAGGGAGTCCTCGGGTTTTTTTTGGCTTAGAAGTTCTGTTCCGAGGCCGGTGATCTGGAAAAAGATCTCGACCGTCTTTTCACTTTTGGAATGGATGCTGAAAGGACGCCGCAGAAGAGGCTGGGTGTGAGCGCTGACCCGTACCATGATGAACTGGCCGGATTGCGCTTGTGCGGCGATGCGAGGGGATTCCAAAGACAGGGAAAAATAGCTCTTCCAGTTTTTTTTGTCGATTATCCGTGCTTGAGGGTCCTTGACCATGCGACTTAAAATACCGAGACAAAAATATCAGAATCTCTTCCCTATGGCAATAAAAACTTTGACAATCCCGTGCGGTTTGGATAATAATCAAGCCTCCCCCAATTCATACTCATACAGGGAGGAATCATATATGGATATTTCCAAAAGGGGTCGAGAAATCCAGCCGTCTCCCATCAGGAAGCTGAAGCCTTATGCAGACGAGGCTCTGGAGCGGGGTATTCATGTGTATTTCATCAACATCGGACAACCGGATATCCCGACACCACAGCCAATCCTGGATGCTTTTCACGGTTATAACGAGAAGGTTTTGAGTTATGGTCCAGCCCAGGGATTTTTAGATCTGAGGCAGGCCATCGCTGATTATTTCCAGTCTTACAACATCCCGATTGATGCAGAGAATGTGGTCATCACCATCGGCGGTTCGGAGGCCATCCATTTTTCGTTCAGTGCTGTGGCTGATCCGGGGGATGAGATTATCATTCCTGAGCCTTTCTACACCAACTACAACGGATACGCCGCTTTTGCCAATGTTAATATCGTTCCGTTGACCCTGAAGGTTGAGGATGGCTTTCATCTTCCCCCGAAAGAAGAGATCGAAGCCCGGATTACGTCGAGAACTAAGGCTATCCTGCTATGTTCGCCGAATAATCCCACAGGGACTGTGTACACTTCGGAAGAGCTGGAGCGTGTCATTTCGATAGTCCAAAAACATGATTTGTTCCTCATCGGAGACGAGGTTTATAAAGAGTTCGTCTACGATGGAGGGGTTCACAGGAGCATCCTGGAGTACGAAGAAGTCAAGGACAGGGCTATTGTCGTTGACAGTATCTCCAAACGTTTCAGCAGTTGCGGAGCCCGCGTGGGTGCGGTCGTCACTCGGAATGAGGATGTGTACCAGGCTGTGATCAAGTTTGCTCAAGCCCGGCTCTGTCCCCCTTCAGTGGAACAGAAAGCGGCACTGGCGGCTTACCGTATGGGATTGGACTACTTCAAGGCTATCAAGGAGGAATACCAAAAGAGGAGAGATGTTTTGTACGAGGGGCTGAAGGACATTCCGGGAATCGTCATCCATAAGCCCCAGGGGGCGTTTTACATCATCGTGCGTCTTCCCATCAAGGATTGTGAGCATTTTGTCCAGTGGATGCTTACCGATTTTCATCATGACAAGGAAACAGTCATGGTGGCACCAGCCCAGGGCTTCTACGGCACACCGGATAAAGGCAAGGATGAAGTGCGGATTGCCTATGTGCTCAAGGAGGAAGACCTGAAGCGGGCCATCGTGGTGTTCAAAGAAGGGCTGCAAAAGTATCAGGGATTGTTTTCGTGAGTCTTGAGGAATAGTCAAGCCACCTCGGCTACCCAGAATCCTCACTTGAATTTTAAGGGAGATGTGTGTATATTTTTGATTTAATTTAATGTGGAGTCAGAAGATGACAGATAAACATGTTTACTTTTTCGGGAAGGATAGTACTGAAGGGGATAGGGGTATGAAAGACATCCTCGGAGGAAAGGGAGCGAATCTGGCCGAGATGGCTGGAATCGGACTGCCCGTCCCCCCGGGTTTTACGGTTTCAACAGATGTTTGCATATCCTTTTCCAAGCTGGGGAATAAGATCCCTCCTGAGGTGGAAGAGGAGATCCTCCGCAACCTGAAGAAACTGGAGGATGTGAGCCAGCAGAAATTCGGAGGCAAAGACAATCCGCTCCTCGTTTCTGTGCGTTCGGGTGCGAAGTTTTCGATGCCCGGGATGATGGACACTGTTCTTAACCTGGGCTTGAATGATACGACCCTCGATGCCTTGGTCGAAAAGAGCAGCAACCGGCGGTTTGCCTTGGACTGTTACCGCCGTTTGATACACATGTTCGGGGATGTCGTGCTTGGTATCTCTAAAAAGAAGTTTGAGGGCATCCTGAAGAAGAAAAAGAGAGAAAAAAAGGTTGCCCTGGATCATGAGCTTTCAGAAAAGGACCTCGAGGAGCTGATATCTGATTATAAGGATTTGATCAAAACGGAGACGGGGAAAGGATTTCCTCAGGACGTCAAAGAGCAACTGCTCATGTCCATCTCCGCTGTATTCGAATCCTGGAACAACCCGCGGGCTGTCACCTACCGCCGTTTGAACCACATTCCTGACGATCTGGGCACTGCGGTCAACGTCCAGCAGATGGTATTCGGGAATATCGGAGAAGACTCGGCCACAGGTGTGGGATTCACCAGAAGTCCTGCAACCGGAGACAAGGAACTGTACGGTGAGTATCTCTTCAACGCTCAAGGAGAGGATGTCGTGGCCGGGATCCGAACCCCATCTCCGTTGAAAACCCTGGAGAAAAAGATGTCCTCTGTATACACAGAGCTCAAGGAGATCACCACAAACTTAGAGAAGCATTATCAAGATATCCAGGATTTTGAGTTCACTGTTCAAGAGGGCAAGTTGTACATGCTCCAGACAAGAAACGGTAAGAGGACGGGCCTGGCGGCTGTGAAGATTGCCGTGGACATGGTCGAGGAGGGCCTGGTCAGCAAGGAAAATGCGCTGCTGATGGTCGAGCCAGATGCTCTGAACCAGCTTCTCCATCCTGTTTTCGATGCGGCGGAAAAGGGTAAACACGAAGTCCTCGCCAGCGGGCTTGCCGCTTCACCCGGAGCTGCGGCCGGACAGGTAGTGTTCACTGCGGAGGAGGCCGTCGCCTGGGCCAAGGAGGGAAAGAAAGTGATTCTGGTCAGGGAAGAGACATCTCCTGATGATATCCATGGGATGAGTGCAGCCCAGGGGATTTTGACCGCGACTGGCGGCATGACTTCCCACGCGGCTGTGGTCGGACGGCAGATGGGAAAGCCTGCCGTTGTCGGTTGCGGAGATGTCAAGCCTGATGAGGAGCACAAATCTTTTCAAGTGGGGAAATCCAAATACGAGGAAGGAGACTGGATTTCTATTGATGGTGCTCTCGGAGAAGTTCTTGACGGAGAGATCCCAACCCAACCTTCCGAGATCATCCAGGTTGTTCGAGGGGAGAAAAAACCCGAAGAGTCAAAAATATACCAGTATTTCACAAAATTTCTTTCCTGGACGGACGAGGTGAGAAAGTTAGGTGTCCGGGCGAACGCGGATACTCCGGAGGATGCGAGTGTGGCTCTTGCGTTTGGAGCAGAGGGAATCGGGCTGGCCAGGACCGAGCACATGTTTTTCGAGAAAGAGCGACTGCCCTTCATGAAAGAGATGATACTCTCTCAGACCGAACAGGAGCGGCGGAGTGCCCTGGATAATCTATTGCCCTTCCAGAAGGAAGATTTTTACGGGTTGTTCAAAGCCATGAAAGGCCATCCCGTGACCATCCGCACACTCGATCCCCCTCTTCATGAATTTCTGCCGCGCAAAGAGGATCTCATGGTCGAGCTGGCGGAATTGAAGGCCTCGGGCAGTCAGGACAAAAAAAAGATCG
>Ga0114920_10000574_pt1 | contig 15961 bp, 16 predicted proteins | sample ChitaG_FD_88683 | JGI IMG/M metagenome (GOLD analysis project Ga0114920, IMG submission 88683) | Deep subsurface microbial communities from South Pacific Ocean to uncover new lineages of life (NeLLi) - Chile_00310 metaG | ecosystem: Environmental > Aquatic > Marine > Oceanic > Sediment ... | reverse complement strand
GTTTAGGAATAAGTCTTTTGGATTTCCCTTTCCCCACATTGGCATCGGCTATGAGATGGGCGCTATCTACTACTTGAAGTTTATCAAACTTGGCTCCTCTCTCTTGAGCCATCACATACCTTCGTGCCGGCATTATTAATCAGCATATTCCTGAATGGAGTTAGCGTGGGCGGATCAGGGGCACTTTCGCCTGTACCAACTGTCAAAAAAACCGGTGAGGAGATTTCATTAGCGAGTATCTCTACTTGCCCTACTGAGATGTCATACAAAGAGGATAGGAGTAGCATCTTTAAAATTATGCCTGGGTTATATGGTGCCTGGCTTATTTTTCTTTTACCTTCACAACATCTAGGAAGCTTGTAGGTAAATCTCCCCCAATCAATTACTCCATCAAGCTTTCTCCGAAAAGGATTTTTAGCCCCTCTCTGCTCATAAAGAAAGTTACCAAAGGGATCTTGTGAAGAAGTTGCTAAGCAATTTCATCAGGCGCTGTTGGCAAAAAGTGGCACGTGCCCATGTTATAATAAAAAAGTGCGCATTGCCATTATTGGTTTAGGGCTTATTGGTGGCTCCATAGGACTTGCTCTCAAACAGATTAATGAGCCGGGATGGGAGATTGTTGGGTATGTTCGCCGTTCTGAAGTTGCCCCTGTTGCTCTGAAATTGGGTGTAGTTGACAGAGTGGAAATGAACTTAGAGTGTGCGGTCAAGGAAGCTGATCTTGTTATTATTGCCACACCGGTTTTAACCATAAGGGAAATATTATCCCGGATAGCACATTGTCTTTCCCCTGGATGTACAATAACTGATACAGCGAGCACAAAGCTTGAGGTCATGAAGTGGGCAGAAGATTTATTGCCTCCAACAGTGGATTTTGTTGGTGGCCATCCTATGGCGGGGAAAGAAACCTATGGCATTCAGGTTGCCGAGGCTGAATTATTTCAGAGATGTATTTATTGCCTTACCCCGGCGGACAAAACTTCGCCGCAGGCTATAGAAAAGGTGGAAAACATTGTAAGGAAGCTAGGAGCTACGCCTTTTTTCGTTGACGCTCAGGAGCATGACAATCTAGTGGCTGGTATTAGTCATTTGCCCATGTTGCTCTCAGCAGCCCTGGTATCAACAACCAGCAGGAATGCCTCCTGGGACAAGCTGTCCACATTAGCTGCCTCTGGCTATCACGACCTTACTCGCCTGGCTTCAGGAAATCCTGAGGTTAATGCGCATATTTGCCTTAGCAATAAGCAGGCCATAATCCACTGGATTGATGAATTCACTAGGGAATTAGCAAGGTACCGCCAGTTAGTAGACGTGGGAGGTAAGCAATTAGAGGAGGCTCTGGCTGAAGCCAATAGGGCGAGACGTGAATGGCTAAACGGAACATAGTCAAGGTCATCAAATCCTGTTCTCGGCTGGAAGGGGAGCTTATTTTGCCCGGTGACAAGTCTATTTCCCATCGAGCAGTTATCCTTAACAGCCTGGCTTCAGGTGAGGCTGAAATCGTTAATTTTGCCCCGGGTAAGGATTGCTGGAGCACTGTTAGATGTCTGAAAGCGCTGGGGGTGGAGATTCGCAAAAAGCCACCCCAAGATTATCCGACCTTACTGGTTTCAGGAGTTGGCAAAAATGGTTTGAAGGAACCCGCTAACGTGCTCAATGCTGAAAACAGTGGCACTACCATGCGTCTCCTCGGTGGTCTCCTTTCCAGCCAGCCCTTTCTATCCATTATTACTGGTGATTCCTCTCTTCGTTCCCGCCCCATGGGAAGGCTGATTCAGCCATTGCGCTCTATGGGTGCCGAAATTTATGGTAGAGGAAAGGATTCTTTTGCTCCTCTGGTTATCAGAGGGGAGAAACTACATGGAATAGAATTTTCTTTGCCTGTCCCCAGCGCTCAGATTAAATCGGCAATTCTGTTGGCTGGCCTTTTTGCCCATGGCAGAACTGTTGTGCATCAGCCGGTTCCTTCACGGGACCATACTGAGAAATTACTCAAATATATGGGAGCTGAATTGGAAGTCGATGGCAATTCGATTTCATTAAGCCCTTTGACCAGCTCTTTAGCTTCAATTAGCTTCCCTGTGCCTGGTGATATTAGCTCTGGAGCTTACTTTTTAGTCGGCGGGGCTCTTCACCCCGATGCCAGGATAATCATAAAGAACTGTGGTATTAATCCCACGCGAACAGGAATTATTGATGTCCTTTTAGCTATGGGGGCCAAGCTTAGCATAGAACATGAGCGAGTGGAGGCAGGCGAACCCTTGGCCGATATTATGGTAGAATCTAGTGAGCTAAGAGGGGTTGAAATTGGTGGAAGCATTATTCCCCGGCTTATAGATGAGATTCCAGTCATAGCTGTAGCTGGCTGTGCAGCCAGCGGGAAAACTGTAATCAGGGATGCTGCTGAATTGCGAGTGAAAGAATCGGATAGGATTGCCACTGTGTCAAAAGAGCTTTCTCGTTTAGGAGCTAGAATCGAGCTGTTGCCTGATGGAATGGTTATCCATGGTGGCAAATCTCTGGTAGGTGGGGAGGTGGAGACTCATTTTGACCATCGTTTGGCGATGAGCCTGGCCATAGCTGGCCTGGTGGCTAAGGGCAGAACAATTATCAATTATGCGCAAGCAGCGCAGATATCATACCCTGCTTTCTGGCAAGATTTGCAGAATTTGACTACCTGATACCGTTGTGAGTGAAACAACGTAATTACATAATTAAATTTTTGGGAGGGTAATATGAGCACTGAATTGGTTCATATTGGTTTTGGCAACATTATAGCTGTAAACAGGACGATTGCTTTGCTTGCTGTGAATCAACAACCTGTAAAGCGATTAATTCATGAAGCCAGGGCAAAAGGGCTATTAATAGATGCCACTCATGGCAGGAAGGCAAAAGCTGCTATCATTTTTGACACCGGCCATATAAGCCTGGCTGCTATATCTCCCGACACCATAGTTCACAGGTTGACTGCGCCATCCTTGCCAATTGAGGAGAGAATTGAATTGTGAAAACTGCCAGCCTAATAGCCCTCTACTCGTTGTCCTTTCCGGACCTTCTGGCGTAGGCAAAGACGCTGTGGTTGCCCGAATGAGGGAACTTAAACGCCCCTTCTACTATGTTGTTACTGCTACTACGCGTCCTTGCCGCTCTGGCGAGAAAGACGGCGTGGATTATCACTTTTTGGCTCAGGAAGAATTTCAACGAATGATAGCCGCAGGAAAGTTTTTGGAAAAGGCTAAGGTCTACGGCAATTACTACGGCGTACCTAGAGATGAGATAGCCCAAGGCCTATCCAGAGGAATGGATGTGCTGGTCAAGGTAGATGTTCAGGGCGCTGCTACTATTAAGAAAATCCTTCCTCAGGCGATATTTATCTTCCTCACGCCTCCCTCCATGAGGGATTTGGAAAGGCGACTTAAGCAGAGGCACAGTGAATCCTCAGCAGAGCTGGGTTTAAGATTGGCGGAGGCTGGTAAGGAGATAGAAAACTCGTCGTTCTTTGATTATGTGGTAACGAGCCACCATGGCGAACTTGACGAGATTGTATCTGAAATCGATACCATTGTTACCGCTGAAAGATGTCGTGTGAATCCCAGGAATGTTGCCTTGTGAATTTCCCTTTTTTACTACCCTTGAAATTGATAACAAGCTGGATTAAAATAGAAAGTGAATTACTAAGGGGGTCATCACAAATGAGTAAATCTATATTAGCTTGCCTTATAACTTGCCTGTTGTTGTGTACAGCGGTATTTAGCGGACTGGCAAACACTCAGTTAGCTCTGGCTAAATCAGAGGAGGCAAACAGTTTGCCTCTAATTCCGTCGTGGCAGGCTTCCCCTAGCGAAGAAGAAATACAATTCAATTGCAAATACCCCATACAATCTGGAAAATCTGATAGCAGCTTCTCATTCGATGTGAACTTGAAATATGTTGGGGGGCAGGAATCACAGCTCTTTGACCTTTCCGCTGAAGGGCCTTCCGGTTGGCTGGTTCGTGTACAGCAGAGCGTTGCTGGAACCAAAGAATTACCAGCCGTTGTACTTGATCCCACACAGACATATGTTGGAGAGAAGGTTGTAGTTATCGCCATTCCCCCGTATTGGGTTATAACAGAGCCAGGAGATTACAATATAAGGCTTCAGGCTGCCTCGGGAGATCTTGAGGGCAGCATTGATCTTACCGTCAGGGTTACCGCCAGATATGAGTTTAAGGTTAAGACTGAGACCGGGTTGCTTAATACCAAGGCTACGGCAGGGAAAGAAAGCCACCTTACTATTGTTGTTAGCAATACAGGAACAGCCAGCCTGGACAAGGTAATGTTTTCCTCAAGTAAGCCCAAGGGTATCGCGGATGAGCGATGGAGCATAACCTTTAAGCCGGATGAACTGGAAGGGCTCAAACCGATGGAAGAGCAGGAGGTCGATGTTATCATAAAACCACCTGCAAAGACCATAACGGGAGATTATATGATTACGTTGAGAACCAATAGTGACCCCCTAACAAGTAGGTCTCCTGAGCTGAAAATCAGGGTAACGGTAGGAACATCCACCAAATGGGGGTGGATAGGAGCGGGCATTATAGTTGCTGTGATAGCTGGTCTGGTGGTGGGCTTCAGAAAATTGGGCAGGAAATAATGGGCCAGGTAGTTATTGAGACAAAGGATTTAAGCAAAACCTATGATGGTTTTACGGCTGTGGATAAACTTAACCTTCACATTGAGGAAGGAGAGATTTTTGGCTTTCTTGGACCCAATGGCGCAGGCAAAACAACAACCATATTAATGCTTCTGGGGCTTACTGAGCCCAGTTCGGGAACTGTACAGGTTTGTGGCTATAATCCAGATAGAGAACCGCTAAAGGTAAAGCGTATTGTGGGCTATCTGCCAGAGAAAGTTGGCTTTTACGAAGATTTAACCGCAAGGCAAAACATGGAATACACAGCAGCGCTAAACAACTTACCCAGAAGAGAGGCACAGGAAAGGATAAGCAACCTCTTATCTACAGTGGGATTATCTCAGGTATCTGACCTGGAGGTTAGAAAACTCTCTCGAGGGATGAAGCAAAGGTTAGGCATAGCTGATATATGGGTCAAAGACCCAAAACTTGTCTTTCTTGACGAACCCACCTCTGGTATAGACCCTGAAGGCATTGAGGATATTCTTAATCTTACAGCAAACATGGCTAAGAGGGGAATGACTGTTGTGTTCTGCTCCCATCAACTACACCAGGTCCAACGGATATGTACGCGGGTAGGGATATTAGCGAAAGGACATCTGGTAGCTGAGGGTCAGATAGACGGCCTGGGCAGACAGGCTATAGCTGGTGGGCGGTATCGTATCGAGGCCCAGGTTGGCCAGGTGCACCAGGAGCTCATCGACGCCATAAAACGGATGGGAGGAGTAACGGACGTGCAGGATTCTGGTGACTCACTGCTTATTAGCTGTAATAAGGATTTGAGGAAACAGATAAGCAAATTGATCGTTGAAAGCGATAACTCATTGCTCGGGATGAGGATAGAGGAATATAGTCTGGAAGCGATTTACAAGAAAGTACTCTCTTAAAACGTAGAAATGTATGCTATCTTTCGAAAAGAATTAGCCGACCACCTGGAAAGCAAAAGGTTTGCTATACTCTTTATCTTAGCCACTCTAGCAGCGGTATTTGCTGTCCTCTTAGCCGTTCAGAACATAAGAGGCGCTGTAACTTCAAGCAGCGAATTTGTTTTCCTCAAGATTTTCACTATCTCCAGCGAACCATTGCCATTTTTTCTCTTCTTTATCTCCATTTTCATTCCGATAATAGGCATAGCCCTTGGTTTCGATGCCGTAAACAGTGAGCGAACCAGTGGGAATTTGAGCCGCCTTTTGTCCCAACCAATTTACAGGGATTCGATAATAAATGGCAAATTTCTGGCTAGCTTAGCTGTTCTGAGCTTTATGGTGGTGAGCGTAATTGCCATTGTTGGCGGACTGGGACTCCGCATAATCGGTGTACCACCGAATTCAGAGGAAGTCTTGAGGCTCGTAGCCTTTGCGCTAACAAGCATAATTTATGGAGGTTTCTGGGTGGCGTTGGCTACCCTCTTTTCCGTTTCCTTCGATCGGGCAGCTACCTCTATGTTGGTCTCATTAGCGTTATGGATATTCTTTTTCTTGTTTGCGTCTATGATTGCTGAAGCCATTGCGAATGCTAGAGTGCCACTTGACCAGAATTCCAGCCTTGAGATGTTTGCCAGAAACATTGAAATTCAGAGGATGGTCAGCCGCATTTCCCCCTGTAACCTTTATGGAGAAGCCATTGTGGCGTTATTAACCCCCGAAATTGCCAGCCTTAATCCAGCGTTAATGATGATGAGTGTTGCCGTTGCTGGGAGGATGCTTACACCTCTTAACTTCGGCCAGAGCCTTTTGCTTGTCTGGCCTCAAGTAGTAAGCATAGTTGCTCTGGCAGCTATATGCTTTGCCATTTCCTACATAAGATTTATAAAGCAAGAAATACGAGCAATATAATATGGTTCGCGGTTTTCCCCTGTGATATTTTTTGCAGGGGTAATCACCAGGTCAGTTTGCTTGCCTGCGGCGCTTTGACTATGAGGGATAAAGCCATACCGATGAAAAATGCTGCTGCTCCTATCATAATGGCCAGCTCGTAACTCCCTGTGGTATCGCAGATATATCCAGCAAATAACGTGCTAGTCGCTCCTCCGATACCTTCCCCTACACCTACCATCCCGTAAATGCTTCCATGAAATTTTGTTCCGAACCAGTCAGCTACTATTGCGGGAAACAGCGCATAGCTTCCTCCAGCAAAACCGGAAATAACGGAAAGCAGATAAAACTCCCACGGCTGCCTCGCTTTCATAAGCCAGAGCATCATCAGTGCCATCACAAGGAATGAAATAGCGATGGGAATTTTTTTTCCTATTCTGTCTGAAAGCTTGCTTATTATGATCGTGCCTACTGCGCTGGCTCCGCTACGAAAACCCATGATAGTGGCAGCGGTCATTTCTGATATACCGAAACCAATAACATATGCTTTCAAATGAATCGATGTACCGATGGATAATGTAAAAATGGCACATACCATAAACAACATCCAGAATTGTTTTGTTTTAACTGCCTGCTTAAAGGTAAAATTCCTCGTATTCGACTTAAGGCTATCGTTTTCTTCGCTTTCTGCGGTCGCTGGTACGCCATCAGGATATAGACCTTTGTCTGAGGGATTCAAGCTCATCAATCTGGATACAGGAAGGCACAAAACTAAAAGGATGCTGGCTAAGATCACATAAGAACTGCGCCACCCAAAGCTGATTATAAGGAATTGAGCAAATGGCATCATAAGCATTACGACCACCCCTATTCCACCTTGCGTAATTCCCAATGCCATCCCTCGCTTACGTATAAACCAGCGCGCCACTGTTGAGACTGCTGGCACCCAGGCAAAAGCCAGACCCACATTTACTATGAATCCGTAGAATAGGTAAAGCTGCCAAGTGGAATTCATGGTGGACATTAAGGCGAGGCCCGAACTCACACTAACAATGGAAATCATAAACATCAGCCTGGGGCCATATCTATCGTTCAACCTTCCTGCCATCACGCCCAAAATAGTCCCCAGAATAAAACCCATGGAATAGGCTCCAGAGATTACTGTTTTGGACCAGCCCAGGTCTGCAGATAGCTCCGTAAGGAAAATACCGTAGGTTTGGTTGCATCCCCACTGTAAGGCTACAACTGTAGAGGCTGCGCCTACTATTATCCAGCCATAGAAAATACCGCTTCCTGATCTATTAGGCATTTTGCCCTCAAGGGTAACATAATTGAGTTAAGGTAAGGAATTGAAAAGACATCCATGGTGGCTTTTCCTTTTCTGCCTGGCTTGGCAACAGAGCCAAATATGTGATGGGGGGGTAATAACAATTGCCAAGCGCTTAGAAATGGAGTTAAATTATCAGCACTGGTGGGTTAGCAACAAGAGCAATAAAGAAATGGAGAGCAAGCAAGGCGTTGGCTGGAGTATCAAGCAAAGCTCGTTGAAGGAAAATGGGCCACAACGGAGCCTCCGTTTTCAAAGCTGGTAACGAAAAACATTAAGTTCAATGGAGGTATGAGGATGCAGTACGACTTTGACCATGTAACCGACAGGAGAAACACTGATTCTTTAAAGTGGGGCAAGATTGAATATATGTTCGGAGGAGAGGATGTCCTTCCGATGTGGGTTGCGGACATGGATTTCCCCATTGCCAGACCGATTACTGAGGCTTTGAGGGAAAGAATGGAGCATGAAATTTACGGTTACGCATTCCCGGATTCATCGGTTATTGAGGCCGTTATTGACAGAATGCAGCGAGAGTATGGCTGGACAATTGAACCAGAATGGGTGGTTTTTACTCCTGGGGTCATTCCGGCACTTCATGCTGCGGTTAAGGCCTTCGCTTACCCTGGTGATGAGGTCATTGTCCAGGAACCAGTTTACTATCCATTTTTCCCTGCTATCAGAAATAATGGCTGTCATGTAGCAAACAACCAGTTAAAGCTTATTAATGGACGTTACGAAATTGATTTCGATGACCTTAAGGGTAAATTTAACCCCAAAGTGGCTATGAGGCCATCTCACTCCAGAGCCAGGATGATGATCCTGTGCAGCCCGCATAATCCGGTGGGGCGAGTCTGGACCAGTGAAGAATTGACTAGAATCGGCGAAATTGTACTGGGGAATGAAGCCATAATGGTTTCAGATGAAGTACATTGTGAACTACTGTTCAAAGGTTCGAAACATACACCATTTGCCTTAATCTCAAAGGAATTTGAACAGCGTTCCGTGATTTGCATGGCACCCAGCAAGACGTTTAACTTGGCGGGGCTCCACGCCTCCAGCATAATAATCCCCAGTGCCAGGCTGCGCGACAGGTTTAATGAGGCCAGGGATGGCATTATGCCTTCGGTAAATATTTTTGGGTTAACAGCCTTAGAGGCAGCTTACCGCTATGGTGATGAGTGGCTGGCACAACTCTTGAATTACTTGCAGGGGAATTTAGAATTCCTGATACAGTATTTCAGAGAGAGAATTCCTAAAATCAAAGCAGTCAGGCCTGAAGGAACATATCTGGTTTGGCTGGACTGCCGAGAGTTGGGGCTAGCCCCGATGGGATTGCGAGCTACCATGAGGGAAAAAGCCAGAGTGGGCCTTGATGATGGATTTCTCTTTGGCTCCAGTGGAGATGGCTTCCAGAGGATGAATATCGCTTGTCCACGCTCTATTCTGGAAGAAGCACTGAAGAGAATAGAGAAGGCTGCAAACGATATTGAAGTCAGAAAGTAGAGAAGCGAAGGAGTTGTGATCGGGCATGGCATTGCTTGAAGTGGAAAATCTGAAGGTACACTATTTTACTCGAGAAGGCGTGATAAAGGCCGTGGATGATGTTAGTTTCAGCGTGGAGAAGAGTGAAGCGTTAGGCCTCATAGGTGAATCAGGATGTGGCAAGACAACCATAGTTTCTGCGTTGATGCGATTTGTTAAACTTCCGGGGCGTGTACTTGGCGGGAAGATAATTTTCAATGGCAGGGATATTGTTACAATGAATGATGAAGAGATGAGGTTGTTAAGGGGAGAGATGATTTCGATTTCCCTCCAATCGGCTCAAAATGCCCTTAACCCCATAATACCAATCCGAGGCCAGATAAGTGAGAAAATTTTGGAGCATGAGTGCGTAACAAAAGAAGAAGCCTGGGAAAGTGCGAAGAAGCAATTGGAATTAGTCGGATTGAGTGGCGATAACATCAAGATTTATCCACATGAACTCAGTGGGGGAATGAAACAAGCGGCGATGATTGCCATAGCTGCTGCCTGTAATCCGAAATTTTTGATTGTGGATGAGTTGGTTAGCGGCCTTGATGTGATAATTCAAAGGCAATTGTTGACTCTTATCAATAACTTGCGGAGAAAATGGCGCCCATCGATGATATTCATAACTCATGACCTCGCTGTCATAGCTGAAACTTGCGACAATGTTGCTGTCATGTATGCTGGTAAGCTTGTGGAGCAGGCAAGCGCCGTTTCTCTGTACGAAAATCCCATGCACCCTTATAGCCAGGCACTGATACAAGCTTATCCCAGCACCAGAGGAGAGAAAAAACAATTGAGGAGCATCCCCGGCGCCCCTCCAAGCCTCATCAATCCTCCTACCGGCTGTAGATTCTATCCACGGTGCTCCTATGCTATGGATGTTTGTCAGGAAATGGAGCCAGCATTAAAGAAGGTAGATGGCCACATCGTGGCATGCCACTTAATGCAGGAGTAGATTAGCACCGTAATTAGGGAAAAGAGGCAGGCATAAAGAATCATGAGCAAGTTACAGTTGAGAATAGCGGGGCAGCAATACAAGCTATCCGTGCTACTTGTGCTATAACTGAGCCAACTTCTTGCCCAGTTCTTTACATTGCTTTAAAACATCAGATGAAGGTTTGCCCTTTGCAAGTATACCTTCAACAACTTTCTTAAACTCGAGGCCCTCGCACACTGCATCAATACTATCCAGAGCTTGCTTTCCTCCAGAGCCCGAGCTACAAAATGCAGTGTATGGCTTGCCAACTGCGCTATCGCGAATAGCAATCCAGACTCGGTCAAAGAAATCCTTCATAATTCCTGACATATAGCTGAAGTTATCAGGTGTGCCAAAACAAACAGCATCGGAATCTAGAATGTCCTCAGCTCTTGCATCGGCTGCCCTTTTCATGGTAACGGTAGCTCCAGTGGAACTAGCTCCTTCGTAAACAGCTTCTGCCATCGCTGTTGTATTTCCCGTATGCGTGTGATAAACAATTAACAACTTTGCCATTAGATCTTGTCCTCCGTCTTTTTATTCTATGTCCCTGCAAATCCGCTTGGCCGGTTTTTCTTCCAGTAGTTTTCCATCGTCTCCTGTATTATCTCGCGTTAAGACCTACAAATATTCCGCGGCAGCCAACTTGTCTATTGCAGTGGATTTGCATTGCTAATATTACCCCCTCGGTTCGTGAAGTTCAAGAGGAGCCAGGTAGACCAATGATTGAAGTAGCCGGGTAATATAGCACATAATAGCTGCAGGACGAGCCGACCCAGGCTCGAGAGATGCTCTGGAGCACCTCTGTGGGAAGTAGATGTAAACAATGAAAAAAACTGAGCAGCGCACTTCTTACAAGTGGTTATCCATGTCTGTGGTTTCTGTGGGGACATTCATAATCACATTGGACAGCGGTATCGTCCGCATCGTCTTACCGCACCTGGGGGATGTCTTTCACGCAGGCCCCAACGCTGTGGTCTGGGTGTTGCTTATCTATTTACTTGTCGGAACTGGCCTCATGCTTACCTTGGGGCAGGCCGGCGACACTTTCGGCAGGAAGAGGCTATATACCGGCGGCCTGGCCATCTTCACCTTGGGGTTGGGCCTCTGCTCCCTGGCTCGGAGCTTAAGACAACTGGTCATGTTCCGTTTAATTCAGGCGGTGGGGGCTGCCATGGCTATTGCTGTGGGGAATGCTATCATTACCGCCTCTTTCCCGGCTCGGGAGAGGGGCACAGCATTAGGAATAAAGGAGGCGGTGGTCGGAGCCGGTTTGCTCAGCGGCCCAGCGTTGGGTGGCTTTTTCCTCGACCGATTCGGTTGGCAGTCTATCTTCTATCTCAGATTACCCTTCGGAATCATCGCTGTGGCTATGGCGTGGATTTTGCTTAAAGAACAGGCTGTCTCGAAACGGGAGGAGAAATTTGACCTGGCTGGAGCTGCCAGTCTCTTCTTCGCCCTAACTTGTCTGCTCTTGGCTGTGAATCGAGGACAGAGCTTGGGTTGGGCCTCGCCGTGGGTGGTGGGCCTGAGTGTGACAGGTTTGTTATTGCTCTTATTCTTCCTGATTGTGGAGCGAAGAGTGATGCAGCCAGTGCTTGAATTAAAGTTTTTCCAAAGCCGCCTGTTCAGTGCCGCTAGCACCAGCCATGTATTCCTCTATATGTCAACTTCAGCGGTGAATTTTCTAATGCCCTTCTACTTAATTCAGGGCCTGGGTTTTGGTGCCTCTAAGGCAGGGCTGTTATTGATTACGGGGCCTGCCGTGAGCCTTGTTGTGTCACCACTGAGTGGCAGGCTCTCTGATAAGTTGGGAACGTTTTCCCTTTGTGCCTTGGGAGTGGCTCTGGTTTCAGTGGGCCTTTTCCTGCTGAGCAGTCTGGGGAGCAGTGTGCCACTGGCCCGCATAGTGTTCTATCTCATCATACTGGGTGTGGGGATGGCGCTGTTTATCACGCCTAACACCAGCGCCATTATGGGGTCGGTGCCTGATGAAAGATTGGGCACTGCCTCCGCCATGGTCGGCACACTGAGGCAAGTGGGCATGTCCATTGGTTTGGCCATTGCTGGCAGTGTTTTTGCAGCTAGTCAATTTTCCCATGCGGCTCTGTTCATCTCTCAGGGGCTGCCGGAGGATGTAGCCCAGAGGCTGTGCACCATTAGCGGATTTCAGGATACTCTTTTTGTGTTGTTACCCATTGCTGTTGTAGGGCTTGTCGCTTCTGTATGCAGGGGGAAGAAGTAACCATTTGCCAGCCTGCGTTGCTGCCTCAATGTCTGGTTGCTTTCTGAGCATGGGCAAAGAGCGAATCAACACACTGCCTGACCAGGTTGACATAACGCAAGGTTTTTCTAACCTGAGCATAAGGCATGCCGGTACAACCGTACCCAGAATCTTGGTTTTTGATGAGCTCGCAATGGCCTTGACTCCATCAAGGGCGCTTGGTGTATACTGGAGGCAGCCCTTATTATTTACGCTGCTTGCTACGCCGGGCAGCCTGATTTTGGATACAAATGGCAGGACTGTGAGGAAATTGATCGCATCATACGGGGGAATAATCCTGGCGATTGGTTATGATGCCGGAGAAAACGTGGAGGCTATTTCATGGCTTGGAAAAAGGTGAAGAGCATATTACCTGCGGGGAATTATTACTTCTCTGGGAATGAAGCGATAACTGAGGGTGCTGTTGCAGCAGGATGTGGCTACTATGCTGGCTATCCTATCACGCCGGCTACTGAGATATTGGAGACGATCTCCGTTAGGTTTAGAGAAACAGGAGCTGTGTCCATACAGATGGAGGATGAAATTGCATCTATCTGTGCATGTATAGGCGCTTCATGGGCGGGAGCTAAAGCCATGACTGCTACGTCAGGGCCTGGCTTTAGCTTAATGCAAGAAGGTATCGGATATGCTGTTATGACGGAAACGCCTGTGGTGATTGTTGATACACAAAGGGCAGGCCCTAGCACAGGGCAGGCTACGCGAGTGGGGAGTGGAGATATAATGCAAGCCAGGTGGGGTACACATGGAGCTCTGCCGATCATTGCTCTTTCTCCATGGTCAGTGCAGGAACTATATGACCAGACCATTAACGCTTTCAACCTTGCTGAAAAATATCGTGTTCCTGTTTTTCTTATGGCTGAAGAGGCGACAGCTCACCTACGGGAGAGAATAGATATAGCGGGAGAAATAAAGTTATTTGATCGTGAAAAGAAGCCAGGGGTAGCCGCCTTTGGCACAGAAGAGAGTGATGGAGTCCCGCCAATGCCTATCTTTGGGGAGAGGGAGAAGTTGCTGGTGACCGGCTCGACACATGATGCTTACGGCATCAGGAAAACAGATAACCCTCTGACCCAAGAAAAACTGATTGTAAGATTAAACAATAAAATAGTGAACAGGAGAGAGGAAATAATTGAATATGAGGAGTATCACCTGAAAGATGCGGACATAGCAATTGTTTGTTATGGATTTACAGCCAGAAGCTCGCTATTTGCTATTGAAAGACTGCGAAAAGAAGGAGAAAAAGTAGGAATGCTGAGATTGAAGACGCTCTGGCCTTTCGCTGACAGAGTAATAAGCGATGTTGGGTCGAGAGTTAATAGGATATTTGTTCCTGAGATGAACATGGGGCAGGTTGTGGGCGAAGTAATGAAGTATGCCTCATGTGAAGTAGTGCCCTATAACCAGGTGAATGGAGAAATTATACAGCCTAACACGATTACGGAACACCTGAGGAGGCTTTTATAATGGCAAGAGACCTGGAACAATATTTACGGCCGGGCATAGGTGCCACAACTTTTTGCCCTGGTTGTGGTGAGGCTATCTTGATGCGGCTGATATTGCGAGCAATTGATGAACTTAAAATAGATATTGATGATATGTTGTTTGTGTCAGGCATAGGTTGTGCTGCCTGGATACCGAGCCCCTACTTCAATGCTGAGACGCTTCATACTTTGCATGGTAGGGCTATCGCTTTCGCTACCGGAGCCAAGATGTTCAATCCGAAGTTGAAGACAATGGTTATCAGTGGAGATGGAGATCTGGCAGATATTGGGGGCAACCATCTTATTCACGCCGCCCGCAGGAATATAGATCTTACGGTTATATGTGCTAACAACATGAATTATGGAATGACTGGGGGCCAGGTTTGCTCCACCACGCCGCAAGGCGCTTATACACAGACAACGCCCCAGGGCAATCCCTATCGTCCCATGGACCTGTGCAAACTTGTGCAGGCAGCCGGTGCCACTTACGTGGCCAGATACTCAGTTACTCAGCGCGTTGCCTTAATAAATAGCGTCGAGAGAGCATTACAAACCCGGGGTTTTTCTTTCATCGAGGCCCTGACACCTTGCCCCGTTCAGTTTGGAAGGCGGAATCAGCTTGGCGCACCGGCGGATATGCTTAAATCCTTAGTGGATAAGTGCGTTATGAAGGAAGATGCTGAAAACCTGAGTTTGGAGGAATTAAAGGGCAAGATAATAACGGGAGAGTTCTCCGATGGCTGCAGTTAAACAGATTATGCTGTGTGGCTCTGGAGGGCAGGGCATTGTCCTGGCGGGGGTGATGCTTGGCCATGCCGCTTTCAAGGATGGAAAATGGGTTACCAGCATGAATTCCTACGGAGCGGCATCAAGAGGTGGGGAATGCCGAGCCGAAGTTGTAATATCTGATAGACCGATAAGCTTTCCTCATATAATTGAAGCGGATATTTTAATCGCTCTGTACCAGGTCGCCTATAACCGGTATATCGGGAGGGTCAAACGTGAAGGGGGAATCGTTATTTATGATGATCGGTTTGTCTCTCCAGAGGAAATTGAAGGCCTGAGATACGTGAGCGTTCCCGCTACCAGGATGGCGATTGACAGGCTCAACGATAGGATAGTTGCGAATGTAATCATGTTGGGTGCTGCTGTAGAAATAATTCAGGTGGTTACCAAAGAATCCTTAGAACATGCGGTGGAGGAAAACGTTCCACAACGATTGAGAGAGCTGAATTTAAAGGCGGTAAGAATTGGATCTAAGCTAGGAACTGAGATCTTAGGAAACACATAAGCGAAGGACGCAGGCTAGTATGCTGGTAGAAAAAAACCTATATACCAAAGCTAGATGCTGAAAATGCAATCCCCGTGCAGTTTGCACAAGGGCCTGCCCGGCGGAAACTATTCTTGAGCAGAGGAAGGAAGTGCTAATCCTGCGCGGGCGTATATACGAGGATATAAAAACCGCCCCTTCTACAGGGGAGGGCCACAAATCTAGAAATGCCTCCTTGCCAGGAGGCGTGCCCTATCCATCAAGATATCCAGGGGTGTATGAAGCTTATTGCTAGTGGAAGTATGTAGAGGGACTGAAGCTAATTCGGGAAACAAATGTACTTCCGTCGGTTACCGGATATATCTGCACTCATCCTTGTGAAGAAGGGTGCAGTAGAAATTTGATTGACGAGCCTGTTTCTATAAGGAATTTAAGGCGATTTATTGCCGATTTTAATGGTGGAAAGCTAAGGCCGCCGCCAGCTAAGAAAAATGGGAGGAAGGTTTCGATAGTTGGCTCAGGGCCATCCGGGCTAGCTGCGGCTTATGAATTGGCAAAGGGTGGTTACACAGTCGAGATAATCGAAGCGCTTGCTGAGCCTAGTGG
>Ga0114920_10000572_pt1 | contig 15991 bp, 13 predicted proteins | sample ChitaG_FD_88683 | JGI IMG/M metagenome (GOLD analysis project Ga0114920, IMG submission 88683) | Deep subsurface microbial communities from South Pacific Ocean to uncover new lineages of life (NeLLi) - Chile_00310 metaG | ecosystem: Environmental > Aquatic > Marine > Oceanic > Sediment ... | reverse complement strand
TCGGCATCTCTGTGTTCTCCCGATGTTCGCCAAATGTTATTCTCGCCGCAGCTCCTTTATACTGATGCAGACTGCTAAGCCGTTCAGCCAGCTTCTCACGAGTAGCGCCACCTTCCGCAAAAGCACGAGTGACCACTCTAACAGCGTCATGGCCCAGAGCGGCAAGGCGTTGAGGCTGCCTGCCATAACGGGTATCATAGGCCTCAGCGAATTGCTGGTATTCATCCCCGGCGGTCCACAGCAAGAACGGCGAGGGAAATACTGCCTGTTTTGTGATCTCATCTCCAAGTCCCAGCACCGCCTCATCCCCCCAACCGTCGGAACCGACATACACCGTGTTCAGGTTGTAAAAGCGTATCTGTGGCAGTAGCAGCCGCAACTGACTCGGACTCCCGGGAAGATACAGGCAATCGATGTACGCCGGGATAACATCGGCATCAAGTGTATCGCCGTCATCGTTGACAAAATAGACCGATTCCGGATTCATTCCGAGTACTGCTGTTTTAATATCCCGAATATACGGACCAAAGTCCCTGTCACGGGGGCGATAATACTCAATGGCCACTATTGTCCCGCCAAGCTCACCGAAACGTACAGCAAAAGCGCGTGACATCTGCAGGTTCTCCGAAGTGGTCGAAGTAATGATCGCTGCCGAGTCGGCGTGAAGATTCATGATGGCATATTCCGCCATTCGCACTGCCTGAAGCTCAATGTTCGGTGAAAGCTGGAACGAACTCTGACTCAACAGAGTGAGCCCGGCCTGAGTCGCCGCCGGTGTAATCATGGGAAGATCTGAGCAGGCGAGCACGGCTGATGCTACCGCAGCTTCATCCGAGGTCAGCGGCCCAATCACGGCGTCCAGACTGGAGCCTGCCAGCGCCTTTACGATCCGCGCGGCACTGACGGGGTCACCCTCAGTATCATACGGCTCCAGGCTGATAGTTCCTCCTGTCTCTTTCCGATAGATCTCAGCGGCGATTACAGCCCCTTCGTAGATTTCGTCACCAAAGGCCTGAAGCTCACCCGAAAACGGCAACACAATCGCCAGTTGAACTTCCCTGTCGAAACCGCGCTCAAGGAAATCCGGATTGTCGGACAGATCAAGCGACTCTCCGCATATCTCAAGGAGGTTTTTGGCTGTGAGAAACTCCTTGCGCTCAACCAGGATTTCCGCCAGCGACCTTATCAAAACACACTTCTTGCTCTGTTCAAGGGTTTCAAGATCGGCCGGAGAAAGACTGACTGTGCTTGCATTGGCAACCAGGCCGCTGATAGACTCGATCACTATCTTGGACAGCCTGGCGTCATCTGACAAGTCGTATGCCTGAACATATCTGGCCAGGGCACGATCAAGATTCCCTTTGGAGTAGTATATATTCCCTGCAAAAAACCTGGCATGGGCACGATAAGGAGAGCTTGTGAAACGCGAGACAAATCCACCGAATCCGGCCAGCGCTTTATCATAATCACCAAAATAATACTGTGCCTTGGACCGGTTGAAAACGAACAGGTCTAAATTTCTTGAGTCAGGGAAACGACCCGCTAACTCTTCGAAGATTCTCTCCGCTCCGAGCCAGTCAGCCTGGCGGAGAAGTCGTTTGCCCCTGGCATAGGTAGAGACTACTTCGGGGGAGTCATCAATGGTTTCTGAGACCCCGGAGCCTGCTGAAACCAGCAGAACTGCAAGAGCTGTGGCCGTCCAATAGCGCATCTACAGCGAGTATTTCCCGAAGTCCTCGGGATTTATTTTCCTGAGTCGCTCTCTGAGTGATTCCGGGTCGGTAGGCATGGATGGTTTCTCCGGGGAACCCTCCTGCTCTATGCTGAACAATTCCTCGTTAACATAGATCGTGCTGTTTGTCTTCAGCGCCAGAGCTATTGAATCAGAAGGCCTTGCATCAATCTTGAACGTCTCCCCGTTGCGGGATACATGTATCACCGCAAAGAATGTCTGATCCCGCAGTTCAGTGATCTCTATACGCTCCACCTCGCCTCCGAGGGATTCGATCATCCGTTTCATCAGATCATGTGTCAACGGTCTTTTGGAACTGATCCCTGACAGTTCCATCGCAATCGCCCACGCTTCGGCATGACCAATCCAGATCGGCAGAACCCTCTCGAGTTCGGTCGGCGCCAGTATAACCACTGGCGTATTGGTGGTCATATCGAGCGCCAGGCCCTCCAGTTTTGCTTCAAGCATGGCCATAATCAGGTTTTCTTGATCACCCACAGTTTCAAACCAGCGATCACGTCCTTGTCGACTTTAACAGGGATTGTGTAGATGCCGAGCGTCTTGATCGGTTCATCCAGTTGTATAGCCCGCTTGTCTATCACAATTCCTTCTTTTTCCAGAAGACGGGCAATGTCGTGGCTGGTGATCGACCCAAACACCTTGTCCTGTTCACCAACGAGCACCTCCGCCGAGATTGACAGCTTCTCGATTCCATCCTTGACGATATCAGCACCACGGCGGCGTTTTCTCTCCTGAATCTGCTTCTGTTTGTCTATCTCGTCGATAGCCCTCAGGTTCGCCTTCGTGCCCGGAATAGCCAGGTTGCGGGGGATCAGGTAGTTGCGACCATAGCCGTCCTTCACCTCGACTACCTGCCCGGCAGTACCGATATCCGGAACATCTTCACGTAAAATCACTTTCATACTAACCTCTCGTCACAATATATGCAACAGAACACTTTTTTTCAAACTAATCTGTACCGAGATCTTTGCGCCAGTCATAGAGACTGGTCACAAGCCCAAGCAGCACCAGTATGAAATACCCTATCAAACCGGCCGGAATCAACAACAGGTAAACAACTGTCTTCAGGCTCCAGTGAAACCTGAGCCGCCGCAAATAGTACTCAACAAGCGCCAGTCCGGTCACACAGTAATAAAGCGAGAGTGCCGCCAAGAGGTTGTCAGCGACCAGCCGAACCGTCTCACCACCTGCCAGTCTGAAGAACAGGGCGATTACCACGATCAGCAGAACGGCAGTCGGCACCCGCCAGTAAATGAATGACTGCAGAGGCGAACGCCTCGCTTCTTCCCGGAAATGAACATCTGCAAACCAGAGAAACCCCACGGAATACTGCGCAATCGAACTCATGACAAGGGCCATCGGCAGGAGCCTGACTAAGGCGCCCGAGGCCTTCTCCAACAATAACGCATAAGCTTCGGCAGTTTCCGCCCCGAGAAGACCCGACATTGTACCTGTGCGCAGGCTCTGGATCATCTCCACACTCATCACTGAAGCTGCCCGGTGAATCTCGGGCCACTGCGGAACCAGCAATACCAGAGCGAAAGAAACCACAATTGCAAGACCCGCAACATACGTTGTCAGTGCGGCGTATCCTCTACCAGCCACGCGACCGACCGCTGCACCGCCAAAAAAGATCATGCCAAGCCCGCACAGAACCATCCACATATTCCCCACACCCGAGAGAAAGCAGCCGAACACCGCCGCCACCAGCCCGCCGCCCCAGAGAAGGTAACTCCTTCTCTGATGGGCAATCAAAGCAAGTCCATAGTAAAGATGCACTGCCAGAACGTACGCAAGCGTCAGTGCCGCAGCAGACAGTGCAAAATCACCACTTCTTTCACCGACACCAAATCTCAAGAGAGGAAACAGAACAAGACTGATCAATACCGGCCAAACAGGGTGCCGGGTTCTCATGCGGACATGGCTGTCAACGCGTAGAACCGCTTGAAGCGTATTATCAACGGAATGATTCACTCTTATATGCCAGAATAGCCAGATGGCGTCCACGCTTGACCGCCCGGGTCAGCTTTCGCTGGTGACGGGCACAGTTGCCGGAGATACGCCGGGGGACGATTTTACCCCGGTCGGTTACAAACCGGCGTAGTATACGCTCATCCTTATAATCAATGTGGTCAATGTGGTTCTCACAGAAACGACAGATCTTCCTTCTTCTCTTGCCACCGTTCATCGTGGTCTCCTTTATCTACAACTCATCTTCTTCAATACCGTGTATGCTCAACTCACTGCCAAAAGCATTGGTATACGGCACACCGTCTGGGTTGTCCGCAATCCTATATCGCGTACCAGGCGACTTGTGATAACAACACTTCTGATGTGAAGCAGCTCCATTCCTGACACGGCACGCTCCGTTATACTCTTCAGTTCAGAGTTCGTCCTCGTCATCGAACCGGGCAGACTCAGGTTCCGTTGAAGACGGCTCAACTATGTCTTCTTCGGTCTTCTTTTCTTCCTGAGTTTCATCAGAACTCTCAACCGGTGCGGGTGTGTCGGCAACCTGTTCCTCGGCGACAGCGACCTCTGTGGGTTTACCAGTTGGCTCAGGAATACCAACTGACTCAGCTTCGGGCTTGGCCGCCTCAGTAACAGCAGGCTTCTGTATTGCTGCTTCAGGAGCCGTTGTTTCCGGCCTTTCCTTCCCGATATTCTTGTCCCCCTCATACAGAACTGTGAGATACCTAATATACGGTTCCTCGAGCCTGTAATGCCTGTCCAGAATCGGTAACAACGCGGGCAGAGCTTCAAAAACAATGGAGACGTAGTACCCCTGGCTAAGCCCTTGGATTTGGTAGGCCAGACGACGGGTCCCCATCCGGTCTTCATGGATAACTCTCCCTCCGTTGCTGCTGATGAGGTCAGATACTGCCTTAACCTGCCTGTCGAGGCTTGAGTCATCTGACTGGGGATTAACGATGAAAGTAGTCTCGTACAGTCTCACTAACAATCCTCCCTACGGACGTTGGTTACGAGTTCAAACGGCCCTGCCGGTACTCAGTCTTCGTCCGGCAGAGCAGGGCTACTGTTATATCTGGTCATCGTCTCCTCGAGACGATGATTGCTTGCATATATCGCCGCCTTGGCAGCTTTGACAATCATCCCCCGGACGTTGTCTTGCTCATCCGAGGCGAACTCATCGAGGACAAAATCAACTGCATCCATATTATCGGCGACCGGCCCGATTCCCAAACGAAGTCGCGGAAAGTCCTCGGTTCCCAGAACTTCTATCAGCGAAGCCAAACCTCGGTGGCCACCATCTGAACCACCGGCCCGCAGTCGAATCACACCAAGCGGCAGGTTGAAATCATCCACTATCACCAGCATATGGTGCAACTCAACTTCCGCGTCATCACGCAGAGGGCGCACGGCGTCTCCGGAGCGGTTCACAACTGTGGTCGGCTTGGCCAGTACTAACCTGCCAAAATCAGACTCTGCAACCGCCCACTCGTAGTACTCTCTCGGCGGCTGGGTTCTGGCATTGAGCTTTTGTGCCACCAGATCGACGACATCAAATCCAATATTGTGTCGGGTTCCCTGGTAGCACTCACCAATGTTACCCAGACCGACAATCAGCGAGATCATACTGTACCCCGGCCAATTCTCTCGGCCGAAGGCTCCAAAAGTAACATATTTGCAGGGAAAGTCAAGGGGACAAGTCATATAGATGGCAGCTGGAAAAACGATCCTGAACGATCCTGAAGCCTGCCAGCAGAGCTGTGAACCTGCTCAGATGGCATTGAGCAGACAAACAATCCCAGCAATTACCAGGGCTATAACTATCAACGGTACGGCAGCACTAAACAGGGCTGCCACAATGCCCACAGTTGCTCCAGACAGCCCGGCAACAAGACCCACTGTAATTCCCAGTAGACCGGTAATCAGACCTATGAAACCGCCCAACAAGCCGAAGCCTATACCGAGTCCCGGACCGCACAGAAACAGCAGCGAGAAAATCACCAACACAGAGACAAGAATAACCTTTCCCATACGTCATCTCTTTTTATGGCCTTACAATGAGGCCTTTCACAGTCTGGTTACTAATGATTCTACGAAACAGAAGCTGTATAAGTTTCGTTGTCCGAGCAGAAAAAGAACAGATTCCACCTTGGAAAGAAACATGGGGATTGCAATTAGAGCCTCGCAATCCGGTGCATGGTAACGTATTATACGTTAACCGTAACAGCGACACAGTGACATTGTTGCATAACTCAGGGTACAAGCATGTAAACGTCGTATGTTTATGGGGTCACCGGTCGTCATTCAACCGGGACAGTTTCGGTGGCAGCCACCGCCTCACTCTGTTCATCAAACCCCTCCTGAACTATCTTCTCGCCACGCATCAACAAGTCAGCGGTTTCAAGTAACTGATCCAGATTGAGTTTGGTCACATGAGCGTCCGCCTTTAGGAACGACGCCCGTGCTTTCATGCCGATATCGCCAATTGAAGAATATACTATCACCGGCGTTGACGGCCGCTCCGACTGCCGAATCTTGAGCGTCAATGCCAGGCCATCCATCTGTGGCATTTCAACATCGGAGATAACCAGGTCGAAAGGCTTTTCCTCAAATGCCTTGAAAGCGAATTCACCATCGGTGGTTTCAACAACTTCAAAGCCCCGTTCAGACATCTCATTTGCCAGCATCGAACGCACAGCAGGTGAATCCTCGGCGATCAGAACCCGCTTGCCTGTGAAATCTGCGCTACCCTTATATGATTGGATTTCCTTATCGCGCAGGTATGGGCTGAGGTCAAGCAGGATCGTCTCGTAATCCAGCAGCAACACCATCAGATCCTCTGTCGGTTTCACGATCCCGATAATGTACTTATGGTCGATATTGGAGAAAACGGCCTCGGCGTCGATTACATCCTCCCATTGGAAGTGGTGGATCCAGTCAACAGCCTCTACCCAGAAACCTGTCTGCATGCCGAAGAACTCCGTAACAACAACCTTGTCGCGCTTGGTTTCCGTGTCTCCAATACCGAGAAATGTCGCCAGATCAACAAGCGGTATGATTCTGTTCATATCTTTGAATATACCGCTGATGGCGGGATGGGATTCGGGCAGTTTCGTAAAATCAATCAGATCGTTGACGATCTTGCTAACCTTGAGGATATTGATCCCAAATGCCTGCCCTGCCACACGGTACTGTAACACGCGCAGTTCGTTTGAACCGGTTTTCAAGTATGACTCAGCATCAAGTTTCATGTTCTCACTCCTTAGTTTTTTTCAGTTTAATTGAAAAAACGGCCCCCCCCTTAGGGTGATCGTCAGCGATAATAGTCCCACCCATTCCGGTTGCTGCCAATTTGCAGAAGTACAGCCCCAGGCCGACACCGCGATGTTTGCCCTCGATACGAGCCTTTATCTGACCATACTTTTCAAACAGCTGACTTGGTTCAATATCGCCGAGACCCGGACCCGAATCCTTCACGTGGGTAAACACGCATTGTTCCCCCGGCTCCGTGTAGACAGCTATCTTCCCTCCTTCAGGCGTGTGACGAATGGCATTGTAGAGGAGATTGTCAAGTGTCCGCTTCAGAAGTTTCGGATCTGCCTGAACAGCGATATTCCCCGAATTGTTGGTGAACGTAATCTCAATATTATGCTCCTGAGCAGAGCCTCCAGCCAGTTCGATCGCTTCTCTTATAACAGCATCCGGGACCAGGTTGGTCATGTTGACCGGAATGCCGACCTTGCCGGATCGAGCCACTGCCATGATATCATACAGTATCGACTCGGCACGTTCGACAGCTATCGCCGAAGATCTGATCAGTTTCTGATGACGTTGCTTCTGCGGATCGAGTTGATTCTCCCCAAGAAGCCTCAGCAGGTATTTCATCGTCGCCAAAGGTGACTCCATATCGTGAATGAAGATAGAAAAAATCTCCAGCCAGCGATCTATTTCCTCTTCAACAACGTCTTTCTCCGAGGTAGGCGTTATAAGTTCCTTCTCAGCTACCCGTTCCATGAAAGCCCCATCTACTGTGAGTGCTCTAATTCCCCACTTTTTAACATTATCGGTCTAAACCACCTAAACATAAACCCCTGACATATACCAATTATTGCCTGTACTCCAATAAGTTAGAGTAACCGAACCGAAAGTCGCTGTCAGACCGACAGAACACAAGTTCTGAAGGAGGCGATCTCCTGGCTCAAATACAAAATGATTATCGATAAGATCGAATGGTGAGAAGATAATCTGTTGGACAGGCGCTACATCGTGTTCAGGATATGATCGCGTGGATTAAGGATCTTCCCGTTCCTCCAGACCTCATAGTGAAGATGCGGACCTGTGGAGCGACCACTGTTACCCATGTAGCCGATAACATTACCCCTTTTGACCTTCTGCCCCTGTTTGACGGCATACTTGGAAAGATGACCGTACCGGGTAACAAAGCCGTAGCCATGATCAATAACCATCATCCTGCCCATTCGGCGGAATTTGCCCATGCTCTTCACCACTCCGTCAGCAGTGGCAATTACGGGGGTGCCTATATGGTTAGCGATATCGATCCCTCGGTGTAGCTGCAGGAGTCCTGTGAAAGGGTCGTTTTTCATACCGAAGCCACGTGAATTCCAACCTTTAGCCGGCCAGATCGATGGCGTATGAGTAAGCCGGTCTTTGAGTCCAGTGAGTGCTTCTTCCACTTCGCCAAACTTTTCCAGTTCAAACCTGGAGAGCCGCAGCAGTCGGTCGACCTCGACTTCGGTAGCGTATGTTGCCTCCTGTGCTTCCGTCATTGAGATAAATGCTGGAGGCCCCGGGCCACCAATACCGAGCTGTCGTTCTTCGCTGTTGATTTCGGGAAGGTCAAATATGGTACGAATAGCGATTTCCTTCTGGACCAACTCGTAGTAACGGGCATCCATCTCAGACAGATCCCAGCGCATCTGCTCGTATTTCTCAATCAACTGCTCGTTTTCAGCACGCAGCCTGTCCAGTTCCTCGCTTGTCACCCTGTTACCGAAAAACTCCGCTGCCAGGAAGAAACAAAGGAACAGGAGAACCACGACAGATGCAGCCCCAATGTAAAGCAACGCTACCGACAGCGAGAGCTCTTTGGAGAATCCCGTCGAATCCGGGATAACCATCAGAGTTAGTTTCTTCTTCAGCATAACAGGCTACCACCAAAACAGCTACGCAGTAAAATATCCGGCGTAACACAACCTCAGGCCGAGCAATGGCGACAAAGCTATGTGCAAGAGCGCCAAGTGTCAAGAAAAAATCTGCCCGACTACTTTATCAGCAAATACTCCCGTTTCAGGATCTTGTTTACAATTCTGACCAGTTTCTCAGACTGCAGGCTCTGCAGACTATACAGGTGCCAGTATGTCTTTCTGGGCCGCACACTTTCCTTTTTATTGCTCTTTGCCATCGCCCGTCCTCTTCATCGTTCCAACCCCGCCCGACAGGCTGATGACTAAAGCCTGAATTCATTATCGGGCAGTGTTGCCAAATGGTTTACGTTATAGGCGTTACTCTTCTCTAATTAGTTGCAGATCACGTGCCGACCAATGGAAACTCCCACAGACAACCCCTCAGGGACGCTATGTTGTGCACCACCAACAGATTACAAAGCAGGCGATAACCGGAAACCCGGTGGATGTTGCAGTTTCTTTACAAAATATGGCGTAAACCCGACAGATACTGGACGTTACTCCACACCGTTAATGTGCAAAGTCTGAACATCTGCCCCGGGGTCATACAGCGGATGTAGGGGTTGCCTGCAACTTCTGAACCGTAGTCGTATCACCACCCGGTGTGCCGATTGACTTCGCATAAAACAGCCTATAAATTGGCACAACATCGCAAAAGAAAAGGAAGAGGCATGACCGAGTTACGTGACAAAATCGCTCTGATCACCGGAGCCTCGTCAGGAATAGGCGAGGCAACAGCTCGCAAGCTCTCCGAGACCGGAACCCGTCTGATCCTGGCCGCACGCCGCCTTGACCGTCTCGAAAAACTGGCTTCCGAACTTGCGGCAGACTGCCACCTGATTCTACTCGACGTGCGCGACCGCGAAGCAGTCGAGGCTTCAGTGGCTGATCTCCCGGATGCCTGGCAGGACATAGAAATCCTGGTCAACAACGCAGGTTTGGCGCGCGGAATGAGCAGCATTCATAATGGAGATCACGAACACTGGGAAGAGATGATCGACACTAACATGAAGGGACTGCTCTATGTGAGCCGTGCGGTTATTCCCGGGATGATCCGCCGGGGACGCGGTCATATCATCAATATCGGTTCCATCGCCGGGCACGAGGTCTATCCGGACGGCAACGTGTATTGCGCCACCAAGCACGGCGTGGTCGCCCTGAGTAAGGGAATGATGATCGATCTCGTTGACACTCCGATACAGGTATCTTGCATAGATCCCGGTCTGGTCGAGACGGAATTCTCGCTTGTCCGGTTTTCCGGTGACAACGAACGAGCCAGCAGAATCTACGAAGGTTATGATCCCCTTACCGGCGCTGATATCGCCGACGCCATCGTCTGGGTGGCATCGCGTCCTGCGCACGTCGTGGTGGCCGACATGATTATCCTGCCCAAAGCGCAGGCATCAACTATGGTAATACACAAGGGGAAATGAACCGTTACCGGCGTACATTTTGCAAACTGTCGAAACATGAGTGGCCGAAACAACTCTCGACCGTAATACTGCAACACCCGATACCGAGTTTACGCGTCGTAATACATTTCAAATTCGAACGGCGTCGGTCGCACCCGTATCTCGGTCACTTCTTTTCGCTTGATGCCAGTCCAGCTCTCCAGTAAGTCCTCTGTGAACACGTTGCCAGCCAGAAGATAATCATGGTCAGTCTCGAGAGCATTTAACGCCTTGTTCAACGAGGTCGGCAACTGATGGATCTCCGCCAACTCGTCCGGCGACAATTCATCAAGATTCCTGTTCAGCGGCAATCCCGGATCGATCTTGTTCTTGATGCCGTCCAGCCCCGCCATCAGCATTGCGGCATAAGCCAGGTATGGATTCATGGTGCCGTCGCCGGGTCGGAATTCGAACCGCATTGTCCAGGGATCACGCTGATAGCCGGGAATACGGATGCAGGCGGTTCGATTCGCGACCGAGTATGTCCCGGCCACGGGCGCCTCGAAACCGGGTATGAGCCTTTTGAACGAATTGGTCGAGGGATTGGAGAAGGCCAGCAGTGAATCAACGTGCTTGAGCATCCCGCCTATGTAATAGAGGCCGATCTTGGAGAAGCGAGCCGGCCCGTTCTTGTCGTAAAACAAGGAGCCCTTCTCATTTGCAAGAAACTGGTGCACATGCAGCCCGGAGCCGGGTTCATTGAAAAGCGGTTTGGGCATAAATGTGGCTGATTTCCCCTCCCGAAAGCACTGGTTCTTGACCAGATACTTGACCAGCAGCGATTGATCCGCCATTTTCAGAAGCGTCGCAAACTCGGTTTCAATCTCATGTTGACCCCCACCACCCACTTCATGGTGATGATATTTGATACCCACTCCGAGACCGGTCAGCATGGCGCAGATCTGCGAGCGGATGTTGTACGTCCGGTCCTTTGGAGGAGTAACATGGTATCCCTTCTTATAAGGAATCTTGTAGCCAAGGCTCTCTTCATCCTGACCGGCATTCCACTGCGCCTCAGCAGAATCCAGCTTATAGAAGGCAGCATCCGGCCCCTGAAAGAAATTCACCTTGTCAAAGACATAGAACTCAAACTCCGGCCCGAGAATAGCGGATGTTCCCTTGAAGGTTTCTTCCAGGTACACCTCAGCGTCAGCCGAGACTCTCCGCGGATCACGCGAGTACGCAGAAACGGAATTCTCAACGCCCATGACGTTGGCAATAAGCGAAATTGTGGGCCTCTCAAAAAACGGATCGATAAACGCCGTATCAGGGTCGGGCAGAGCTATCATGTCTCCCTGTTCAATTGAAGTGAAACCGGGCAACGACGAACCGTCAACCCCTACCCCGCTTTCGAACAATTGCGGCGTCAGCGACGATATCGGCAGCGTAATGTGGTGCCAGTGACCGAGAAGATCACACAATTTCAGGTCGATGAACTCCACCCGCTTCTCTTGTGTCATCTTCTGAAGCTCATCCAGTTTCATTCTGCCCTCCTTTCAGATCGAACCCACAAACCGGCAGGCAAACCGGTTAAGACCAGTGCATAATGTAACACAAATCGCTCCGAAGGCAAGAAGTTCCCTCCTGAGTGATATGCAGCAAAAAGAAGTTTCAGAAAGCTCACCCATCAGCTATGTTGACAGCACAACGTTCAATGCAGGAGTACAGATGAGGGCTTTTCTTGTTCCGTTGATTCTGGCCGTTACGGCGCTGACCGCAGCAGGCCAGAGCCCACAACCGACACAGGCGAACCTGTTGGACAGCGCACTGGCACAGGTTGGAATGACTTCACGGGAGATCAGGTTCGATCAGGATGAGATGGCTACCTGGGGAGGCGATCACTGGCGGCTGAAGTACTTTACCCTTTTCCACCGGAATCCACTCAAGCTCCCGAAGTATGGCGGGTTGAACCTGAATGAATACTCCGACAATGTCACAAACATTACCCGTCTGGTCGCTTCTGCCGGAAGGACAATCGACTACCCTGTTTTCCGCGGTTTGATTGGCGATCCTCTGGAAAGGTATCTTGACTTTCCTGACACCATTCCCAAACCATCCATTACCCGGAGCAAAAACATCCTCGTCGGCAAGAAATACAACGCTCTCAAAGACAAGATCGACCTGTTCTATGCACTTGCCGATGACGATGATTTCGCTTTCAGGAAGGGCATCAAGCCGATCGACAAAAGGAAATACCGCCAACGTCTGTTCGACTGCTTCGTAAATGAGAACGAAGAATACCATGACCTGATATATGAATTGTACGACAAGACCGATTTCAACCGGCTGATCGCCGGGGCACAGGATATTGCGGAGGCCGTACAACGAACCGCTGACTCAATAGAACACTTCTCCTTTCCCGACCGCAGGTTGGAGTTCGAAACCCGCAAAGGACTGATAGTGGTGGGGTCATCCGGTGATGACGTCTACGAATATCTCGAGCCCCCGTTTCTGATTATCGATGGCGGCGGGGATGACATCTACAGGTTCTCCGGTTACCCTGACAAGTATCCCCTCAGTGTCATCATCGACGCGGCCGGGAACGACCGCTACATTTCATCGGACACAGCCAGGCCGGGTATCTGCGGGGCAGTGATCGGCATGTCGGTGTTGATCGACAAGTCGGGTGACGACTACTACGAATCCGTCAATGTCGCCCAAGGGGCGGCTTTTTTCGGGGTCGCCGTGCTGCTTGATTACAGCGGTGACGATGTTTATGTATCGAGAAGCATGTCACAGGGCGCAGGCGTATTCGGGATCGGCATCCTCGCCGACAGTTCCGGAAATGACTCGCTCTTCTGCATGTCAATGTCGCAGGGGTTCGGTTACACGAAGGGGTGTGGTCTCCTGATCAATTGCGACGGCAATGACAAATATGTCGCTGATGACAACAACATCGTCAATCCATCTTCCCAGACGCCGCAGCATAACTCATCGCTGGCACAGGGTGTCGGGTTTGGCAAGCGTGGTGACTATGTCGACGGCCATAGCTGGGCGGGTGGTGTCGGCATCCTCTGCGACCGGCGTGGCGATGACTCCTACTCTGCCGGCCTCTTCGCTCAGGGGTGCGCCTACTGGTTCGCTGTCGGTATGCTGCTTGACGGCGAAGGCGACGATACATATAACGGTGTCTGGTATGTGCAGGGTTCAGGCGCCCACTTTGGGGTCGGATATCTCGACGACTTTGAGGGGAATGATACGTACACAGCCTCTCATAATATGGCCATGGGCGCCGGCCATGATTTCACAATCGGTTACCTCAACGAACGGACCGGAAACGATAAGTACACTGCGCCGAACCTCTCACTCGGGGGCGGTAACGCCAACGGCATCGGTATCTTTCATGACCACGCCGGCGATGATGTCTACGAGACGAATGGCGGCGTGACCCTCGGTCGGGCAAATGTCTCAACCAAAGGCCCACGACAGTATCTGAACGTGTTCGGCATTTTTATCGACGGCGGCGGCAGGGACACATACACCGAGCATTATGCAAATAATGGCGTCCGGTGGATTGGCCCGAAATCGAACAGAGACGACACAAGCGACTATGAAATCGGGGTGGGGATTGACTGGTGAGGTAGTTACCGGGATCGGAACAATACAACTGTCACCCCCTGATACATCACACTCTCAGGCAGAACGCCAGACCAGAGAAGCTCCAGTAAAACTGCTTGCTGATTGATGATCAGTCAATGCCTGACGGCGGCGGACGACCGGACGTTGGGGAGCCGCGCCCCAGCAACCGCTGCAAGATGGGGTCAGTGAGATTGATCTTGTACTGTGCAAACTGCCAGGCGGCACGCTGGATATCGCTGTACCGACCATTCTGTGATAGCGCCGTGACCAGTTTCCTGAATGCATAGGCGCTGTTCCTGTTGCCGTCATACGCTTCCCACATCAACGACAGGCCTTCTTCAATCAACGCCGTATCACCCTTTCGCCGACCAATTTCCGATTTTATCAGCCCCAGGTCCTGTTTATAGAAAAGGTTCCCCTCGTCGGAGGCGAGAAACGCTTTCAGTGTATCATGCAGTTGCCATGCAAACTGCTCGGCGCGGGCTGTGTCCCCCCGTGTATATTCAAACGCCATCAGCGTGAGAGTTAACTGCCAGTACTCAGGATAAACCCGGATCATTTTTTCCATGAGTTCAAGCGCCCGCGTGGTGTCACCTTTGCGCAGTAATCCTTCCCAGGCTCTTATCGCATTCACTCCGACAGCCATGAAAACACCGGTGGCGTTATCGTCACGATACACCTCGGAACTCTCGTACCCACCAAAGCTGTACGTATTCATGTACAAATCATAGCCCGTTTCACTGTCAATCATGCTTGGATCCGGATCGCGTTGCAGGATATATACCAAACCGCGAAGCACAGCCCGATCGCGAAGTTTCAACGGTGATTCGGCATACGGGGGAGCACTGAAACAAATGGGGTATTTCCACTTGTTCTCAAGGACAATCTCGTCCACTATCATATCCTGTACCTTGACCACCCTGCCACCCCAGGGCGATGGACTCAGATATGCCTGCCGCTTGCGCGGTCTGTCGTAGAACGGTTTGAGCGGTCTCTGCGAGATGATGCCCGGGCGTACCTCAAACGGATGCCAGATAATCTGGTCATCGGAAAGCGAAATTGGGACATCATACCGGTTTTTCATCTGTTCCACATACCAGTCAGTGTTGAGAAGCGACAGATTTACGACACGCACATCTTTGCGATAGTTGTATACCTCCTGAACGCACCAGACCGGGAAGGTGTCGTTGTCTCCGGACGTAAAGAGTATCGCGTTGGGCGGGCACGAGTCCAGAATATTGATAGCGTAGTTGTAAGGAATAAAATTCCTGGACCGATCGTTGACATGGTAATTTTCCGAAAGCGCGATGCCCGGAAGCAGAATGAAAACCGAGCAGGCATATACAATGCCCTTCTGAAGTCCGGGATTCGCCTTCGCCAGCCTGTTCTTGAGAAACCGGATGATAACCGACACGCCGACGCCCATAGCGATGCCGAAAAAGACAAACGCCGGCGTGAAGAAATAATCACGGTTGCGCACTTCGAGGTACGCATCGTTCGTCGCCGCAACATACTTGGTGCCGTCGGCGAAATTCATATAGAGGGCAAGTCCCAGCGAACACAATAGAAACAGCGTGAAAAAAGGCAGGCCGATCTCCAAGCGCTTGCGAATGGCCACATACATGCCAATCAATCCAAGTAACAGAAACGGCGCGAAACCCCAGCCCGACGGAGAATACTGTTGCTCGAAATAGGACCAGAAACCCATGTGGGGATGCCGTCCGAGCTGATACTCCCAGCTCCCGCGTCGATGGAACATCCGCTTCACCATTGACACCTGCCCGTACTGCTTTCGATCAAGAAACCTCATAAATGTGCGAAAATCCCGCGACGGGTTATTCTCATCGATCCGCGGGTTATGCTCCGACCGTATGGGAACGTAAAAATATGTGGAAAAGCCAATAAAGGCCATCACAACAATTGTGAGGGCGGTTTTCCACTGTACTTGCCAGCCTTTGGCCTTCGAAATCAATCCCAGCCCGACCAGCAGAAGCACAGCCAACGGGGTCGCCTTGGTAAGATACCAGTCAAAG
>Ga0114920_10000569_pt1 | contig 16035 bp, 17 predicted proteins | sample ChitaG_FD_88683 | JGI IMG/M metagenome (GOLD analysis project Ga0114920, IMG submission 88683) | Deep subsurface microbial communities from South Pacific Ocean to uncover new lineages of life (NeLLi) - Chile_00310 metaG | ecosystem: Environmental > Aquatic > Marine > Oceanic > Sediment ... | reverse complement strand
TCGACTATAAAAAAGAATTTTTTCTCAGTCCGATCAAGCTTAAAAACATCCGATAAAAAAGCGGGCATGATGGAGAATTTCCTGAATAACGTCCAGCAGAAATTCCTCCTCGGCCTTGCTCAGGAAGCCATCCAGCACTATTTAACGACAGGAAAGACACTCCAGAGGAAAACAAAAGATCCACAGCTTTTGGAAAAACGGGGCGCCTTCGTGACTCTTAAAGTGAGCGACCAACTCCGTGGCTGCATCGGATTCCCCCTGCCGTATAAACCCCTGTGGGAGACCATCAGAGATGCGGCTATCTCTGCTGCGACTCAGGACTACCGTTTTCAGACTCTGACCCTCGAGGAATTGCCCGAAACAAAGGTCGAAATATCCGTTCTCACTCTTCCCAAGCCCGTCAAAGATGTCAAAGAGATCGAAGTGGGCAAGCACGGGATCATCGTCTCAAAAGGGCCCTGCAAGGGCCTCCTTCTTCCTCAGGTCCCTTTAGAGTGTGATTGGGATTTAGAGACCTACCTCTCTCATGGCTGCTTAAAGGCGGGCCTGGCTGAGGACGAGTGGAAAAAGGGAGTGGATATCGAGATATTTTCTGCTCAGGTCTTTTCAGAGTAAGTGACACCACTTCTCAAATTCTGACAATGCAAATCCAACAGAAACTGGTATAAGCATTGCCATCGAGAAGAAAAATCATACTGTCTCCGACTTCCCCGGTATCTTCCGGATAAGGTCGAAGTCTTCGATCAGAAATACTAAATTCTGAGTCTCAGTTCCTTTTATTTCTGTTTTTGGAATTTTTTCTTTTTGAGCATTTCTTCCGCGTCTTTCTTGCAGTCGTTGACTCCGGATACCCATCGTTCATCGGGTTCCATGCTGAGAATGAAATCCAACTCTGCTCTTGATTTTTCGACCTCTTTTTTGGCAAGGTAGGTCTCGGCCAGATAATATCTTGTCAAAGGATCGTTCGGGCCGAACTCCAAGGACTTCTGAAGATGCACGAGAGATTTCTTCTTGCTGCCTCCGGCAATTCCCGGCACCTTGAAAAAAACACGGCCTAAAACTCTGTCCGGTCCTCCTTCCTCATAGGAATGTTCCAGCTCGATGACTTTGTTCATTGCCTTTTTGATGTCATTCACCAAAAACAGGCTTTTCATTACACCCCTCGCTTCTCCATAGACGCCGTAATTGACGCCGAGCCAATAGTATCCATCAGGCTTTTCCGGCTCCAACTCCACAGCCTTCTTGGCGTATTCAATCGCTTGCTTAAAAATTTCCTTTTTTTCCTTTTTGCTCTCTGTATTGTCGCCGACATAATAGAGTATCCTGGAAAGCTTCCAGTAGGCCTCATAGTTATCCTCTGCGACCTCGAAAGCCTTCAGGTACAGGTCCCGCGCCTTTTCCGCTGTGGCCATATCCTTCATTTCGAGATACAGTTCATCCGCTTGAGCGATCAGCTCATCCGCCTCCTGGGAAAACAAGGACAAAGAAAAACTCATAAAAATAATAAGCAGAAAAATTGTTTTCACTTTCATCTTCATCTCCTTTTTGTCGATATTTATAACACAAATTTCAAACCAAGGACAATCAGAAAGTGAACTAACCGTAAAACCGGTCAGCCTTCTCATCCAGCTCGATCATCAAACGTTCGATCCTCTGACGCTCTTTCTCCAGCTCATCACCCTTGAGAGCGGGATCAACGTTTATCGGCGGGCCGTATATCGCGATAACTCTGGAAAAGGGATAAAAAATCAAAGATTTATCCCAGCTTTTCACAAACTTTTTCCTGGAAGACGAAAACGTAAACGGCATAAGGACGGCACCGGTCTCCTGGGCGAGCTTGATTCCGCCGAGCTTCATCTTTCGATTCGGACCTTTCGGTCCGTCAGCGACGATCACCACTTCTCCCCCCTTTTTCAGCTCGTTTTTCATCCTGTTCCAGGCTTTAATGATCGCATGCGAGCCTGAACCTCTGATATTTTTATATCCCCATCTGGAAGTGATCTGAGCAGCAATCTCTCCATCTTCACTCGGGCTGATCAGCGGCATGATTCCTCTCTTCCGAAAAAAATAAGGGCCGAAAAAAATCCGGCCGTGCCAGATCAGAAAAACCACACCTCTTCCTTCATCTCTCAATTCTCGGTAACCTTCTTCACCGATAATTTTTATCCTGGCAGACTTTGCCCAGAGCCAGAGAACGAACATGCCCAGGATACCTGTTATACTCAAACGCAATCTGCGGAAAAAAGACATCGGGATAATCATATAAAAAATACAAAAGACAGTAAACCACAAGGAAAAAAGAAAAAGGGACCAGACCTTTTTTTACTTTTTTTTCTTTACAAATCTCTCCAATAAAAACCCGGCCGCGAATCCGGCAAGGCTCAACCCAAAACCGTAAGGGACAGAATACGGCCACGAAGGCCAGCTCAAGGGCAGAAGACCCAGTTCGCACAAAAAGCCGACGATTGAATATCCCCCACCTAAAAGAAGGCTCAGAAATCCCGCTAACGGGAGTTTTTTTCGCAGAAAGATCATGGCCATTCCCGGCACAAAAAGGCCTTCGGCCATGATCTCGGAAGCCAGCCCCAGAGTCTTGAGGATACTTTGAAATTTTATCGCCACAAGAAATGCCACACCCCCGATAATGAAAGTCGAGAGGCGGCTCACAAAAACGATCTCCTTTCCCTGTCTCTGAGGAAAAACCTGCTGGTAGACGTCGCGTGTGAGAGAGAGAGCTCCAGTGTTTATCGCTGTATCCATGGTGGACATCACAGCCGCCACGACGGCCACGAACAGGATCCCGCCGAGCAAAACACCTGTCTTAGAGGAAATAAGCGCAGAAAGAAGGGGCCCATCTGTTCCCCGGGAAAAGAATAAGGGGAGAGAGAGCATTCCGATAAAGACAACAATCCAGTAGAGGAAGAAAAGCGTGCCGCTTGTGGCGAACAGTCCCGTGCGAGCGCTCGTGTCTGACCGCGCCGCTTGAATCCTCTGCCAGGCGATCGGCGAAATCGTCCAAGCAAGCGTGAATGAAAAAACGATCAGGATATTCTCTTTGAAATTGAAGAAAATGTTGAAGTAGTCGCGCTTTCCCAGTTCGGAGGCATAAACGGAGAGCTGATTCATGGACGATGAGCCAGAAAGGAAGATAAACAGGCCAAAAATCCCCGCAATAAGAAGGACGAACTGGAGTCCATCGGTCACCACCACAGAAAGAAAGCCTCCGAAGGCAGAATAGACGAGGACCACGAATGTCCCGAGCGCCATACTCCAGAAATAGGGAATGCCCAGGAATGATTCTAAAAAAATTCCTGCAGCGACCATCTGGGAGGCAGCCAGAACAGCCATGTACCAGATGATCAGAAATGAGGACATATGGCGGACCGTCCGGCCATAGCGGAGTTCCACAAGGTCGGGCAAGCTCACTATCGGAAGGCGTCGAATCGGACGGCTCAAAACAAATGCGAGCAGAAGAACCGTGAGAACCGCAGGTGCTCCCATCACCCAGAAGGAACTCAGCCCTCTCTCAAAGGCCTGGTCGGTCGAAACGAGAATGGACGTCGCTCCAAACCAAGACGCCGAAAGAGAGAAGAAAACCAAAAAAGCAGGAAGATTCCGGGAAGCGAGGAAAAAATCCTCAAGGTTTTTCATCCTTTTCGAGAACAGAAAGCCCACAAAAAGAAGAAGGACGAAGTACCCTATCAGAAACAGAAAAAACTCGATTTTCACGAAGCCATTTATAACAAAAAACTCTCTGTTTTAGCAAGTCAAACAAATGGGATCAGGCTTTGATAACTTTGATCAATAAACGGTCGTGATCCGAGCCTGTTCCAGGTTAACTGTATCATCAGGGGCAGAGAAATTTATTATCCTCATGATAAGGCTCAGCTCCTTATCATGAATCATCAAAGTTATCAAAGCCTGACCCCGATTGGTTCTTGTGTTATAATCTTATTATCATGAGATATGTTTGTTGCCTTTTGTTCTTATCGCTGTTCAGCTTTTCCACAACTGTCGATGATGTCGTCATCAACGTGGAAAGGAAACTTCGCTCAATGCGTTCCCTGCAAGCGAATTTCAACCAAATTTTCTATGCTTCCTCTGTCTCGACTCCATTGAATGAAAAGGGGAAATTCTACTTTCAAAAGCCAAACTGGATGAGATGGGAATACAAAGACCCGGAGGAAAAAATTTTTCTCTACAAGGAAGGAGTCTTCCTGTTTTATTTCCCGGAAGATAAAGAAGTCATCCAGAGCGAACTGTCCAAGGAAATGTATGAATCCGAAATTCTGATTCTTCTCTCCGGCCAGAAGCAGCTTAAGGACGAGTATACAATCGAATTCAGCCCCTTCCCCTCTGAAAGTCAGAAAACCTGGAAGCTGAAGTTGACTCCCAAAGAAGAAAGTGATTATACACATATCCTCCTGGAGATCGATGAAAAAACATGGCTGATCCGAAAAGCCATCTTCTTCGATTGGGCCGGTAACAAATCCGAGTTTCAATTCTCTCAAATAAAGACGAATGTCCGATTTTCTGATAAAGTCTTCGAACTTGAACTTCCTCCCGATGTCGAAATCATCAAGGACGAATCACTCAAGCAAAATGAAAATATCCATCATTCTTCCACAACCTAAACCAAATCCTTCCGTCTTCGTATAATACTTTGAGGACAGGCTGTCCTCCATGAATGAAGATAAAAATCTCGTCGAAAAAACACTTCAAGGCGAACAAAAGGCTTTTGAAATGATTATTCAGAAGTATCAACAGCCGCTTCTGAATTACATCGGGCGCATGGTGGGAGAACGCGAGTTGGCCCTGGATTTCACTCAGGAGGTGTTCATCCGGACCTATTCTTCGCTTCGTTCCTACAAACCCCAGTTCAAGTTCAGCACTTGGCTTTACAGAATCGCTTCGAATTTCATTATCGATTACTGGAGAAAGAAAAAAATCGATACGTTCTCACTCGACCATCAGAAAAAAATGGATAGAGATCTCCCTCCTATTCAAGTTCCTGCGGATGAGGAATCCCTCGTGACAAAGTTTGAAACCTCCCAGCTCAGGGGAAGGATCGAGCGGGCGTTGGATAGAATTCCCTCTTCACTGAGAGAAGTGTTCGTTTGGAGGCATATCAACGAGTTGAGTTACGAAGAGATTGCCGAGATAAAAGGACTGCCCACAGGGACAATAAAGAACAGAGTCTTCCAGGCCAAAGAACTCATTCGCAATTTGCTGGAGGAAACGCCATGACATGCCTCAGCATTGAACAGATCTATCTCTACATCGAAAAAGAGCTTCCCTCCGCCAAAAACAGAGAAATCCAGAAGCATTTGGCTGACTGCCCGAAATGCCAAAAAGCTGTAGAAGAAAGAAAATTGCTGATCGAAGCCGCAGAGAGCCTTCCCGCATGGGAAACCCCCCTTGGTTTTACCCAGCAGGTCATGGCCAGAATTTTCCAGGCCAGAGTCTCTCCTTTGTCTTGGCTCGGAGCCGTGGTATCCGGTTTTGCATCTATGATCCTCGCCGTCGTTCTCTTTGCTCTTGTCACCGGTCAAAATTTCTCAGACCTTCTCCGCGGCTCTTATTACACCTTGTTGAATGCCATAAAAAATCTCTCTCCTCTTCTCGCGAAAATCCTCAAGCTGGCACCACTGCTCCTTAAGATCCTTCAGCAGTTCGGAGAATTCCTTGTCAAGGGCATGACTCTTCTGATATCTCTCATCAGCCCTCAGGTTCAAATCATCATCATAACGGTCGTGATCGTCATCATCGCATCCTCTATATACGGATTCAGAAGAAAATTATTTATCGGAGAAAAAGCATGAAAAATAAAACAACCTTGGCCTTTATCCTTGTCTTCATGATCTCAGGCCTCCTTCCGCTTCATGGCCAACAGTGTTTCTCTGTGACCGAGGATATATTCATCGCAGAAGACGAAGTCCAGAAGAACGTCGTCTCTTTCGGCGGGAAGGTCGTCATCGAAGGAGAAGTCAGAGAAACGGTTATCGCCTTCGGCTGTGAAGTCATCATCAGCGGCAAAGTCGGAGATTCCGTCGTGGGATTCGGCTCTGATATTACTCTCAAATCTTCAGCCGTCATAGATGGAGACGTTGTCGCTTTGGGAGGAACGCTCGAGAAAGAAATCGGATGTCTGATTGGAGGAGACACAATCTCCTTCAAGGGATTTGAAGACCTCGCAGATTTCCTGGGAGAAGGCTTGACGGGGGCTTTGATCCCCTTAATCATTTTCTTCAAATTAGTCTCAGTCTTTATCACCTTCCTCCTGGCCTTATTGGTTACGGCTCTCTTCCCCCGACAGATCACATTTGCTTCTGCCCAAGTCAGAAAATCCTTCTGGCCGGTCGTCGGCACAGGAGTTTTGAGTATCACCATTTATTTTGGATTAATCATTTTTGCGACGTTGCTCTCGTTCGTTTTGATCGGCATCCCGCTGCTTATCGCTCTCATCATCATAGGATTCATCATAAAGCTCTTTGGTCGAGTGTTCCTCTTCTACTTCTTCGGAGAAAGTCTCATCCAGGCTTTCAACAAGAACAGCAAGGTCTCTGCGTTCGGAGGCATGATACTCGGCTTCATTTTCGTGAGCTTCATTTCCTTCATCCCCTTTATCGGCGGACTCTTCATGTTCTGCTTGAGCATCATCGGCTGGGGAATCGTTATCAGGACGAAATTCGGCACGACGGAGAATTGGTTCAAGAAAAAGGTCGAGTAAAAAAAGACAGAAAAAAAGGGGCCTGGCCCCTTTTTTTTATTAGACTTCTAAAATTTCTTTTTCCTTGGCAGCCGCCATTTCCTCTATCTTATTAGTGTACTCCTCGATGACTTCCTGAAGCTTATCATAGCCCCAAAATTTGTCATCCTCGGTGATCTCTTTATCTTCTTCCAGCTTTTCGATGGCTTCCTTGCTTTCTCTTCGCATGATGCGGAGGGCCGTCTTCTCGTCATCCAGCAATTTTTTGATGTGCTTCGCGATCTCCTGTCGTCTTTCCTCATCTAACGGCGGGATCGGGACCTTGAGCATCTTCCCGTCATTGACCGGGTTCAAACCGAGATCTGCGCTCCTGATCGCTTTATCAACGGCATCCAGGGTGGATGGATCCCAGGGCTGGACCGTGATCAGCGTAGGATCAGGTACTCCGAGCGTGGCCACCTGATTGATAGGCGTTAAATTCCCGTAGTACTCGACTTTGATATCCTCAAGGAGATTGATATTCGCCCGGCCGGTTCTCAACTTGCTCAGATCTTTCCTAAAATGCTCGGCAGAGACTTTCATTTTTTTTTCGAGTTCCCTTAAAATGTCTTTAACCATCTTTTTCCCTCTTTAATCAAAGCCCAAATTATTCACCCGAATTATCCAGGCAAAAAGACCTAGTCAAAGGCTGAGTCTATTCAGTAGATTCGTGTTCCCACTTTCTGGCCCAAAACGGCCTTTTTGATATTTCCCTTCTCCCGCAAGCTAAAAACAACGATCGGGAGGTCGTGCTCTTGACACATAGAGATAGCGGTCGTATCCATGACCTTTAAGCCTTTTTTAATAACATCCATGTATTTTATGGAACTGAACTTTTTCGCAGCCTTGTCTATCATCGGGTCAGCTGAATAGACACCGTCCACTTTTGTGGCTTTCAGGATCACTTCCGCTTTGATCTCGAGTGCTCTCAACGCGGCCGCCGTATCCGTGGTGAAAAAGGGACTTCCGATACCAGCGCTGAAAATAATAATCCTTCCTTTTTCAAGGTGTCTTATGACTCTTCTTCTGACGAAAGGTTCAGCCACGGCTTTAATCTCAATGGCAGAAATGTGCCGAGTCATCACTCCTTCTTTCTCCAGCGCATCTTGAAGAGCAATCCCATTCATAATAGTGGCCAGTAGCCCCATATAATCAGCCGATGCCCTATCCATTCCGGCTTGCGCGGCGGAAGCCCCACGAAAGATATTGCCACCACCGATCATGATGGCGATTTCAACACCCAAATTATGGATCTCCTTCAAATTTTGAGCAATAGACTTCGCCGTTTCCAGATCAACGCCGTAGTCATTCTGACCGAGGAGGGACTCACCGGAGAGTTTTAACAGAATTCTTTTAAACGCCAGCTTGTTTTGTGGCATGACTGAATTCAATTTATGGCTGGCCCAGCTCGTACCGGGCAAACCTGTTTATGCGAATATTCTCGCCAAACTTGGCGATATGGGACGCCACAAGCTGTTTTATCGAAACCTTATCATCCTTCACATACGGCTGATTCAATAAACACACTTCTTCGTAAAACTTCCCCAGCTTCCCCTGGACAATCTTATCAACAATCTCCGGAGGCTTTTTAGAGTCCTTGAACTGTTCCCGTGTGATCTCTTTTTCCTGGTCTAACACTTCGGGAGGAATGTCCTCTGAAGAAACATACTTGGGGTCGGATGCGGCAATGTGCATAGCGATGTTTTTCACTAACTCTTTAAACTCATCATTGCGCGCGACAAAGTCAGACTCACAATTCACCTCTAAAAGAACTCCAATTTTCCCGTTCAGATGAATATAAGAACCGATGATGCCTTCGACAGTTTCCCGGCTCATCTTGTCCTGAGCGCGCGCGTATCCTTTCTTTCTCAAAATCAGGATCGCCTTCTCGATGTCTCCTTTGGATTCTTTGAGTGCCTGCTTGCACTCCATCATCCCTATTCCTGTCCGCTGACGGAGTTCCTTGACTGTTTCAGCTTTTATCTCCATCTCACATTCCTTCCTTAAACCGATTCTCCAGGATCAGCAGGACCTTTCTCTCCCCCCTCTGCAGGAGCCCGCCTCAAAGAGAGAGGAAGTCTTCTGCTCTTAAACAGGCTGCTTTTCCTCCGGCACTGCCGCTTCTTCCTTTTTAGCTTCTTGGAGTTCGTTTTCTATTTTCTTCTGCTTTCCTTCCATGATGGCTTGGGTGACCTTTGATGTGAACAATTCAATGGCTCTGACTGCATCATCATTCCCGGGGATGGGATGGTTGATATTTTCTGGATCTCCATTGGTATCCACGACCGCGACGATAGGAATCTTCAACTTCTGGGCCTCTTGAATCGCGATTTCCTCCTTGTTCGAATCTATAACAAACAAAGCCCCGGGACGTTCGTGCATGTTCTTTATTCCGCCCAAATTTTTCGAAAGCTTCCTGTAGACTTTTTCCAGTTTGGATTGCTCCTTCTTGGACAAAAGGTCCCAACGCCCATCCTCTTTCATCTCTTCCATCTCGATCAACTTGTCCACGCTGCCTCTGATCACGTCGAAGTTGGTCAACAATCCTCCCAGCCAACGCTGGTTGACATAACTGGATTCACATTTTATTGAATTTTCCTTGATAATATCCTGGGCTTGTTTTTTAGTCCCGACCAGAAGCACCTCTTTTCCACTCTCGGCCACGCTTCTGATGAACTGAAGGGCATCCTTGAAAATTTTTATCGTTTTCTGCAAATCGATGATATAGATTCCATTCCTCTGTCCAAAAATGAAATCTTTCATCTTGGGATTCCACCTCTTCGTTTGGTGGCCAAAATGAACACCTGCTTCCAAAAGTTCTTTCATAGTTACTAAAACCAACAGAAATCCTCCATTTATCTCTTGTGGTATTGTGGAGCCTTCCTGGCACCTAACAATCCGTATTTCTTTCTCTCTTTGATCCTGGCGTCTCTCGTCAGCAGGCCCGCACTCTTCAGGCCACCCTTCAGTTCTTTATTAAACTCGACCAGAGCCCGGGATATTCCCAGCCGGATCGCATCAGCCTGGCCACCGATTCCTCCTCCGTTGACTCGGATGAAAACATCAAACTTGTTCTCAGTCTCGGTCAGACGAAGAGGTTGTTTGATGACGTGCTTCTGGCTTTCCATATTAAAATACTCATCGAACTGTCTGGGCCTCTTATTCACATAGAGAGTGACATCACCTTTTCCCGGACACAAAAAGACTCTTGCCACCGATGTTTTTCTCTTTCCTGTTCCGTAATACTGGATTAAACTCAACTTTCCTCCTAAAAACGGTATTCTTGTGGTTTCTGAGCATCATGAGGATGTTCTGGGCCCTTGTAGACTTTTAGATTTTTATACACAGCTCGACCGAGTTTACCTTTGGGAATCATCCCCCAAACCGCTTTCCGAATCACTTCTTCTGGCTTTTTATCGAGGAGTTCCTTGAGAGTATTGACTTTCAGCCCTCCTGGATAACCGGAATGAGAATAATACTTTTTCTGCTCCATTTTTTTCCCTGTCACGTTTATCTTTTCAGCATTGACAATGACCACAAAATCTCCACAATCGATGAATGGAGTAAACTCGGGCTTCCGCTTTCCACGCAGCAAAGTCGCCACTTCAGTGGCCAACCTGCCGAGAATCTTCCCATCAGCATCAATCAGCCACCATTTCTTTTCGATCTCTTCTTTTTTTAGTGTAAACGTCTTCATTTCTTTTGACCTGAGATTTAGGCTTTTGAAAAAGAGCGATGCTCTAAAATACTAAATCTTAAGGGAATTGTCAACACATGGGAACATTCCTGTCATTCCCCAAGGAAAACGTTGGGTGGGGTTTTCGTCTCTAAGAGGGATAAACATTTCGGACCCGAATAGTCAGGGATTATGTGTGGAAAGGATGCAGTCTTTTTATACGAGAAAGCCGAATATCTCTTCCGGTCCTATCTTATTCCTCTCAATTCTTGTTCGAGTCGTTTTCTCTCTGCTCTCTTCTTCAAGGCTTCCGTAAACCTCTGTGAGTACTGCTCAGCTTCTTGTTTGAAACGGGAAGCTCTTTCCGGCCAAAGCCTTTCCTTGACGCTTCTGTTCAAGACACTCATGTACGCGTATGGCTCAGGATAGGAGGGATCCAATTCGATCGCTTTCAGCAGGGCTTCTTCGCTTTCATTCGCCAGTTTCTTTTGCTCTTCGATGGATAACATGTTCTGCAGCCGGTGGACTTTGGACCAGCGGTTGACTCCTATAGAATACCAGACTTCTGCATTCTCAGGATCGTATTTGGCGCTTAACACATGAAATTCGTTAGCTTTATCAAACTCAGGTATGGGTGTCAGCATTCCGTAAAACTGTGCGATATACGCATAGCCCCTGGGATCTTCAGGATCAACTTCGATCCTTCTCAGGTACATCTCTTCGGCTTTTTGAAACGGCGTCTTGCCTCCGTCGCTCACCTCATCCTCTGAACTCCCGGCGTATTTTGTGTAAAATTGAGCGACAACATAGTAATTTTCCATCTTGGTCGGCTCCATCTCAACGATCTTCAGGTACATTTTCTCAGCTTCCTTAAAGTTTCTCAATATGTCATACATATCGCCCATGGAAAAAATAATTTCCTTGTTTTTGGGAGCGATTTCATAAGCTTTTGTGAGATTTTCTAAAGCTCTGTTCGCTTTTTCAACATTCTCCGGAGTGTCCACTCCTGGCTTGTAGAGACTCTTGTAAGATTCTCCAAGATACCAGAATGCTTCCACCAAATCCGGATTATAGATCAACGCTCTCTCATACTCATCTATGGCTTTGCGGTATTGCTTCTCAGTGAAAAGCGCGTTGGCCCTGTTGAAATAATAGTTGGCTTTTAGGTTGCTGACCTTGAGCTTCTGGCAACTCGTGAAAGCAAAAACTACGATCAGTGCTAATAGAATCGCCATTAATGCGTGCGTGCTTTTGCGAGACATCATGACCTCCTTTTAACTCGAGGGCGACCTTCTCCCGAGATTTAATTTATAATCGAATGAGCCATTAAAGTCAAGAAGAACAAAATACCATGCGGGCATCCAGGGAAAAATCTTCGTGGAAAACAGATAAAAAAAATCGTCCGCGATAGAAATCTCGGTTTATGCTCAGCCGAAAGCCTTCAGTTCTTTCTTAACACCAACCGTATGGGAGTTCCCCAAAAGTCGAACTTCTCCCGCAAAAGCCGAGTGAAAAACCTTTCATAGGACGGGGCCAGAGAAACCTGTGAATGCGTAAAAAGGATAAAGGTTGGCGGGAGAATTCCTTTCTGAGTCATGTATTTTATCTTCATCCTTGTTCTCTTTTTGGAAAGAGCAGGATGATGCTCATTGACCCAAATGAGAAAATTATTCAACTGGGATGTTCCGACTCTTTTTTTCCCGCTCATGTAAACCTGTTCTGCAGAATCAAGAATCTTTATCACTCTCTTTCCGGACAGTGCGGAAACGAAAAGAAGGGGTGCATAGTTGACGAAATCCAGTTTTGTATAACATCTATTCTTGAAGTCCTCTGAGGTGCGGGTGCCTTTCTGGATCAAATCCCATTTATTCAGGGCAACAATCATGGGTTTGCCTGATTCACGAGAGAGATGAGCGACGGCCGAATCCTGTCGGGTGGGGAACTCCTGAGCGTCCATTATCATGCAGATGACATCCGCCCGGGTGATGTCTTTTTTCGCCTTGATAATACTGGCTTTTTCCCTTTTATCCTGGGCTCGGCTCAGTTTGCGAATCCCTGCCGTATCAACCAGGCTGAACGCCTTCTTATCCCTGTATATCAGAGTATCGGTGCTATCCCGTGTTGTTCCCGGGATCTCACTCACGATCAACTTCTCTTCTCCACAGAGGCGGTTCACTATGGACGATTTTCCCACGTTGACACGACCGACCAGTGCGATTTGAAGAGGTTTGCTTTTCTCTTCATCAAGGCCGGGTGAAGGAATCAACTCCTGCAGAGTCTGCTCGAGAATCTCTAAATTTATTTTATGCTCGGCAGAGATGGCAAAAATCTCCTCCTCTCCCAACCGGAAAAAATCGCCTATTTTTGCTTCCTCAGATGGAGAGTCGATTTTATTGACCACCACAAAAATCGGTTTGTTCAACTTTCTCAAAGACAAAAAAAGCTCTTCTTCTGCTGGCAGCAAATCCCTTTTCCCATCCAGCACAAAAAGAAGTATGTCTGCCATCTCTGCCGCTTCTTGAGCTTTATTTCTGATTTGAGAGGAGAGGGGATCCTCCAGGGTATCAAAAAAACCGCCTGTATCAATCAGAACGAACTTCTTGCTCTTCAAGCTGCAGACTGCAGAAACTTGATCCCGAGTCATTCCTGGAAGAGAGTGGACGAGGGATTTTTTCTCTCTCAAAAGCCGGTTGAAAAGAGTGGATTTCCCCACATTCGGGAAGCCCACGATAACAATTTTTTTTAATTTTTTCATCAGGAAAAGGGCACTTTCGCTCAGGAATCGAATGCAGTGAAACTATTGGGCGATTAAATCATACAGGGGGAGAAAGGGCCGGCTCAGGTTGATGTGGCCTCCCAGAGTTTCTCTTTCCCGCCCTTCGATCAAAATAAAGACTTTTTCGATATCATCAAAATTGTAAGCAAGAGAATTGACAACCGAAAAAATCGTTGATATCTCAGCCGACGAGCCAGAAAGATGTTTCTCCACGATATCCTTGGAAAAATCCACATACGCCACTCCCTCTTCCGTCACATACAGCTCTCTCAGCTTGGCTTCAGGAGGAAAGGGTGAGATGTACCCCTTCTGAGAGCCCTTGATGAGTTCCTCGATAGTCTGCTTGGCTTGACGAACCACGGATAAATCCGCCGGAATCTCACGTTTTTCCGGATGGAGAAGCGTGTCTTCTTCTGAAAGAAAAAAGAGGACGACCGATCGTGTCTGTCCGGGTTGCATGGGTAATGGCTCAACCTCGGGTGGGGATGCAGGGGCGGCTGGAATGACCTTTTCTTTAATCCCGCTTAAAAAAAAGACTGCGACAAGAATCACAAGAACCACAAAAAGAAATCCGAGTGTCGCGACTCTCATCCTACCCATTTTTATCCTCTAACGTTGAGCATAGCGTTCGATGTAGTTCTCAAGACCCCTATAGATGGCCTCGACAACATTGTTTTTGAACCATTCCGTGTTCAACTTCCTCTCTTCTTCAGGATTGGAGATGAAGGCCACTTCGACCAGCACCGCCGGACAGGCCACCCCACTCAAAACCTTGAAAGGAGCCTGTTTGATCCCTCTATTTCTCGTTCTCAGGAGATGATTGAGTTCTTCCTGGATGGTCTCCGCCAGCAGACTGCTTTCTTTGAGATAAGCCGACTGGGCCATGTCCCATAAAATCATGGTGATCTCGTCCTCGCTGTCTCCAACGATCCCTTCCTCAAACTCGGCAGGATTATTCTCCATGTAGGCCAGTCTTCTGGCTTCATCATCAGTCGCTTCCCGGCTGAGGAAAAAGGTTTCTGACCCGTGAGCGTCTTTCCTGAAAGAGCTGTTGATGTGGATACTGATGAACAGGTCGGATTTGTTGTAATTCGCAATTGCCGCTCTATTCTCAAGCGAAATGCTCACATCGTTTTCCCTTGTGAGAACAACCCGCACGGGTAAATTCTTCTCGATGACATCTTTCAACTTAAGGCCTATAGCCAGAGCCACGTCTTTTTCGCGTGTTCCGTATTTCCCCAAAGCTCCAGGCTCCATGCCTCCGTGACCAGGGTCAATCACAATTGTCTGAATTCCCTGAGAGGCGGATTCCTCTCTTTCCCTGGAAAAGGCTGAATCAAGTCGAGACTGCATCTCTCTTTCTGACGCTCTTCCCTCTCCTCCGCTCTCCTCATCGGCTTCACTGAAATCCAGGACCAACCGAGTTGGATTGTCGAGGACAAAATAATCGTAGCTGAAATCTCTGATTTTAGTTCTGATTGTCAGGATGTAATAATCTCCTCCCTTCGTCCAGCCGAAGGATTTGATGATGCGGCTGTCAAAAGGCTCTCTCTGAATCCGGGGACGAATGTCGATGGATATCTTCACCAGCATAAAGGAAGAGCCCTTATCGATCTCGAAAGATAAGGGGAAGGAGGGTTCGATGACGACCCGGCTGAACTCTTCATAATCCCTGACGGACAATTTGAGAAACGGCTGGATCTGGGAAACCGAAACAAAAGAGAGAAGGAAGAAGAGAACAGCTCCTGTGATCAGTGTTCTTTTTTTTCTTGGGCTAACCAATTTCTCTCAACTTCTGTCTGCTCAAAATTATCTTAATGGAGGCGGCGGGAATCGAACCCGCGTCCGAAGACATTCAACAGACAGCTTCTACATGCTTATCCTCTTCTTCATCTCGTTCTGAAGTGCTCGAAGAGGAAGAACACATCCGAACCAGCCCTGATGAAGTTTCGCTTGCCGGGCTCAGGACGAACCTGGCTTGCTATCCTGCTCGTCGACGCCTCTCATGTGCCGCAGGAAAACGCGTGAGAAACGGCATGCCTACTGATTAGGCAGCAACAGGCAGAGATTCTGCACTTAGTTGTTTTCCACCTTTTTAACGAGGTGGGTGGAACCTCGACATGCAACTTCTGCATCACTATCTCCGTCGAAACCTGTTCGCCCCCATTCTCAGGTTTTAATTATATTTTGATAGAAAATATTTGTCAATACGGAGGAGGAGGGGTGAAATTGAATGAACAAAGAAAGGGAACAGGTGATTTAACCCTAAAAAGTTGCCTGTCCCCTTTTTCTTTTTATGTCAGTACAAAACTGAATAAACAGTCTCAGGCTTAATAAACAGTGTTATTTATCTGCAGCAACCCATCTTCCACATCAAATAGAACAGCCAACGGAGCCAACGCGCCATCTGTTCAGACATTCTGTTGCATCTGAGGAGTGATTTGCTAATCTGTTCTGTCTTCGTGTTTCCACTGGCATCGGCTGCGGTCACCGTAACACGTACAGACCAGTCTCTTCCTCTGGGGTAAACAAATATGTTGCTTCCGTTGACGCTGTAAACACCTCTGCCCCGAACTCGTCGTCCACCCCTATTGAATATCTCGACTTTATCGATAGTCCATTCGACATTCGAGGAACAATTATCCTGAGCGCTGACTGTCAGCATGTTCGCCAATTTCCATTTTTTAATTTCCACACAGGCCGGGTCAGACAAATGAATCTCCGGAGGTGTGACGTCCTCGACGGTTACGGTCTGCGTTTGTGTCGCGGTATTCCCGTTTCCATCATCATACGTCCAGGTCACTGTGTGAGTGCCGTGTTCAGTGTAGCTGAGCG
>Ga0114920_10000568_pt1 | contig 16048 bp, 16 predicted proteins | sample ChitaG_FD_88683 | JGI IMG/M metagenome (GOLD analysis project Ga0114920, IMG submission 88683) | Deep subsurface microbial communities from South Pacific Ocean to uncover new lineages of life (NeLLi) - Chile_00310 metaG | ecosystem: Environmental > Aquatic > Marine > Oceanic > Sediment ... | reverse complement strand
TTTCTTAGATATGAATTTTATGTATTTTGTGGTAAAAATTTCTTCTTTTCGCCACCAAGACACCAAGACACTAAAAAAGAATAACAAAATAAAATCCTTTGTGGCTTTGTGGCTGAACTGTTAATATCAAACAAAATTGTAAGAAAGGAGAAACGAATCATGAATGAAGGTTTGTCTGAAGGCAGGGCAACAATTGATAAAATTTGTATCAATACGATCCGCACTCTTTCCATGGATGCTATTCAAAAGGCCAACTCCGGGCATCCCGGCGCACCCATGGGTCTTGCACCGGCAGCCTATGTCCTCTGGACCCGTATTATGAAGCATAACCCCGCAAACCCCGGCTGGCTCGACAGGGATCGCTTTGTACTTTCAGCCGGTCATGCCTCAATGCTTCTTTACAGCATGCTTCATCTTTCGGGCTATGACGTAAGCCTTGATGATATCATGAATTTCCGACAGTGGGGAAGTAAAACCCCCGGACATCCTGAATTCGGGCATACCCCTGGCGTGGAAACAACAACCGGCCCTCTTGGGCAGGGCTTTGCCAATGCCGTGGGAATGGCAATGGCCGAGCGATACCTTGCGGCCCGCTTCAATCGACCGGGACACGAGATCGTCGACCATTACACATACATGATATGCGGCGACGGTGACATGATGGAAGGGATCTCATCAGAAGCTGCGTCCCTTGCCGGGCACCTTGGCCTTGCCGGATTGATATGCATTTACGATGACAACAAAATCTCCATTGAAGGCAGTACAGATATAACCTTTTCCGAAGACGTTGCCCTTCGTTTCAAAGCCTTTAACTGGCATATTCTGAAAGTCGATGACGAAAATGATGTCGATGCAATTTTTAATGCCCTCGAAGCTGCCAAAGCTGAAACCCGGCGGCCTTCCCTGATTATCATGCGTACCCATATTGCCTTTGGCAGTCCCAATAAACAGGATACTGCCGCTGCTCACGGTGCACCTCTTGGTGAAGAAGAGGTCTGTCTGACAAAAAAATGCCTGGGCTGGCCTGAAAATGCCTATTTTAGCGTACCTGAAAAGGCGCTGAAGAGATTCAGAAAATGTATTGAAACGGGAAAAGAAGCAGAATCGATTTGGCAGCAAAAATATGAGGCTTACACAAAAAAATACCCGGATCTGGAAAGGGAATGGAAGGATGCCATGAGTGGTTTTCTGACAAAGGGATGGGATGCGGACATTCCCGAATTTTCAACTTCGGATAGCCCTATGGCAACCCGTGTTGCATCCGGCATGGTTCTGAATGCCATTGCGGGAAAACTTCCCACGCTGATCGGCGGTTCAGCTGACCTGGCGCCTTCAAACAAAACATATATAGATTCTTCCCATGAATTCCAGAAAGATAGATACGACGGCCGCAATATCCGTTTCGGAGTCAGGGAACATGCAATGGGAGGAATAATGTCCGGCATGTTCCTTCACAATGGTCTGCGGCCTTATGGCGGAACGTTTCTTGTTTTTGCCGACTATTTCAGACCGGCATTACGCGCTGCCTGTCTTATGAAACTGCCGGTAATATACGTCTTTACTCACGACAGTATTGCGGTTGGAGAAGACGGTCCAACACACCAGCCGGTTGAGCACCTGGCCACTCTGCGTGCTATTCCTGGCCTTACGGTTATCCGCCCGGCCGATGCTTCGGAAACTGCTGAAGCATGGCGTCAGGCCATCAAGACAACAAATGGTCCTGTTGCGCTGATTCTAAGCCGCCAAAAACTCCCGGTGTTAGAACCGAATAATTCAGAATACGGCCTGGCAGACGGGGCTTATATTCTGTCTGATTCCGACGGCAAACCCGACATTATCATAATCGCCACGGGTTCAGAGGTGCATATTGCACTTGCAGCCCAGAGGCTTCTAACCCAAAAAGATATTGCCGCCCGGGTCGTGAATATGCCAAGCTGGGAACTTTTTGAAAAAACCCCAAAGGAATATCAAGATCATGTACTTTTGCCGGATGTAACCGTGCGCCTTGCCGTTGAAGCCGGTATTCCCCAAGGATGGGAACGTTATGTCGGAAACAGCGGTGATATCATCGGTATCACAGGCTTTGGTGCTTCCGCACCTGGTGATATTGTAATGAAAAAATTCGGGTTTACACCTGAAAACATCGTTCAAAAAGCAATGGATCTTCTCAAGCGGTAGCCCTCATCAATTTTTTACGGACTCGTAAAAAATCTTTTGCGAACGACGAAACGCTTATCCAGATGGGAAAACAGAAGAAAGAGAAGTGGGTAAAATCTTGACATAAGAAAGAATTAATAGGAAATTATGTAACTTCTCAATAATTGATGGTAAACAAGATGATAAAAGCCCCACCCACTGATAATAAAATATAAAAAATCTGGAACTCGCATGTAAGTGAGCCTAAATAAAAAACAGTAGCCAATCCTTTAATACCAATTGTCTAAATGACGTCAACCATATGTTAAAATATGAGTATCGTTATTAGCTGTTTTTTCTTAAGGCTCTCTAACCCGCTCAAACAGCCAGCTCTTTTACATTTTATCACCAGTGGGCTCCAGAATTTATTGAGAAGTTACGAAATTATTTAAGCCATGAAATGCAAGGGTGGATCCGATGAATAAAGTGCTCATTGTTGATGACGAGCTGGAATATTTAGAAATTCTCAAGAAGGGCCTGCAAAAATATGAGGGTCGATTCGAGGTGTTGACTGCCTTGGGTGGGAAAGAGGCCATTAAAGCGCTGAAAAGAGAATATATCTCCGTATTGGTCACTGATCTTATTATGCCGGAAATGGGCGGTCTGGAACTTTTGGCCCACATGACCAGAAATTATCCCACAACTCCATGTATCGTGATGACAGGGTATGATTCCCCTGAACTCAGGGAAATAGTGCGCCGGAAAGACATCCTCCATTACATCGCAAAACCGGTTGATTTCAACGAGCTGGCCTTGGCAATTTTAGAAGGACTGGATCGTCTTGATAAGGGTGATTTTAAGGCAGGGGTGTCGGTAAGTAGTTTATTGCAGCTCATTAATATGAAACAGAAGACATGCCTTTTGGAAGTCCGTTATGGTGAAAAGAAAAAGGGGTGTTTTTATTTTGATAAAGGTATTCTATATAATGCGCTTTACGACGACCTGAAAGGAGAAGATGCGGCACTTGAAATGATCGGCTGGGATCAAGCGGACTTCCGGTTTAAAAGCCTTCCGAAGGAAGATATAGAGCAACAAATCAATAGGAATCTCATGTCCCTGATTATGGAAAAACAAGCCTCAAAGATGAAGCAATAGCAAAGAAGAAAGAGCCTGGTCCAACGCCGGCTGTTAAAACAGAAGGTAATAGTTCAGCCACAAAGACACTAAGACACTAAAATTATATTATAATTCTTTTAATGCCATTTAATTAGAGGTGCGATAAAATTGAAAAGAAAACCAGTACATTTGCCTGTCAATTTTATATAGATTATTCTATTTTTGAAAATGTTTATAATTCATACCCCTTCTTTGTGCCTTTGTGACTTAGTGGCTGAACTGTTATTAAACGTCTAAAATTTTGATCGTGATGGATCGAGAAAAAATACCACAAAAAGTTGTCTTCCTGGACCGGGACGGTGTTATTAACCGGGATTCTCCGGATTATATCAAGAGCTGGGCTGAATTCGAGTTTCTACCAGGAAGTTTAGAGGCCATAAAACAACTGACCCTAAATGGATTTGACGCTATTGTCATCACAAACCAATCGGTTATCAACCGCAAGATGATAGCCAGAGAGGACCTTGATTACATCCACACAATGATGAAGACTACTGTCAAATCCCGGGGTGGCGAAATAAAAGACATATTTTTCTGCCCGCATACACCGGAGGACGGGTGTGACTGCCGAAAACCAAATCCGGGATTAATTTATAAGGCGCAACGTACATACCGGATTGATATTGCAACCACAGCCATGGTTGGCGACAGTACAAAGGATATTGAGTGTGCACGTAATGCCGGATGTAGGCACGCTGTCCTGGTCAAAACCGGCAACGGAGTAAAAGCTGAAAAAGCCCTGACAGAAAAAAAGATCTATCCCGACCATGTGGCCCGGGATCTTTTAGGAGCAGCTAACTGGATCATAACCCAACACAAATAGCCCGGATTTCTCATGAACAAATCCCTCCACACAACCACACTTGAAGGACACCTGGAAAGAATCACTTATTATAACCCCGAAAACCATTATACGATCGCAAAAGTAAAGACCATAAAAACCCATAATCTGGTTACGATTGTCGGATCCATGGTGGCTGTCAGCCCGGGTCAAGCCCTTAAAATTAAAGGTGCCTGGGAAACCCACCCCAAATATGGCCAGCAGTTTAAAATTAAATCCTATGAGGTAACTTTACCTGCAACAATTGACGGTATCAGAAAGTACCTGGAATCCGGCTTTATCAAAGGGATAGGACCTTCAATGGCAAACAGGATGGTCAGCCGTTTCGGAGCCGGAACTTTTGAAATAATAGAGAAAAACCCGGAAAAGCTGCTTGAAGTTGAAGGCATCGGAAAAGCAAAAGCAGCTTTAATATGTAATGCCTGGAAAGATCATCATGTTGCAAGAGATTTGATGCAGTTCTTGCAGGAGATGGGCGTAAACACCTCTTACTGCGCAAAAATACTCAGGGAATATGGCATGGACGCCGTCAAAATCATCCGGAGCGACCCTTACCGCCTGTCAACCGACATTTCCGGGATAGGGTTTTATTTTGCCGACACAATCGCTCAGAAACTGGGCGCCCCAAAAGATGATCCCCGGCGGGCAAGGAGATGTATTATTCATCTATTGCAACAATTTGCAAATCAAGGGCATGTTTTCGCTTATGAGAATCAACTGTTTGAGCGCTGTATAAATCTTTTCCAGATAGAACGTGATATAACCCGTGATGCACTCAATGCGCTATCTGCCGCCGGAGAATTGGTTATTGAAAATGCAGCCGACGATCATGACAGCAGAACTGTTTATCTGAAAACATTTCATCAGGCAGAAACCGGTATAGCAAACAGACTTAAAGCCCTGTTATCTGTTCCGGTGATCCCGCCGGGTATAGACACCGAACGTATTTCAACAGAAGTTCAAAAAAAACTTGCCATTACCCTTTCTTCTGAACAACTTAATGTCTTAAAAGAGATCCTTTCCCATCGAGCTGTCATCATAACCGGAGGCCCCGGGACAGGTAAAACAACCCTTATAAGGTCTATTAATGCCATCTTTGCAGCCCTCGGAAAACATGTTCTTCTTGCAGCCCCGACAGGACGGGCGGCCAGGCGTTTATCCGAGGTTACCCGAAGAAAGGCAAAAACCATTCACAGGCTACTGGGATACAATTTCAAAAAGGACCTGTTCGATAAAAACCAGGATAATCCCCTTGATGCGGATGCAGTGATCATCGATGAGGCTTCAATGGTAGATACCTTGTTGATGTTTCATCTGATACAGGCTGTTCCCATGACCTCTGTGTTGATACTGGTCGGTGACATTTTCCAGCTTCCGTCTGTAGGTCCCGGCAATGTGCTTTCCGACATGATCAAATCGACCCGAACACCGGTTTTTTATCTTAAAAAAATTTTCAGACAGGCCCACGAAAGCCCTATCATCGTGAATGCTCACAGGGTCCGCCAGGGTGAATTTCCTCTCCTCAAGCCGTTGGATGATTCAGAAGATCTTTCCGAGTTTTACTTCCTGGAACAAAATGATCCTGATAAGGTTGTTTCTACAATTGTCAAATTATGCAGTAAGGCTATCCCGATGCGTTTTGACCTTGATCCTGTGCAGGAGGTTCAGGTTCTGACCCCGATGCACAAAGGCGTTGTCGGTACCACCAACCTCAACCAGGTTCTTCAAAAGGTGTTAAACCCAAACCCGGTTATGATTGAGACCAGAGGCAACACTTTTAAGCTCGGTGACAAGGTCATGCACCTGATAAATAACTATCAGAAGGAGGTTTTCAACGGAGATATCGGAACCATAAGCGCCATTGACCAAAAAAAAGAGGTGTTATCAGTAGACTACTACGGCAGGACTGTAAGTTACGATTTTGCGGAAATGGACGAAATATCTCTTGCATATGCCATATCGGTGCACAAGTCACAGGGATCGGAATACCCTGCTGTAATTGTACCGATAATGCATCAGCATTTTGTGCTTTTGCAGAGAAACCTGTTATACACTGCGATTACGCGGGGCAGGAATCTTGTAATCCTTATCGGCACAAAAAAAGCTCTATCCATTGCGATCAATAACAATAAGCCCAAAAAGCGTCTTTCCGGTCTTGCATATAGACTTATGGGCGACTGACAACGGACCAGGCAGGTTTATTGACTTAAATAAACATAATGGTTTCGTAAAAAGTCAAAACTTGCTGAATTATTCAATTTTGCGCATTCATAATGTCTTTAAATAATTCGCAATTCCTTAATCCCTAAATTCCTTAATCCATGTAAAAGGGACTTTTTACATGGGCATCAAACATAAATGCATGAAAAATCTTGACACTCCTTATCATTTCACTTACTTAAACCTCAGCCACGCATCGAGGTAATAATTTACTAATACAAAAACAATTGCATAGGAGAATACTTATGGCTGTACCAAAACGAAAAACATCTAAGTCAAAACGGGATAAACGGCGAACTCACCAGAAAGTCGCGGTTCCGAACCTGACCAGCTGCCCCCAGTGCGGTGAAGCCCGGCTTCCGCACCATGCATGCCCCAGCTGCGGCACTTACAAAGGCCGGACTGTAATTGAAATTGAAGATTAACGTATCCCTTCAGAGGGTCAATTTGTGCAGGTCAGGGATAAAGTAATGTCCGAAAACAGAACACCGATTATCATTGGCAGCGATCATGCTGCTTATGATTTGAAAGAAAAGGTTAAAGCCTTCCTCGTTGACAGGGGTATTGATATCGAGGATGCCGGTTCCCACAGTGAAGATTCGGTCGATTATCCGGATCTTGGAATCAAGGTGGCGTCAACGGTTTCAACGGGAAAGTTCGAGCGCGGGATACTCTTGTGTGGCACCGGAATCGGCATGTCCATGGTTGCCAATAAATTTCCTCATGTCAGGGCAGCACTTTGCTCGGGTCTTTTTTCCGCTATTATGAGCAGACGCCACAACAATTCTAATATATTGGTTATGGGCGGTCGTGTTGTCGGAGAGGCACTTGCCATGGAAATAGTTAGGGCCTGGCTTGAAACACCGTTTGACGGCGGACGGCATCAGCTGCGAATTGATAAGTTTGATCAGATAGATGCAACCGGGTTGTCTGGAAAAGCTAAGGTCCCACCACAAACTTTATAAGAGGTAATGATACTTGGATTTGAAACTTATTGAGAATGTAGATCCTGATATTGCCGGTGCAATAGCCATGGAAATTGACAGGCAGAAAAACACCTTAGAGCTTATCGCATCTGAAAATATTGCCAGTCCGGCAGTCATGGCCGTTCAGGCAAGTGTTCTTACCAATAAATATGCCGAGGGTTATCCGGGTAAGCGGTATTATGGTGGGTGTGAATATGTTGATGTTGCTGAAAACCTGGCCATAAATCGGGCCAAAAAACTATTCAACTCGGCCTATGCCAATGTTCAGCCCCACTCAGGATCCCAGGCCAATATGGCAGTATATTTTGCTTTGTTAGAGCCTGGAGATACTGTCCTTGGTATGAATTTGTCCGACGGCGGACACCTCACACATGGAAGTCCGGCCAGTTTTTCAGGAAAGCTTTATAATTTTCTCCACTATGGTGTAAACAAGGATACCGGAACCATCGACTATGAAGAATTGGCACTATTAGTGGAAAAGCACAGGCCGAAGTTGATTGTTGCCGGTGCGAGCTCATACCCGCGCATCATAGATTTTGAAGCATTCGCGCAAATTGCCGAATCGGTTAAAGCTTATTTGATGGTGGATATGGCCCACATAGCAGGTCTGGTGGCAGCAGGGATTCATCCCTCCCCGACACCTTTTGCGGATGTGGTAACTTCAACAACACATAAGACGTTGAGGGGGCCACGCGGCGGCCTGATTTTGGCAAAAAGCGACTTCAGCGCTAAATTGAACAGAGAAATATTCCCGGGAATTCAGGGGGGGCCGCTTATGCATGTCATTGCAGCTAAAGCTGTTGCCTTCAAAGAAGCCATGGAGGAATCGTTCAAGACATATCAGAAAGATATAGTTGAAAATGCAAAGGCTCTTGCAAACCACTTGATAAAGGATGGTATAAAGTTAGTTTCCGGCGGTACAGATAACCACATGATAATTGTCGATTTAAGAAATCTTAATATTACAGGTGATATTGCCGAAGACGTCCTGGGCAGTGCCGGTATTACCGTCAACAAAAATTCCATACCATTTGAAAAGCTGAGCCCGACGGTAACCAGCGGTATTCGCATCGGAACACCTCCCATTACCACCAGGGGCATGAAAGCGCCCGAAATGCAAATAATCGCAAGGCTTATCGTTGACGTGCTACAAAACTACAAAGATGACGGTCTTATAAATAGTGCAAGGGCAAAAGTTCGCGAACTTTGTGAAGCTTTTCCACTTTATGGAAATCAACTTCAGGGGGCTGGATAGAAAAGTGTCAGGGAAAGGCGATCGCCCTTCGTGGGAAACCTATTTTATGGATATTACGTTTCTTGTGGCCAAACGTTCCACATGTCTCAGGCGTGCGGTGGGCGCCTTGATAATAAAAGATAAAAGAATACTGTCCACCGGCTATAACGGCGCCCCCACCGGCATTAAACACTGTGTTGAAACAGGGTGCCTGCGTGAGAATTTGAATGTGCCCTCAGGTGAAAAACATGAGCTTTGCAGGGGCATACATGCCGAGCAGAATGCAATTATTCAGGCCGCATATCATGGTGTTTTCATAAAGGGTGCAACACTTTTCTGTACAAACCAGCCATGTTCCATATGTGCAAAAATGATCATCAATGCCGGAATAAATAAGATCTGTTACGCGTCCGGATATGCAGACCCCATGTCCAAAGAAATGTTTAAGGAGGCAGGTGTGGCCGTAATAAAATTTAATGCGAGCAGGAGGATTTAATGAAGTGTCCATTTTGTGGAGAAATTGACAATAAAGTTATCGATTCCAGGTTAGGCAAGGATGGAAGCGTAATCCGCAGGCGCAGGGAATGCATTATTTGTAGTAGACGATTTACAACCCACGAACATATTGAAGAAATTCCTGTTATGATTATCAAGAAAGACGGACGTCGTGAAGTCTTTTCCCGTGAAAAGGTGCGTTCAGGCATCCAAAAAGCCTGCCAGAAACGAGATATAAGTATTAATGTTATCGAAGAATTTCTTGATGAACTGGAACGTGATCTCAGGGAAAGCGGGGAAAAAGAGATACCTTCCCGCAAAATAGGCGAAAAGATCATGGCAAAACTCCATGAGACAGACGATGTCGCATATGTAAGGTTTGCATCAGTTTACAGAGAATTCAAAGATATCAACGATTTTGTTTCTGAACTAAAAAGTCTTCTGAGCAAGCATTAACCCGGTCACAGACGGTTCATATTTTGACGCTGATGGATGACAAGAGTTTAATGAAAATGGCACTCGCCCTTGCCAAAAAGGGGCAGGGCTTTACATCCCCAAACCCGATGGTCGGCGCCGTAATTGTTAATGACGGCAAAGTTGTAGGAAAGGGATACCACCAAGCCGCAGGGAAGGCTCATGCTGAAGTCGATGCCATAGATGATGCCGGAGCTCTGGCGAAAGATGCAACACTTTATGTCACGCTTGAACCCTGCAATCATACAGGGCGTACGCCCCCATGCACTGAAAAGGTGCTAGCCGCCGGCATCAGACGGATCGTTGTTGCTATGAATGACCCGAATCCCAACGTTAAGGGAGGGGGATCAGATTATTTAAAAAGCCAGGGTATTAATGTCACGATTGGAGTATGTGAAGACCAGGCTAAAAGACTGAATGAAGTTTATATAAAATACGTCAGCACAAAACGTCCATTCTCGATTGCAAAATGTGCGGCCACTTTAGACGGTCGAATTGCAACAAGAACAGGTGATTCCAGATGGGTTACAGGAGAAGAATCGAGGAAATATGTTCACCAGCTCCGTCATGCTGTCGATGCAATTATGGTCGGCATTAATACTGTAAAAAAGGATGACCCCAGTTTAACAACCCGGCTGACAAACAGGATGGAAAACTTCAAGGGGCTGGATCCCACAAGGATTATTCTTGACACACATCTTCGAATTTCTGAAAAAGCTAAGCTGTTGCAGCTTGATTCTGATTCTGATACAATTATTGTAACCGGCCATTCTGTTTCAGGGGATAAGAAGGCCGGAATAGAAAAGCAAGGCGCCAGGATTATTGAATCCCCTGTCAAGGATGGTCTGATCGATCTTGATAGGCTTATGGATCGTTTGGGGGCTATAGGCATAACCAGCCTCCTTATAGAAGGAGGCAGCAGTGTGATTGCATCAGCCTTATCAGCCGGAATCGTTGATAAAATTATCTTTTTCTTCGCACCCAAAATTCTGGGCGGAGATGATGGTGTGCCTATCTGTAAGGGAGCGGGGGCGGCTTTAATGAGCAGTTGCATACCAGTTAAAGACATTTATGTCCGACAATTTGGCGATGATGTCATGATCGAAGGATATATTGATAAATAATTAGCCCATCTTTTTCTTATGTTCACAGGAATCATCGAAGGTCTCGGCACTATTACTGAGCTACGACAGTCAGACCAGGGGAAACGTTTGGCCTTGGAAGCGGATTTCGTTCTTGATCATACCAAGATCGGAGACAGCATTTCAGTGAGCGGCGCCTGTTTGACAGTGGTTGCAATTGAAGGCAAATGTTTTAAAGTTGATGTGTCACCTGAAACTCTTGCAAGGACAACCTTCGGCAGATCAAAGATCGGAGATCGTGTAAACCTTGAGCGTGCACTTCGTCTTTCCGGCCGTATAGATGGTCACCTTGTTTCAGGGCATATCGACGGAATGGGAACCATAAAACACAAAAAAAACACAGGCAATGCCGTCATTGTTACCATCGGGGTGCCTGAATCCCTTTCACGATACATGATAAAAAAGGGTTCGGTTGCGGTTGATGGCATCAGCCTAACCATCAACAACTGCGGTCGCGACAGTTTTGATGTAAGCATAATTCCGCATACTGCAAAGCTGACAACTATAGGCTTTAACAAGGTTGGAGATCTTGTCAACATTGAAACAGACATGATCGGCAAGTATGTTGAACGCTTTGTCACGGAAAGACAATATAATGATAAAGAAACCGGAAAGTCCGTTGACATGGAATTTCTGGCCAAAACCGGTTTCCTTTAATTATAGGTTTTAGGTTTTACGTTTTATCACCCAAGTGAGCAAAATAGACTTTTTACTAAACCATCAAACTTAAAGCATTTGAAAAAATCGTTTTAAAATGTGCGGGAGGCACTAAAAAAAAGGATGTCACTGATAACCATTGAAAATGCTATTAAAGATGTAAAAGCCGGACGTATGGTTATTCTCGTCGATGATGAGGACCGTGAAAATGAGGGCGATCTTACTATGGCTGCTGAAGCCGTTACACCGGAAGCCATTAATTTCATGACAAAATACGGACGTGGGCTTGTTTGCCTCTCCATGACAGGAGAAAAAATCGATTCCCTTGACCTTCCGCTGATGGTCGAGAATAATACATCCCGGTTTCAGACCGGTTTTACTGTATCCATTGAAGCAAAATGCGGCGTAACAACAGGTATTTCTGCTGCCGACCGTGCCACGACAATCCTTGCGGCTGTTCCAGACGATGCCAAACCCGGTGATCTTGTCCGACCGGGGCATGTATTCCCTTTAAGGGGCAGAAGTGGCGGTGTGATAGTGCGTGCCGGCCAGACAGAAGGGTCTATTGATCTGGCGCGTCTTGCCGGTTTAAAACCCGCCGGCGTAATTTGTGAAATCATGGACGAAGACGGCACCATGGCCAGAATGCCTGCTCTTGAAAAATTCAGTGAAAAGCATGGTATCGGCATATGTACGATCGCTGATCTTATTGAATTCCGTATGCGCACCGAATCCTTTGTGAACAGGGCTGCCGAAACCGTTATACCCACTTCACATGCCGGTGAATTCAATGCAGTGGTGTACGAAAATCAGGTGGATGATTTGCTGCACATAGCCATGGTCAAGGGTGAAATCGATCCGGACAAACCTGTCCTTGTTCGTGTTCATTCTGAATGCCTGACCGGAGATATTTTCGGTTCACTCCGCTGCGATTGTGGTGAACAACTGCATAAGGCAATGGGAATGATTGACAAAGATGGCTCCGGGGTATTGCTTTATATCCGTCAGGAGGGCAGAGGTATCGGTCTTGTTAACAAATTAAAAGCCTATTCTCTTCAGGATCAGGGCCTTGACACGGTTGAGGCAAACGAACAACTCGGATTCAAGCCTGATTTGAGAAATTACGGGATAGGTGCCCAGATTCTTGTAGACCTCGGGGTTGGCAAGATGAGACTCCTTACTAACAATCCCAAAAAAATGGTTGGTTTAGAAGGATATGGACTCAGTATTATTGAACAGATACCGATTGAAATAGAACCCAATGAATTCAACCGGCATTATCTTGAGTGCAAGAAGCTTAAGATGGGGCATCTGTTTAATATTGATGCAACACCGTAAAATATGGCGTTTCAGGGGTTGATGAATATTATTAGTGCCTGAACGAAAAATCATGTTCAGGCAAAATCCGAATATCGCCTGATCTTATAAAATGGCCGAAATTCGAACCTGCCCGCCTGCCGGCCGGCGGGCAGGTTCGAATATCAAATGACAAAATGACCCAAACTACCAAATTGGAAATCCGATGTTTTTGTCATTGTTTCGGATTTCGTGCTTCGTATTTCGAATTTTTGACCGGAAAATAGTGTTTTCGGTCAAGCACTAATTAAGTATAGAAATAATCGGAATATATGTTTTAAAAATTTTACCGGGAGGAACTTAAATGCCAAAAATTATTGAAGCCAAGCTTCAGGCAGAAGGCAAAAAGTTTGCACTTGTGGTAAGCCGTTTTAACGATTTTATCACCGACAAGCTTTTAGGGGGTGCGGTTGATGGGCTGTTACGTTCCGGCGCCAGGGACGAAGATGTTGAAATTGTAAAGGTCCCCGGTGCATTTGAAATCCCTTTGATAGCAAAAAAGATGGCGGCAACAGGCCGATACAATGCTGTTATCTGTATAGGCGCCGTTATTCGCGGGACAACACCTCATTTTGAATATATCAGCGCCGAAGTGTCCAAAGGAATCGCCAATGTCGGTCTGGAATCTGAAATTCCGGTCATCTTCGGCATTGTAACAACCGACACCATCGAACAGGCCATAGAGCGGGCCGGAACAAAAGCCGGCAATAAAGGATGGGACGCGGCGATAACTGCCGTAGAAATGGCAAACTTGATTGAGATTGTCGATCAGGCTTAACCATGGGAAACCGTCGCAAGTCACGAGAACTTGCCATGCAGGCGCTCTTTTATATGGATATGAGTCAGGGTGACCCTAAAGAGTTGCTGGAACGCTTCTGCAATAATTTTACCCCTTCAAAGAGAGTGCTCCCCTTCTTTCTGAAGCTTGTAAAAGGCGTTATGCAAGCCGGACCTGAAATTGACGCGATCATTGAGCGCTTTTCCGCCAACTGGAAGCTCAGCCGCATGTCTTGCGTAGACAGGAACGTGATGAGAATTGCGGTATATGAGCTGCTTTGCTGCCATGATATTCCATCAAAAGTATCCATCAATGAAGCGATTGACGTAGGAAAGAAATTCGGCACTGATGAATCAGGCGCCTTTATCAATGGAATCCTCGACAGCATCCGTATAGCATTTGAAAAAAATGAGATTAATATAAAGGTCGATATTCAAACAAACGAAACAGGTTAACTATTGCTTGACCGAAAACTCTGATTTCCGGTCAAAAATCCGAAATCCCTGGCCCAGACCTGACTTGTAAAGCTCGAGTGCATGGACTCTGTTTGTGAAATATTACAGCTACAACAACGTATTCCATGGAAGTCGCGCCAGGGCGGGCCGAAGTACGCGCGAAGCATCCCGACGGGGATAAATACGAAACAATGACAAAAATGAAAATGCTCCAATGCAAAAATATTGAATTCCCAATGGATTCGTTTCGGTCATTTTGTCATTTGGTATTCGAATTTGTTTCGAATTTCGGATTTAGATATTCGGATTTTGCCTGAACATGACTTTTTGTTCAGGCGCTAACCAACAGGAGGATATATGGAGGTCAGAAAGGTTTTTTTGACAGAAGATGAGATTCCGCGGCAATGGTACAATATACTCGCCGACATCAAAATGAATCCACCCTTGGGACCTGACGGAAAACCGATTGGTCCTGATTCCCTTGCCCCGGTTTTTCCAATGAACTTGATAGAACAAGAGGTAAGTTCGGAAAGGTGGATCGATATACCCGAAGAAGTACTGAAAGTTTTGAACATCTGGCGTCCAACTCCTCTGGTAAGGGCGCTTTCCCTTGAAAAATACCTTGATACCCCTGCAAGGATCTACTTTAAAAACGAAGGTGTAAGTCCTCCCGGAAGCCACAAGCCCAACACTGCCGTCCCCCAGGCATATTACAACAAGGTTTTCGGTATTGAAAAGATGACCACGGAAACCGGGGCGGGCCAGTGGGGAAGCGCCCTTGCCTTTGCCTGTTCCCAGTTTGGAATCGAATGTAAGGTTTTTATGGTCAGGGTCAGTTTTGACCAGAAACCGTATCGTAAATCGATGATGGAAGTCTGGGGTGGAAAATGCATTCCAAGCCCCAGTCCGGAGACTAAGGCGGGTCGTGATGCACTGGAAAAAGATCCAGATACCCCTGGCAGCCTTGGTATAGCTATCAGTGAGGCCATTGAAGCGGCAGTCACCGATGAAACCGGCAAAACGCGCTATTCATTGGGAAGCGTTCTAAATCACGTTATGCTTCATCAGACCATTATTGGCCTTGAGGCCAAAAAGCAACTCGAGAAAATCGGAGAATACCCCGATGTGGTAATCGCATGCGCCGGAGGCGGGAGCAATTTTGCCGGCCTTGCCTTTCCATTTGTCCATGACAAAATAAACGGAAAGGACCTTGAAATTTATCCTGTTGAACCGGCTGCCTGTCCAACAATGACAAAAGCTCCGTTTGTCTATGATCACGGTGATACGGCAAGATACACACCGCTTCTTCCCATGTACAGTTTAGGGCATGCGTTTGTGCCGCCTCCGTTTCATGCGGGCGGACTCCGATATCATGGTATGTCTCCTACGGTGAGTCAGCTCGTTACAGAGGGGATTGTTGAAGCAAAAGCGGTCACCCAGCTTGACGCTTACGCGGCCGGGGTCGATTTTGCAAAAACCGAAGGATTTATATCTGCTCCGGAAACAAATCATGCGCTGGCCAGTGTAATCGAAGAGGCCAAAAAAGCAAAAGAAGAAGCAAAAGAAAAAGTTATCCTTTTCAACTGGAGCGGGCACGGTCTTATCGACCTTATGGCTTACGACAAGTATTCCGCCGGTGAACTGTATAATTTTGTCTTAACCGATGAGGAGATGTTGGAGTCGGAAAAAGTATTTGAAGATTATCCCAAGCCGCAACTGATAAAAAGCCGTTGATAAATGGACGAAAGCAAGGATCACCTTGAGCGAAGATGCCCAAGGCTGGGCGGGCCCGTATCATTCCGCTACTGCAGAACAAGCGGCGATGACGTTTCTGCTTGCTGGAAGATTTTCGACTGTTGGTGGGAAGGTTTTGATGTGGTAGGGTATTTAAAAAAGCACCTGCCTGAGGATAAATTTAACATGCTTGTTAATGCCAAGCCCAAACCGAAGACTGTAAGCTTGGTTGAGCTTATTGAACAGGCCAAAAAGAGGGCTTCGTAAATCAAAAACTAAGAACACGTGTGCTTAAATACTATTATGTATTATATTTGGTTTATTCATTCCATTTAAAAGTTTAAAGTGCCTAAAGTGACCTGCC
>Ga0114920_10000567_pt1 | contig 16053 bp, 15 predicted proteins | sample ChitaG_FD_88683 | JGI IMG/M metagenome (GOLD analysis project Ga0114920, IMG submission 88683) | Deep subsurface microbial communities from South Pacific Ocean to uncover new lineages of life (NeLLi) - Chile_00310 metaG | ecosystem: Environmental > Aquatic > Marine > Oceanic > Sediment ... | reverse complement strand
TGGAGCAATGGAATAATGGAGTGATGGAATAATGGAAAACACGGCCATACTGCGCATCTTCAACAGAATATAATAGCTTCCAAAGCCCAAATATCTATTTGACCCGGAGATCAATACTCCGATGCTCCATTACTCCACCAATACTCCTGTTTCCTTCAGGCAGAGCCAATTAACTCTGACCACGCTCAAAGGACGTGGTTTTACAAGTTAGAATAAATATGAGATAGTAACAAAGCAACTCTTTCACTGCAAGATTAAAGACGCAAAAACCAAGTTCTTGAGTTACTGGGCAAGGACTTACTGTTTTCTCCACCAATATTTTGAGAGTTTTCTACGAGCGCAAACAACTAAATTGTTTGACAACTGATAAAGCAATGAGGAAACTGTCTTTGTGTAGGCGCTACTATCTCGTTTTCCTATTTCTGAACTGACTTCTTTGTTTCCTTAATTGGTATTGTTAAAAAAGACAGGTCATGGACTCCGAGGTTTTTATTACTGATGGGCATTGGAGAAAGTCACTGGCTGCTGTTCGAGCCCTTGGTAGGAAGGGGATTAGGGTAACGGTAGGCGAAAGCACTCGTTTGGCGACAGCCGCCTTCTCAAAGTATTGTCATCGAGCCGTGGTCTATCCTTCTCCCCGGCAAAGGCCTTCGGAGTTTGTAAATTTTCTTTTCAGGGAGTTATCTTGTCGTTCTTATCAAATGCTGCTTCCTATGGAGGATGAAACTCTAGATCTATTGTCCCAATATCGTTCTGAGCTGTCCCACTTGACATACCTCCCGATAGTATCCTTTGAGAAACTGCAGACTGCCCGGCGCAAAGACAAAATCCTTCGGCTTGCCCAAAGGCAGGGGATTCCTATACCAAAAACCTGGTTTATAGGGAATATCTCTCAGCTCAATGAACTTAAGTGCAGTCTCCCCTATCCGGTAGTGATAAAACCTCAAATGAGTTCCGGAGCAGTGGGTATATCCTATCCCAAAAACCCAGACGAGTTGATGAAACAATACCTCTCGATCCACCAACGTTTCCCATACCCCTTCATTCAGGAACGTATCCCCCGTGAGGGACCAGGCTATGGCGCCTCTTTTCTCCTGAATGAGAAAGGAGAGGTGAAAGCCTCTTTTGTCCATAAACGGTTGAGGGAATACCCCGTAACCGGAGGTGCGAGTACGCTGCGAGAAAGTGTCAGACGTGATGACATTCGTGATATGGCCCTCACTCTATTGAATGCTCTTGACTGGTTCGGGGTAGCTATGGTTGAGTTTAAGGTTGATCGTCGAGATGGCATTCCAAAACTAATGGAAATCAACCCGCGATTTTGGGGCTCATTATCTTTGGCCATAAGTGCAGGTGTGAATTTTCCGTATCTCTTGTATCGTATGTCCCGTGGTGAAAACTTTAAACCGGTTGAACATTACCAGATAGGAAAGAGGTGCCGGTGGTTGTTGCCAGGGGATATACTGCATTTTATCTACAATCCCAGGCGTACGAGTCTACTGCCCGAATTCTTCCACTTTTGGGATCGGAATACCGCTTATGACATTTTGTCTCTTACCGATCCTCTGCCGGTCTTAGGGAGAATAATGACTCCTCTGACCTTCATATATGATCAGGACATGAAACAGCGGCTAAAAAAAAGAACCCCATGACCGTCGAAAATATTCTAACAGTAGATTTGGAGGATTGGTATCACATCTGTGGGGTAGAAAAACTAATACCGGAAGCTCATTGGCCTCAATTGGAAAGTCGGGTTGCAAGAAATACCATAAAGATACTGGAAGTTCTGCGCAAAAAACGGGTTAAAGCTACCTTTTTTGTCCTCGGTTTTGTTGCTGAAAGACATCCCGATCTGATCAAGAAAATTCAAAAAGCAGGTCACGAAATTTCCACTCACGGATATGCCCACAGGCGGGTTTACACAATGTCACCTGACACGTTCTGCCAAGACCTAAGAAAAGCAGTGAGTATAATTTCTACGATAACGGGTCGCCCTGTTAAGGGGTATAGAGCTCCAGAGTGGTCAATCCGCGATGATTCTCTCTGGGCTCTTGATATCTTGCAACAAGAAGGCTTTGAGTACGATTCCAGCATGGCGCCACTACCCATAATCGGTAACCAAAATTATGCTACAATACCTTATAGGTTGATACTTGATCATGGTCACTTGTGGGAATTCCCTCCCTTGGTTGCCACCACTCCTCTTGTCAATCTCCCCTTTGGTGGTGGATGGGGATTGCGAATTTTCCCTTACCCCCTTATTCGGTCCACCATCCGAAAGCTCAATAATCAAGGTTCGCCTGCGGTCATCTTTCTTCACCCTCGTGAATTTGATTTGGATAATCCTTACATTAAGCTTCCTCTGGTTAAGAGGTTCGTCTTGGGTGCACGCGTTGAGAGGACAGGAAAAAGGCTTGACCGATTACTAGGTGACTTTAATTTTACATCCGTCTCTGCTTTTTTAAAAGGTAAATAGAAATTGCATTCAACAAATGCTATGAACAAACATAGATGACCCAAGTCATGCTTGACGCTGTCATATTTTTGAAAAACAATCTTGCCGATCATTTTGTGATTTATTTTATACCACTTTATATATTGGGAGGCAGGCCTGTTGCTATCCTGAGCGCTCAGTTATTAGGATTACGAATCTTTTTTTTACTGCCTGTAGTGGTCATGCTGGACACCCTTCAAATTCCTTTGTTTTATTATCTCTTCGGTAGGCTCTCGAGGAGGTTATTTATGCGGAAACTCTATGAAAGAACCACAAATAAAGAGCAAAACCTCCGCAAATCAAGATTTTTTCACTGGATACAGCTCATGGGAACACCTGGGGTTGTGGCTATAACAATGTTACCGCTTAAAGGCTGCGGTATGTGGAGTGGGGTTCTTTTGTCACAGCTTTTAAGACTACCCAAGCAGACTAGCTATCCGCTTTTGATTGTGGGCAGCATATTAGGATGTATTCTTATTTTTGGTGTGGGCGAAGCTGTCTTGCAATTAAAGGATCTTTTTGTTAATAAGTAAAAGGAGGCGGTTAGACAAATGATAGCAAAAATAAAGCAAGATTTGTTGGTACGTGCTCTCAATTTCCTCTTTTCCAGCCTCTCCTGGATAAGAAATGAAAGGGTTTTTAGATGGTCCTATTCCCTTATAGCTTGGTTGGCAGAAAAGCTGGCTAAAAAGGACTATTATGTGAAGAAGATAAGATGGATAAAGGAAATATTTGACAATAACCATCCCAGCTTAACCGTCGCAAAAAAAATATTACGGGGCACTAACCCACATCATCGAAAGACACTCATAAAAACCTTTATCATCAACCACGCACTGGTAGGAACCAACAAGAGAAAGGCCTTTTCCGAAAAAAATAATGGATTTTATCCCCCTGGCTTCTTTGTTATCAGCCCTACCATGAAATGCAACCTGAATTGCTATGGCTGTTATGCGGGCTACTATGAGAAAAGGGCAGAACTCACCTTTGATGAACTAGACAGTGTCTTCAATCAGGCAAAGGCCATGGGCATGTATTTCTGTGTGGTGTCAGGAGGTGAGCCGCTATTTTATCCGAGACTCTTCAATATATTCGAAAAGCATAACGATATGATTTTCCATATGTATACTAATGGGAGCCTGATTGATGAGAGGGTCTCTCGACAACTTGCTGAAGTGGGAAATGTTATCCCGGCTATCAGTATTGAGGGCTTCAAGAAAGAGACTGATGAGCGCAGGGGAAAGGGACATTTTGACAGGGTTATGATAGCAATGGACCTCCTAAAAGAAGCAAAGGTCCTTTTTGGCTTCTCAGCCACACTAACAAGGGAAAACACAGAAATCTTGAGTAGTGATGAGTTCGTTGACTTTATGATTGAAAAGGGTTGTATTCTTGGATGGTATTTTATGTACGTTCCAATTGGGCGTGAGCCAAATCTCGACCTCATGCCGACGCCTGAACAAAGAGGTTACCAATTCGAACGCCTGACCAATCTTCGGGCCAACAAGCCCATATTACTGGCCGACTTCTGGAATGATGGGCCTGTAGTTGGAGGTTGTATCTCTGCTGGAAGGAAGTATTTCCATGTCAATGCGAATGGAGATATAGAGCCCTGCGTTTTTTGCCACTTTGCAACTCACAATATCAAGACCAGTTCCCTTGAAGAGGCTGTTAACTCACCCATGTTTCGCTCAATTCGATCCCAGCTCCCGGTACACGAAAACCTCCTCCGCCCCTGCACCTTGATCGATCGACCAGAGGTTAGCCGAAACGCTATCGAGGAGTATGGTGCCTACTTTACCCATGAGGGTGCAGAGATAATCTATAGTGACCTGGCTCACGAAATAAATCAGTATGCCAGAGAATACGGTGAGGTTTCAGACCCTTTATGGGACGACTATTTTTGTAAAGACAAAAAGGGTTAGACCCAGAGGTCATTCTTATTGCATCTTTTCATATTTCGTTTCCATAAGTATATCATTATCGCCTCAGGCATCCTGACTTTAGTGGCTATTGGTCTAATTGCCCAACTGAAACTCGATCTTAATCTCCTTTCAATCCTCCCTTCGGATAATCCAAGTGTCAGAACCTTCTTTGAAGTCTCCGAAGATTTTGGGATTCAGTCAGTTCTGATTGCCCTGGTTGAGGTCGCACCAGACTGGAGCCGCAGGAAATCCGAATCCTTTGTTGATCTTTTTGCCAAAAATCTCAGGCAAAGTAAATTAATCAATGAAATCGAGCATAAGAGCGGAGAGTCTCAACTAGCACCCCTGGTTCAGACATTAATGGAGTATCTTCCTCTTATCTTAAAGGGCAGCGAGCTAGAAAAATTGGCCTTACAGTTGTCTGATGCCGAGATTCACAGACAGGTTCGAGAGAACAAAAAGCTCTTGATGACACCGTTCAGCATTGTAACCAAAGACCTAATCTATGCTGATCCTTTGGGGCTCAGGAAGCTAATAGTGTCTAACCTAACAATTCCTGCTGGAAAACAACCAGTTAAACCACACCGGGGATATTATCGCACCAAAGATGGGAGAACCTATTTCTTGTTTATCAAGGCAAAAAAACCACCTCCAGATATTGCCTTTAGTAAAAGATTGATGGCCGAGGTGCGGAATCTAGAAAAGATCTCTCTGTCAGTATTCTCGGAAAAGTATGAAGATCCGGCTAAAGCGCTCAAGATATCCTATACCGGAGGTTACCCGATTGCCATCGATGACGAGGCCACCATTAAGAGAGATATTAAGGTTACAATTGTGAGTTCTTTTTTAGGGGTGCTGATTCTCTTTGGTCTTTCATTCCGGAGAGTAAGAATCATCTTCTATGTCGCTACTCCTCTTGCCATCAGCCTCATATGGACACTTGGCTTTGCCAGAATTGCATTCAATCATCTAAATATTCTCACCTGTGTATTCTCTGGCGTCTTAATGGGCCTTGGGATCGATTTTGCTATCCATATCCTCAACCGCTATTTTGATCAAGATGAAAAGGGCTTAGATGTATCTACCCGCCTGAAGCACACCTTCCAAAAAACAGGTGGAAGCATCATTATCGGGGGCATAACCACGGCGTCTGCATTCTATGCTATTGCCCTATCCGACTTCAGGGGTTTCAGGGAGCTTGGTATTCTTACCGGTACCGGTATCCTATTATGCCTGGCTGTTATGATTTTTTTGCTTCCCTCTCTTCTCGTCTATTTCTCCGGCAAAGGAGGTAATGGCAAAGAGGTTGCTGTAGCCAGTTTTGGTTTAAAGGCCCTATTAAGGATTCTCCGGAAATATCCCAGGACGCTGCTTGTTTTTGGTTTTGTGATTATATGCCTGCTAGCGATCAAGGGGAGTGAGATAGATTTCGATGAAAACCTTAAGAATTTTCGCCGGGCCGATCACGATCTACTCCTTCTCCAGGATAAGGTTACAGGCTGGCTCGGAGGTTCAACCGGCCAGATCCTTCTCGTTGTTGAAGGTAATTCCGAGTCTGATCTTATGGAGATCAATGCCTCAATACATAAGGCATTGAGGGAATTAAATGGTTCGGGTCTTGTCGCTGGAGTCAAATCGATCAGCGATTACCTGCCCTCCCCCAGTCAACAGATAGTTAACAGAGAATTCATCATGAAGCACCCTGAATACTTTGACCTCAGACGCATCAGAAAGACCTTTGATAAGGCACTTGAAGAAAACGGTTTTGAAAAGTCAGATCTTTACGATGAATATTTTAAGGCTTTATCAAAAGCCTTCTCAACAAAAAAGATCCTCCTTCCTTCATCGATTCTTGATAAGGATACGGGCAATCTCTTAAGCCTATTCATCCTTGGGAAGGGTGAGTCTTACAAGCTGGTCACCTATATTATCCCTAAAAAGGACCTTTGGTCCCGGGCTGACACAAACGAGATAAAAGAGATGATCATCCAGAAATTGAGGGATAAAGGAATCGGAAAGGATGACTATAAACTTACCGGCACGAATCTGCTCACGGGAGATCTAAAGGAAATCATCATCGAAAATCTAAAGTCCAGCATGTGGCTGGCAGGGCTGATTGTCGCACTTGTCCTTCTCATCTATTATCGAAGTCTAAAGCTACTGGTCTTATCAACCCTCCCTCTTATTGCTGGTCTGGCGACCTTGTCCGGTATTATGGTCATCTTTCATCTTGATTTCAATTTTCTGAACTTTATTGTTCTTCCCATGATCATTGGGATCGGCATAGATGACGGGGTTCATCTAACCAATACCTTTAGCCATACCAAGAATGCGCATATGTTAGAGGGCGTAAGTCAAACCGGTAGAGCTGTTGTTTTAACCTCTCTTACTACTTTGGTGGGATTCGGGTCCATTGCCCTGTCACATTATCCCGGATTGAGAAGCATGGGGTATGTGGCATGTATTGGCATAAGTGCCTGTCTTTTTGTTTCCATTCTGGTTTTGCCTCTCATATTTTCTATCATCTCCAGTCGCTCGAAAAGATTATCAGCCTAATTACCTTTTTTATCAGAAAGGATTGTCTTTAAATAGGGATACTCAGAGCCCTTTTCACTGACTATTTCTCTCAGTATGCCATCTGGTGTGAAAAAGAGTAAAAGCAAATCGTAGCGAGCAAGGCTCCCAGATGCGGAAAAATCAAAGCCCACGATATCGGCTATTGGTATTCCAAAGGAGAGTCCACTTTCCGCTAAGAAAGATCTCCGGTAGATAAGCACATCCTTCCCCTCCAGTTCTACTAACTGGTCCGGGGCACCGAACGTTTCCAGCGCCTCTTTAAGTGTAGTCTTTCCTGCCTGACATTCCTCAGGGATAGGGGGAACCAATCTTCCTTCCATAGCCCTTATGAACCTATAGGAGACACATCCGGTGAGTTGAATCGCGACTATGAAAAGGCAAATCGAGAAGAGGAATATCTTAAAAGGGGAGACCATAGGCTGCGTTGTGTGCATCCAAGGTAACACCATAATGGGTCATTACATTATTTGTGTCAAAAAAGATGACAATTTGATCGTGGTGCTCGACATAGTTCCCAAAACTTACAATAATAAGCCAAAGACCGGTCCCTTTGCTTAATGATCGCCGGTAGATATAGGCGTTGCCATTAGTGAGCTTGACTGTCTTGCTTGGTGCCCCAAGCATCTCTGTTACCTCAGCCGCCTTACTCTTTCCCGGAATCAGCTTGTCAAGTTCGCTTGTATCAAAAGGGTAGTAATCCTTGCTCTTGGCCCACCCAGCACAGGACTGCAAGAGAAATACTAGCAAAAGAATAAAAAGGGAATCCCTTAATCTATTCAATCGGATACCTCCTTTCTCCCTATAATTGGCCGAAAAACTTTAACATATTTCCTGATGTATTGTTTAATAAATCTATATCAAAAAATAATCAACTCTTGTATTTGACGTTGGCAAAGGTACTTAGAAAAGATTATCAAATATTAGAAATGGAATAGCAAGGAGTCTTTTGGTGAGGAGGGTGATTCTTAGGAGGGCAAAAGTTTATAATAGACTGGTCAGAAAAGGCATTACCCTTTTAGCAATCCCTTTGCTTTTTGCGGTTTTTCCCGGGGAATTTGGGTGCAAGAGGCAAGCAGCTGTATCACAGCCCGAGGATTTTAAGTACCTTGAGGGCACATTTGTACAGAGGGTAAAAAAAATCCTTGTGGTAAAATCCGATGATGGACAGAAGATAAATTTTAGAGTAGGGATGAGAACTGTTTTTGTACCAGATGCATGGCCAGCTATTAATGATAGGCTCAGGGTTAGGTATCTTGACAATGTCCTTTCGCACAGAAGTATTGGTAATTATTTTATTGCATATGAGGTTACAAAGCTCGGCTATTCCACTGATATTAGCGCCAAGCTTGCTATCCCTTCACCTGAGATAAAAAAAGAGAAAAAAATAATTCCCGAAATTGAGAAGGCAAAGATAGTTATCCTGGAATTCCTAGGACTCAACGAGGAGGCAAAGAAGGATAATATGGGTAAGATGGTAACCGAGACAATGACCACCTCTCTGGTTAACTCTCGAGCATTTAATATCATCGAAAGAGAAAAGTTGAGCAAAGTTCTGAAAGAATTCCAGTTGAGTCAAGCAGGAGTAGTAGATGCAGCCTCAGCCAAGGAGATAGGTAAGATCCTTGGGGCCGACGCCATAATTACTGGCAGCGTCATGATGTTGAGAAATGAACTGAGGCTGGATGCCAGGATCATTGATGTTGCTACCGGGTCGATTGTGGCCGCAGAAAGCACCTTCGGTGAAGTAGATATCCAGACCATTGGTCAAATGTGCGAAAATATTGTCGATAAGATTATCATCAAATATTATGAAAAGTGCCTAAGTCAATAGCTAAGGTTGTTTTGCTAATTCCAGGTAACAAAAAATGCCCTTTGGATAAGTAATATGCGGCTTCTCCGACTCCACCGAAGATAACTGAGGCCCACCTATCAAATCTCTTCGATGGCTTGGTGTTTCCTACTATCGCTGTTTCAATTTCCCCAAATCCACAAGAAGTCAGTATCTTGTTCATGGTCCTCGGTGAAAAATCATACAGATGGTAGGGGGTATGGTAGAGATCCAACTTCTTGCTGAGAGGGCCCAGTATTCTAACTATTGGAGTCGAATGAGGCCAGCGAAGAAGAATAAGACCACCAGGTTTGAGGATCCTGTTTACCTCCCTAAGGAGAGTTAACGGATCATGAACGTGCTCGATCACATAAAAAAGAGTAACGACATCAAAAATGCTTTCAGGGAGGGGAAGATTTTCCAGCGGTTGAGAATACACATGGATATCCCATTTGTCCTGCGCATATTTTCTACCAACCTCTGAAATCTCTATCCCCTCTACCTTCCACCCGCGATGCTTCATCTCTTGCAAGAAAAACCCGTATCCGCAGCCAATATCCAGTAATCTTCCTCTGCCGGTCCTGGCTCGAGATTCAACTAAGTTGGCAGATTTAGCGATGACCGGTTTCATCATCATCTCCCACGCTTCGATCTCACCCGGCTGGACAGGCAAATAGTCTTGATAGTTTTTCGTTAACACCTGGGCAGTGGGCCGGGGATAAAGAGACACGAGGTCACATTCTAGGCAGCGGAGATAGCGCCACCGATCCTTTTGATGGATGATGCGAAAGTTAGAAGCGTTACAGAGGATGCAGTGACCGAACTTTTGCATTGAAATTAGCTAGATAATCAATTCAGAGCGTTTCCGAGGCCTTTTTCAAATTGTCAAGTAAGGCCTCCGTCATCTTATCGTGTTTCAGCCTAACCTTCAAAACCCAGGCAACTTTCTTAAGAATTCCCCTAGGCTGGACAATAATCGTGTGAGTGACACGAGTGGATTCACCGTCACCTTCAAGCTCCCAGATTTCCGTTCCTCCAGCAAAAAAACCGTCTAGGAATTGAAGTCGAATTTTGCTATCGGGAATCACTTCCTGTACCTGGGAGCTCCATTCCAGCTCAAATATATGTTCGATTCTTGTCTTTACTACAGTTCCCACTCGAAAGGGCGGTGGAGATTCATGGGTGACGGTGGTACCTTTTGGGCATATCGCTTTAAAGGTTTCCTCTTGAGTCAGGATCTGAAATATTCGGCTCTTTTCGGCCCGGATTAAGCGGGCATGCTGGTTGATTTCACCCTTGAACATGGCGTATTCAGGGGATTTGATAATGTATTTGGTGGAGCATCCGTGTAACAACAAAAAAAGCAATACTGCACCCCACAGCCAGAGTCTTTTTCCGAAAAAGCCTGGGCGCATTTCATTTCACCTCACACAGCGGGTTCTTTCCATCTATGGGTTTGTCAATTTTGACACCCGACAGGTAGGCAGCTATAGGGACCAGATCCACCGTATTAATCTGCTGGACTACTGTTTGGGGATAATCTGAAAAAAGGTGAGTCGCCGGACCTGAGATCACAAACGAGACACAAGCATCATCTGGATAAATGCCCCCGTGGTGTGCGTATTTCCCCTTATCAGGAGCGAAGTAGTAGCCGGGCTTGTTGATTAGGATAATATCTGGAGTGTTTCTTCGATTATAATCCCTTCGATACATGTAACCGGCCTTGAGCTCTCCTCCTACGAACTCATCAAGTTTTGAAAGAGGCTCCAAGGCATTTATGAAATCATCATCATTACGGCCTGATTGAGGATAATCGCACAGGTTAAAAAACCAAAAAGCGTCCGACTCTTCGTGCCCTTCATTTCTCTCACCTGGATATTGAGCGACAAGGAGGTAGTTCAGGTATTTTTTCATCTCACGGATGTCAATCAAAGTATCAACTACTAGTTTAACATCTTGGATCAATCTTGGCGGTGGCATCCAGTCAGGACTCATCCTATTCCTGACATAAATCGCTTTGGTACTGGCACCAGGCATGATAACAACATTGGCGTTTTTTATTGAATAAGGTCTGCCCATAACCTTGAACTTATCGGATAGGATTTCTGCTAAGCCCTCCTCATCAAGATGTTTGATGATTTTGGTCTGGCCATGATCAGCAACAAGAAAGAAGAGCGAATTTTCAAAGATGTTATTTTTCTGCAAGAAGGCTACAATCTTTCCCAGTTCAGGATCAAGAATCTCTGTAAGGTACCACCTTTGAATTTGATCAATGGTCCAGTTGCCTTTTATCATGAATCTGCGGGGATAATGTGTGAAAATGTCCATTCCAACATAATGTACAACCACAAGGTCAGGAATATCCCCATCCACACGCAGCTTTCCCTTTAATCCATCAGTCAAAGAGTACATATGGCCACTTAGAAGCCCTTTGGTCGTGCCTCTATCAAGATGGCCGCCAGCAGGAATCGGGTTCGCATCCTTGATAAGGTTACTCATAAAGGCCTGCCCCCAGAGATGGATGCTTTGCTTGATCCAGTCTTGGCTATCAACACCTTTTGCCACTTGAGTCGCCACGGCCATCATTGTCTTACCCGACCTGCGTGCATAATCGAAGATGGTATCCGTCTTAGTTTTCTCAAGGAAATTGATGACCCTGCGCTGAAAGAAGGAGGTCAAGGTAACCATCTTTTCTTCTTTCCTGTCGAACCACATGGTTGAGGGAACACCATGTCTGAAGGGATATACCCCTGTAAGCAGGGTAGTGTTTGAAGGCATAGATGAGGAGGGTATGGATACGAGCACATTTTCAAAGTATATGTAGGGATAAGAACCATCTTTTCCTTTTATGATCTCCTTGAAATTTGGCAGCGATTCCAGTGACTCCATGAGCGTTCCGCGTTTCAAGGCATCTAAAATAATGACAAAAAGCTTCGGTCTTTTTTGTTTGGCTCTATCCTCTTCCGGTACGGGATAAGGGGAAGTAGCACAACCAAATGATAACAGGAGTGTACCAATAAGAAGATAGACACAGATAATAGCGGCATACTTATAGTGACTTTGGTTTGACATTTTTCTGTATCGGCGATATATTACTTTCTCGGACAGGTCTCAACCTAAGATAGAAACCCTATTCTGTAAAGGATTTTCACCTTGAAGGTCATCCTATATTGGGTTTTGTATCCTCTAATACGTCCTTTCTATCTAATTTCCCTGATCCTTAATACACTAATCTTAGCACTGCTCATTATAGCCATTTCACCTTTCGATAGAAAAGGGAATCTGGTCCATTACATAGGCAAGTTCTGGTCTTTGCTCAACCTCTATCTCTCTGGTACCAGGTTGAAGATAAAAGGTAAGGAGAAGATAGAAAAAGGCCGTACTTACATCGTCATGTCCAATCACCAGAGCCTAGTCGACGTGTGGGCCTTGATAGGAAAACTTCCCCTGCAGCTTCGGTGGACGATAAAATCGGAGGTGAAGAAAATGCCAGTCTTCGGTTATGCCCTTGAGCGAATGGGTCATATATACGTTGGCAGAAAGAAGCGGAAGGATGTAGCTCTAACCCTTGAGGTGCCCGTTCAGAAAATAAGGGATGGGGCCTCTGTGGTAATCTTCCCTGAGGGAACAAGAGGAAGGGATGGGCGTCTACAGAAATTCCACAAAGGAGGAGCAATCATTGCCATACAGTCCGGTGCCGCCATACTGCCTATAACAATTAACGGGAGCCGTTTCGTCCTTCCCAAAGACACTCTGGCCCTGATGCCGGGCAAGATTGAGGTTATTGTGGGAGACTCAATCGACCCTGGTATGTTCGATGAAGATAGAAAAGATGACTTAATGGCAGTTGTGAAATCTGCCATAGAGCAGAATCTTGACCTGGAATACGGTGCTTTTGTATAGAATGTAACCAATCCTTGGAGGACGTAGGGAAAGAGGAAAAATGCGGGAGCATATTCTTGATAATCCAATCTCTTACTATGCTATCTTCATATTGGTTCGATATCTACCCACCAGACTTTGCCACTGGTTGGGGAAACTGGTGGCACTAATAGTCTATGCATTTTCCCGTAAGGACCGTGAAGGCCTTGCATCTAACCTATCTTTAGCCCTGAAAAGACCGCCCGCCGACGCCTTGATAAGAAAAACTGTTAGGCAGACCTTCATCAACTACGGGCACTACATGGTTGATTTTTTTCTAATGCCCCAACTTCCTCCTCATAAAATCAAAAGGTTCATTGCTGAATTTAGGGGAGAAGAGATACTTCAAAGTGCCCTTGCCAGGGGAAAAGGAGTAATCCTATTAGCAGCACATCTGGGTAACTGGGAGTTCGGCAGCATCTTTCTGCGATTCAGGAACTACCCCCTGAATGTGGTAGTATTGGCACACAACACTCCTTCCACAAATGCCCTGGTAAACCGTCTCAGGAAAGACAAGCTAACAAATGTTATTGAGGTAGATCAGTCCACTTTTGTAGGAATTGAGATCTTGAAATGCCTCCGTAACAATGAGATCGTAGCCATGATTGGTGACAGGGATTTCTTGGGTCAGGGACGTCCAATTGACTTCTTCGGCAAAAAGGCAAATTTTCCTGTGGGGCCGGTTGTCCTAGCCATGAAATCGGGTGCGGCGCTTATCCCCGCCTTCGTTCTCATGCAATCGGATGGCAGATATTTCGGAGTGCTGGAGAAGGCTATACCCATGCTTTTGGAAGGGAACCAGGATGATGTCATTGAAAAAAACTTAAACAAGACAGCTCGGATATTCGAAAAATATATCCGCTCATATCCTGATCAATGGTATTGTCCTGACCCTATCACCGCCAGGACGGCCCCATGAAACTCTCGTTAATCGCACCCAAGTGGCCTGAAGGCAGCCTGTGGGGGCAGATTTACTTCCGCTTCCCTTATCTCGCTTTGACAACCCTGGCTGCTCTAACTGGTGACGATTGGGAAATATCAATCGTTGACGAAAACGTGGAGCCTCTTGAGTTTTCTGCCTTGCCGGATCTGGCTGCAGTTTCCATAATGACGCCCTTGGCCAAAAGGGGATATGAAATTGCCGACGCCTTTAGGGAAAAGGGGGTGCCGGTTGTGTTGGGTGGTATTCATCCCACCATGATGAAGGATGAGGCCAAGACCCATGCCGATGCGGTAGTATTGGGTGAGGCCGAGGAGGTCTGGCACCGGGTTCTTTCCGATTTCAAACGGAGCGATCTCAAATCCTTTTACAAGGCCCCGGATTTCTGTAGCCTTGACAGACTTCCTATACCGAAAAGAGAGCTCTTGGCTAGGAGTGCATATTTTTTTATCAACACCATCCAGACCAGTCGTGGCTGCCCTTTTGATTGTGAGTTTTGTTCGGTTACCTCCTTTTATGGACGGACTTATCGTGTCAGACCGATAGAAGATGTGATCAATGAAATGGGCCATATGGAAAAAGGTTTCGTATTCTTCGTCGATGACAATATTGTCGGTAAACACTCTTACGCAAAAGAGCTCTTTAGGGAACTCATCTCTTTGAATATCAAATGGTTCAGCCAAGCCTCCTTGAGTGTTGTTAAGGACAGAGAACTTTTGGATTTGGCTCAAAAGAGCGGTTGCAAAGGACTTTTCATCGGATTTGAATCCCTATCACAGGAAGCTCTAGAATCAATCGGAAAATCAATAAACCGTGTGTATGAATTTAAAGAAGCTATTAAAATGATTCATGATCACGGGATTGGCATCCAAGGTTCATTCATTTTTGGTACTGATCAGGATGATCAGTCTGTATTCTCTGATGTGCTGCGTTTCATAGAAAAAACCCATCTCGAGGCGGCTCTGTTTTCAGTTTTGACCCCGTACCCGGGGACGCGAATTCAAAAGGCTTTGTTACGTGAGAATAGGGTAATTCATACAGACTGGGAGAAGTATGATATGAATCACGTTGTATTTAAACCCAAGAAAATGACCCCAAGACAATTGCAAGACGGTTTTAACCGGGCCTACCAGATGTTGTACGCATATCGGTCCATTGTGAAAAGGCTTTTCCCATTAACGAGAAGTGGCCCTTTCTATAGCATCCAGAATTACGGTTTCCGTCAGGCATGGAAAAAAACCTTGAAAATTCCGTAATGAGAAAATCTCTCTTTAAGAAATATATAGTTCCCATATCTTTAGGGCTAAGCCTATTTCTATATCATTACCCGGTGTTTCCATCTGAAACAGATCTACAGTCAGAATCGGAACTAAGCTGGGTGATCAAGAACATCAAGGAGAGGGAAAAAGGCCTAAAGACCTTCACAGCAAACTTTGCACAAACTAAGAAGACCTACTTGCTTCAGGAGCCGTTGCACTCGGAAGGGTTGATCTATTTTGATTCTGCAGGCACAATGCTTTTGCAGCTCACCAGTCCTTCGCCATTGAAAGTGCTTTTAAAGGATAATATGCTATTTATCTATTATCCTGATTTATCAAAGGCCGAGGAAAAATACCTCGGAAGTGATAACATACTCAAGAAATATTTCGGCATCGGGCAATCGATTGAGGAGTTAGAAAAACAATATGAAATTCAGCTTGTCTCTAAGACCCACTCAGATGGCTATCATCTGAAATTGATACCGAGAATGAAGGCCATACACAGGTATATTCATTCGATCGAGGTTGTGGTGAGCTCTAAAAACTGGCTTCCAGAGCGAATTCATTTCAATGAAGTGAAAGGGGACTATACCTCTATCCGGTTGCAATTCACCTCGATCAATGAACCGTTGCCACCAGGCATTTTTACAATCGATCTTCCGGAAAATTATGGGGATGACTTATAAACCTTATAAGCAAAGGAGGATAACGATGAAAAGATTTTCTTGGATTCTTAGTTGTCTGTTTCTTATTTCAATTTTTTTAGTGGCATATGCCTATGCAATTACTTGTTCAAAGCAGGGCGTTCAGAATCCACATGAGACCAAATGGTCAAGCAAACAGGAGCCCCTATTGATTGCGGCTAGTTCTTCTCCTCAATCGGATACATATGGTCAGGCTGAAGCGCTATTTAAGGAAAAGAAGTATGATGATGTGATTCGACTATTATCGGGCCCAGCTTATGCTGAACCTTTCAATTTTAAACTAAATTTTTTATTAGCTAAGGCTCAAGTGGAGAAGTGTGCCATTCTCAAAGCGCAAGGGGATAAGTCATATAAGACACTTATACATGAGCCATATCGGACAGGGCGACGATTTCACAAAATCGA